>Ga0208063_1000059_pt1 | contig 33689 bp, 31 predicted proteins | sample DeeseametaMP0203_FD_184219 | JGI IMG/M metagenome (GOLD analysis project Ga0208063, IMG submission 184219) | Marine microbial communities from the Deep Atlantic Ocean - MP0203 (SPAdes) | ecosystem: Environmental > Aquatic > Marine > Oceanic | place: South of Cape Verde, Atlantic Ocean... | reverse complement strand
GTCAACTACCCCGCCCTGAAGGGCGGGGCTTGTGAAAACAAGCCCAGTTGAATAGCTCCCTTTAATTAGGAGACGTTGTAGGAGGAATATATAGGTGTTCTATAAAAAAGCCCACATCAAGTGAGCTTTTTTATTAAAGGCTTAAGTCTAACTGACTTTTTTTGTCTTTTTTCTTATCTTTTTTGACTTTTGGTTCTTCTTCTAGTTCTATCTTCTCAGTTTTATTTTCAAGCGTTTTTATAATTTTATCTTCAACTGAGTTTCTCATTTCCATTAATATTTTTTCCATATCACGCTTATATACATTTTTTACATAATCCTGATTTTTATCCTGCATCTCTTCAGAATCAAAAGCGTATTTTTCAACCTTACGAGTTGCTTGAAATGCCTGTTTAACATCGTCGTTCTGAGTAGCAGCCATCCCGAACGCTCCCATGTAATCTTTATATTCTTGCATATCTTTAAAACTATTAAACATTTCAATAACGTCATCTACTTTTGGTGTTATGTTTTTAGATAAGCCTAGAGTGTCATTGATAATGCATCCCATCATAACCATTCTACTTTCTCTATCAGAATTTTCAAACAATTCTCCTATAGAATCATTATCTTCAGACTCTAGTATTTCACGAGCTTCTTTAAAAGCTTCTTTTAATGAGCTTATATTAAAAGAATGAACATATGTTGATGCTTCTGCCTTATTATTGTTCTCAATAATAAAATCTGTAGTGGGAAAAACTTTATTTCCACTATTCAAAAAGATCTCAGTGTTTTCATCAGTTGAGATCAACAGTCCTTGCTCGGCTTTCCAGAAAGGCTTATCTAAAAGTGGCTTCAGATATTCAAAATCATCTCGTCGCTCTCTAATAGCTGCTTTACCACTTAATTGACCTATATGTTCCATTTGCTCTTCTGTTATTCGACCATTTTCTGTTATATCAACCAGCATAACAGGTTCTATAATATTAGAACTTATAAGTTCTTCACTAAGATCTAAGTGATTAACTTCTTTGTCGCTATATGCATCTAAAACTTCCATATAATGGCTTACACCACTTGCCACTAAATTTTTATGATTTAGAGAATAAACAACAGCATATTTTGTATCTGCACCTTCCATATATATACCTCATTGTTGAAATCAATAATATATTGACATTATTTTTCTTATTTTGTTTTATTTCTTAGTATTTTTTTGTATAATAACAAAAAAATATAGAGGTGTATATGTCAAAAAAGCAAAATGAACTATTAAAAGAAGAAGCTTATAATAAAAACTTTGGTTTAGAAAACAAAGAACTTAACGATTATGAAAAGAACGAAATTTTGGCTGAAGATGAGTATTCAACTAATCATATGCTTGAAATTTCCTATAAACAAGCTCCATTTTTAGTTTTTTATAGGCTGATGAAAGGTTTGCTTACACCTAGTAAAAATCATATAGCGACACACGCCATAGTAGAAGGTAGTATTTTTGAAAAAAGATTAATGAGACGATTATTAGCTTTTAGTTTACTTCCTTACCTTTGCATTATTGTCTCTGTATTATCTATAGGAACAATATTCTCTGGTGTTAATATGGATAATATGAAAGTTAATATGGCAACATTAGGGGTCATGCTAGGCACTTTTATCTTCTTATGGTTAACACTGTATTCAAGTATTTATCTTGTTTCACATATTTTTGAAAAAGCGAGTAAGTATATATTTAAAACACATGTAAGCAGGATGAGTATTCAAGTGTTAATGACTTACTGGGTATCAGTAATATTAACCGTATCACTGTTATCTTGGGTCTTCAGTATATTAGCTTCACTATCTATGCCATTATTTGGAACCTCTTTAGCATTTTTCTTGCATTTAGGTCTCTTTATACTAACGATTTGGATGTTCCATAAGTCAATAGCATATGCTTTAAGAATTAAAACATATAAATTTGTTTTACTAAATACTATAATGTATGCTATTCTACTTGCTATAACATATTCAATCATATTTTTTATCTAAAGAGGGATGATATTAATGGAAAATCCTAGTGATCATGAAGTAATAGAAAACGAAGTTTTAGAAGGCGTTTTAGAAGAAGCCAGTGAAGCTATACCAGAAAAGAAGATTCTTGAATTTCAAGGTTCTGAAGGCATAGAAGTAGAAAAGTATGTGCAAGATTCATATTTAGATTACGCAATGTATGTTCTTAAAGATAGAGCATTACCTAGTATATGTGATGGGTTAAAGCCCGTTCATAGAAGAATCCTGTATGCTATGTCTGAGCTTGGGCTAGGTCCAGGTTCTAAATACAAAAAATCAGCAAGGACAATTGGTGATGTTTTAGGTAAGTATCATCCACACGGTGACTCTGCTTGTTATGAGACAATGGTAGGTATGGCACAAAGCTTTACTATACGCTACCCCTTAGTCGATGGGCAGGGTAACTGGGGCTCGCCTGACGATCCTAAATCTTTTGCTGCAATGAGGTATACAGAATCAAGATTACATAAATATAGCGATGTTTTGTTAAGTGAAGTTGACGGAAATATTGTAGATTGGAATGATAACTTTGATGGAACGATGAAAGAACCCTCTGTATTGCCTTCAAAGCTTCCTAATATCCTTATAAACGGGACTTCAGGCATTGCGGTAGGTTTGGCTACCGATATACCACCACACAACTTAAAAGAGGTTTCTTGGGCTTGTGTGAGGATGATTGATAATCCTGAAACGAGTTTGGATGAAGTAATGGAGCATATTTTAGCTCCAGACCTTCCATTAGGTGGTGAAATTGTTACACCAAAAGAAGATATTAAAAATATTTATGAAAAGGGTCGTGGAACAATAAAGGTTAGAGCAAGATATAACATTGAAGATGGAAATATCGTTTTTTATGATTTACCTTATCAATCTACTTCGACCTCTATTATTATAAAAATAGCAGAGCAGATGCGTAATAAAAAGATGCCTTTAATTGAAGATATATATGATGAAGGTGATCAAAACGAACCTATTAGAATTGTTATTGTTACCAAAAAGAAAGCAAATAATAGTGCTATTGTTCAACATTTGTATGCAACCACAGATTTAGAAAGAAATATTAAAGTCAATATGAATTTAATAGACCTTAATGAAGAGCCAAAAGGTTATAATCTTGTAAATATCATAAAAGACTGGTTAGATTTTAGAAGAACTTGCATTAGACGAAGAACAGAAGCGACACTTGAGAAAACAAATAACAGAATACATATTTTAGAAGGTTTAGAGTTAACTTACTTAAACCTTGATAAGGTCATTGATATCGTAAGAAACTCTGGTGAGCCTAGTAAAGAGTTGCAAGAACAAATAGGCTTAAGTGATAAGCAATCTTATTATGTATTAGAGACAAAACTAAGAAACTTAGCTAAGCTGGAAGAAGAAAAGATTATCAATGAGAAAAACGAGTTGAATGTGAAAAAACAACTTTGTGAATCTATTCTAGGCAACCAAGAAGTTCTCGACTCTGTTATGAGAACTGAAATTATTGAGATAGCTGATAAATTTGGTGATAATAGAAGAACCAGTTTAAATAGTAATAATGTTATTGAAAGCAAAGAAATTCTTGAGTCAGAGTTATTGCCTTCTGAAAAAATAACAGTTCTTCTTTCAGAGAAAGGATGGGTTAAAGCAGGTAAAGGAGAACTAGAAGGTGAAGCTTCATCTTATAAAGCAGGAGATAGCTTTTCAGATTCTAGTTATGGAATGAGTAATTATACTATTGCATTCCTTAGCTCTATGGGTAAAGTATATAATATTAGCTATAGTGATATACCTAATGCGCGGGGGTATGGTGAACCTATCGGTTCTAAAATAAATTTAGCAAAAGGTGAAAAAATAGAACAGGTTATTATTATAGAACCTAATTCCAAATATCTAATAGCGACAGATGAAGGGTATGGTTTCATAGCACCATCGAGTGCATTTGCAACCAAAATGAAAGGTGGTAAGAAACTTGTTACCAAGAATAATGAAAGTCAAATATTAGGTATCAAGAAAATAAATGAAAAGGATAATAAAGTTTTTGCTCTATCTAATACTAAAGGGTTAGTTTTTGAATTAGAACAGATGAAAGAATTAGATAAAGGGAAAGGTGTTAAAATCATCAACCTAAAAGATGGCGATGTATTAAAGTTCATCGAAACGTTAACAGAAGAAAGCACTATCAAAGTAAATAACAAAAAATTTGCTATTGAGGGCTTAATCAATCAGCGAGCTAGAGTCGGTAAACAACACTCTATCGATGACATTGACAAAGCAGTAATCCAAATAGAAAGCGCTGAAACAGATACGCATAATGAATTAGAAGATGACAAAGGAGACTCAAATGAGTAAAAAGAAAAAGCCAAATAACAATAGTACCAGTAATAAGCCAGTTAATAAGAATACAAGATTGATGGCAAAAAAGAAGACGCCTATAGGTAAAATAGCATTGATAGGTGGACTTGTATTAGCGTTTGCGGTTAGCACAGTAAGCTTTATGAATACAACAGATACATCAGTAGGAAAAGCTGAGATAAAAGACAGATCACCTGTTGTATTTGATGGTTATGTTGAAGGCGAAAACTTCTTCATTCTATCTGAAAAGGTAGATGATGTTGAAATGGATGACTCTAAACTTAACGTGACCAAATTATTTTGGTATGGTTGCCCACATTGCGCTGCGTTAGAACCATATACATCCAGATGGTCTGAGATGAATAAAGAAGAAGTTAATATGAATTATTCTCACCCTGCACTAGGCGAAGGCTGGGGTGCTCATGCTAGAATTTATTATGCTCTAGAAAAATCTGATTTGGTAAAATACCATAAAGATGTTATGCGTGGAGCAAAAGAAGATTCTGCAATATTTACAGATCCTGATGTGGTAGCTAGTTTAATGGAAGATGGTGAAAGAGAACGTTTCTTAGATGCTTATGATAGTAGCGAGATAGGGACGATGATTAATGACGCAAATTCTCTTTCTAGAAAAATAGGAGCAACAGGTGTTCCAACATTATTAATTGAAAATCAAATTGTAACAAGCCTTGCTTACTTTTCTTCTCCAAGAGCTATGGTTCAAATGCTTGAAAGTTTCAGAAAAGATAAAGAAACTTTGAAAACAACGATAGAAGAAGTAACTAGGCAAAACAACTCTTCTGAGTAGAACAGTGTTTTATAATTGATATACGATATATTATTGATCCAATAACCATTTTTTATATGGTTATTGGATTATTTTTCGTTATAAGTATTGATTTTTTATTTTTTTGATGTATTTTATAGTACAGGTATATAAAGGGAATAAAAAATATCATGTTTAAGTCAATTTATTCAAAAAATAACAATAATTTATCAAATCCTTTCCACTCTGGGTATAAAAGCCATCTAGTGGAGAAGAGTACTTATGAGATAAAAACAGAAAAAATGGAACAGGCTTATAAGAATAAAAAACATAATTTATTAAGCTTTATTAAATTATGTTTTTATAAAAAGAATATCTTTAAAAGTATTTCATCTAAATATAATAACTTTACTTATAGGGATGTAATATTAAACCCTTATCATAAACCAAAAACGAATACATTCCTAAGAAAAGTTTATCTCAGACGGCTACCAGAAAATGCAATAATTAAAATGCAACCATATTTAGCGTTTTTCTTTATTCCTTTTTATCCTTTTGCTTTACTTACTTCAAAAACAGCAACAGCTTTTAAAAATAAAAAAGTAAAAAGAATATATAAAAAATCATATAATAAACACTTTAAGTCTTTCAGAAAGATAAATAGGTATAAAATATTTTCAATAAAAGAGTATAAAAGAAAAATAGCCAAAGAAGTAAAAGAGAAAAATATATTTAACAAAGTCTTTATAAACAAGTTCTCTTTAACAACATTAGCAATATCATTATCAATAACTGGTGGCGTTATTGCTAATCCAACATATGATAATAGGGATATAACAAATATATTTAATGAAGGTGGTGATGTAACTATGTATATCCACCCTTCAGATTCCATTGATAATGTTGAATTCTCTGGAAATCAGGTTAATGCTTATTATAGTAGAAACTCTAATATAGAATTTTATCTACCACCAGCATCAAGATTTATGGGTAAAAAAGGTTCTTTCTTTATAAATGTGATGCCACACCACAATGGTTCTGGTAACTACATTTATAAAACAAATAACAAAGAAAAAGATTGGTTTCAAAATCTTGGGATTAAACAAGAAAACTGTTCAAGCTCTTTATATCTAGTTAATCTAAAACATATGACAGGAGACGATGGTTATTTTACTGTTAGAACGAATAGACTTAGTGAACCAAATAGACTAATAGATGTTGTTTATGAAATAAATAAAGATAAAGTTTTATATTATATTAAAGATTATGATTACTATTCTAGGAACAGAGAAAAGAAAGGATCTTTTGTGTGTGAAGTAGATAAAAAAGATGCTTTTCATAATAGGATTAATGAAATTGTGAAAAAAATGTAAAAAAGTATTGAAAAGTACGTTTTATTTGTTCTATAATATAAAAAATGTAAAATTACGCAAATTAGAGAGGTCTAAAATATGTCAAGCCAAGAGTATACTCCTTCAAACTATAAGTTTGAAATAGAAGAAGAAGCTTATGATAAAGCTATTATAAAAGTTATAGGTGTAGGTGGTGGTGGTGGTAATGCTGTTTCTCATATGTTACAAAAAGGTATGGAAGGTGTTGAGTTTTGCGCCGCAAACACCGATGTTCAAGCTTTAAGTAAAATAGAAACAATATACAGAACGATAAGAAACAACTCTCCAGCACTTCCTTATATGGGAATTAAGTTAGGACAGGAAACCACTAGAGGTCTCGGCGCTGGAGCAAGACCAGATATAGGCCAAAAAGCTGTTCAAGAAAGTATCGATGACATAAAATCCTACCTAGAAGGCTCTGATATGGTTTTCATTACCGCTGGTATGGGTGGTGGTACTGGAACGGGTGGAGCATCAGTTATTGCTAGCTTAGCGAAGCAAATGGGGATACTGACTGTCGGCGTTGTTACCAAGCCTTTCATTTTTGAAGGCAAACCCCGTTCAAGAAATGCAGAGCAAGGAATTAAAGCACTTGCAGAACATGTTGATTCCTTAATTATAATACCTAATGAAAAACTTATTCAAGCAATGGGTAAGAATACTAGCTTAATGCAGTGTTTTGAACAAGCAAATGATGTTTTGTATAACGCTGTTCATGGTATTTCTGATCTTATTACTCGTCCTGGTATGATAAACGTTGACTTTGCTGACGTTAAAACAGTAATGTCAAGCATGGGTATGACGATGATGGGAACAGGTGTAGCAGAAGGTGATGATAGAGCTGCAGAAGCGACAAGAAAAGCAATTAATTCTCCATTACTAGAACATGTTGATATTAAAGGTGCTAAAGGTATTCTTGTTAATATTATTGCTGATGATAGTCTAAGCATAGGTGAATTCCATGAGGTTGGTAGTCAAATAAGAGAATATGCTGATCCTGATGCTAATATTGTTATTGGTTCTTCTCTTGATCCTGAAATGAAAGAACGCATAATGGTAACACTTGTTGCAACAGGAGTAGAGAGTTCTTATAACGAAAATAAAAATCAAACTGTAAACACAGATTACAAAGATGAAGCTCCTAGTCATCAAAATACAAGAAATGAACAAGAAACTATTAATGCGACAGAACATCTGAAAAAACACGTAAGTCAGTATCCTAGTGATGAAGGTTTTGATGATAACGATCTTAGTGGCCCTAGGGTTGTAAGACAAGGTGGGTTATCAGAAGAAGAAAGAAGACAAGCATATCATGAAATGAAAGAAACAAAGAAAAATCGCGGTTTCTTTAGTGGAAAGAAAAAACCCGACTTAAGTAGCCAACCAGAATACGAGAGAAGGGAACCACAAGAAACACAAGAACCCATTGATAATAGAAGCAATAGAGAACCTAGTCTAGGTAGTATTAGTGCTCCTGTTGATGAAAGACCTGCTCATAGAGAACCAGAGAGAAAACCAACTGGCATACAGAGATTTTTAGCTAAAAAAGGTTAATAAATAAAAAAAGCCCTTCATAAACAATATTGTTTGGGCTTTCTATAGGAGAACTATATGACAAAAATATCAGGAATGGTGGCAACAATAAATAATAGTATAATTGCTTTCAACATAGATGGGAAAAACTATGTTCCCCATGTTAATGGATATAGTTTTTTTCCTGAGAAAGAGCAAGAAATATTAATAGATTTTGGTAAAAGAGATAAAAATGTTTTCTCTTCTTATATAAAAAATATACCTGATGGTAGTATTGTTGTAATAGGAGAAAATACATTATCTGAAGCTTTTGGTTTGTTTAAAAGACTTTTAAAAGATAAGACGATTACTTTTATTGTTTCTAATTTCAATGAAATTAAAATAGTCACTTATCTTAAAAATGACTGGGCTGAACGCATTCTAAATAACGTTATCTTTATAAAAAATCTTAATAAAGAAAATAGCCAAAAGAGATTATTAAATCTAACGAAAAAAGAAGCAAGTGATAGTAAGTCAAATATTTACGTTATGGGTGGTAAATCTGTATATGAAGCATTCCTTGGTCATTATAATGAATTTATAATAAATAATTTGAAAATTGAAGAAGATGTTTTAAAAGAAATGGAAAACAGTAAAAATGTTGACTTCAATAAAATAAGGTTATAAAGCATGGTTAAGTATTTTTGGATAAAAGATTTCGAAAACGAATATCGAATAATAGAAAAAAGAAACAAGGAAGATAAAAAAGAAGCTATTTATTCATGTGCCTATACAGGGGTAACAACAAGTTTTATAAATGAAAAAAACTTTTTTCATAAAATAGAACCTCCTTTGATGTTTCATAATATATCAAAAATGGATAATAAAAATGAGTTATTTTCTTCTATTCTAAGAAAAATGCAATTCAATAATAAAGTTTTTGAAAACATATTAATCGATATATTTGTTAATGGATTAAGTTATGACAGCATCTCAGAAAAACATCAGAAGTGTAAACCTAGTATATCTAGAATTGTTAAAAAGTTTAAAAGTTTTTATTATTGTCCTGACTGTAAAAACGTTCACCCTAGAGAAGACAATATTGTACTTACAGAAGGTTATTATTGGGCAGAGATAAATAATAATCCTGTTATAGTTTTCTTATTGAAAGAAAACAATCGTTTTTCAGTAAAGTCTTTTGGGTTAAATAAAGGGATGACTTATGATATAGAATTCATTAAAAGTAAAATACTTTCTAAATTAGAAGAACCTATAGATAAAAACGATATGAAAACAGAAAATGGTATTCTTAGGAAAATAAAAAAAATAGAGAATGAAGGAAGAATATATAAAAACAACACCAAAAAAGCAGTAATAGAAACAATACTTTTTAATAAAAAGTTAAATGATAGTGCAGTAAAATATAAAGTGAACGCATCAAATATAAGTAGGTTGAGAAAGAAAGTGTTGACGACAACATGTTTTAGTTGTGGAAATCTAATTAAATAGATTTAAGAGATAATAAGATATTGTCTAAATCAGACTCTTTAACTGTTTTTCTCATAAAAATTTTATATTTTTCCTTTTGGGAATCCCAATCCATAAAAACCTCTTCACAAGTGTCTTTAAATCCATTATATCCTGGGTAATATTGATACCAAGACACTTGTTCTGGTGAGATAGCAAGATTTTTCAAGACCTTTTCATATATTAAGTTAACAAAGCACGAGAAATTAGCTCCTAGAAAATCATCTATTCTAGAAGCTCCGATAAGTATAATTATATAGTTAGGCTCTTTATTGTCTCTTGAGATACCATAACCGACGCCTATTCTATATTTATTATTGTCTTTATCCTTATGTAAAAAGGTTCTCATTTTACTTTGTATTCTTGCATCCATGCAATAACCTCTTCTGTAACTCTCAAGATCTTATCACATTAATCAATAAAAAGAAAGATACTTATATCAAAATGAACCAAAATATTTTAAAGTAGTCATATTATTTAAGAAAAACAAAAAAGGTGATTTATGGACAAAAGAAAACATCTCTCCTTGAATAGACGAAGATTATATGTGGTTTCAAACCCTATACCAAATTCATCTAGTGAACTAATAGATAAGATAGTTGGTTCAGGAGTTCCTGAAGAAGCAATTATTATTAATAATGAAGAAAATGACTCAAGCCTTGTTCAAGGTGAGGCTCTTTCTAGATTAAAGAAAGAACTTATAACAGTTGTTGTTGATAACAACTGTATTACCGAACAGGATAAATTCTCCTATAATCAAATAGCAGAAGAAGCTAATGTAAAACCATGTTTTATTGCAGTCAACAAAAGCATCGATGAAATTAAAGATTACGCTTCTAGAGGCGACCATGGACAAATGTATCAAACAATTGTGAACAAAGGAAGAGCTTATATAAGTAGCTTAAAAATGGAATCAGAATATGATGGTATAAAATATGATAATGATTACACTCTTTCTTTTGAAGATATAGAAACACAATTACATTTAGATGACCTTAATGATCCAGAAGTAAATAGAAATGAAGGAATTATAAGTAACTTTGATGGCTATATTTTAGGTGATGTTCATGGGATGTACGATGATATGATAGATTCACTTAATTCATTAGGTTTCAATACTGAAAACGGTTATGCCGAGCATCCAAAAGGAAAACAAATTCTTTTCATAGGCGACCTAGTAGATAGAGGTAAACGTTCCGCAGATGTCTTAGAGTTTACAATGAACACAGTAGAAAGGGGTAATGGACACCTAATACTAGGCAACCATGAAACTATGCTTTTAGATGGCTTACATAAAGTCGTCAAACAAGGCGGGCAAGCGATACCTGACTCATTAGCATCAGGTGACACGATAGCATCTGTTGTTAGGCATAAAGACCCTGAATTTCCAAATAAAGTTTATGACTTCTTAAGTAAGTCACCATCAAGTCTAAGATTGATTGTAAATGACTGCGAGATAGAATGTATACATGCTCCTGTCAATAACAAAGAAGGTATTACACCTAAAAAGCATAGAACACATGGGAAAAATATCGGAAGCTTTGATGACTCTGGTTTTAAAGAAGTGAAATCTCACAATAATAAGTTAACTGTATGTGGGCATATGACTCAACCTATGGACAAAGTTGTTAGTGATGGAAAAGAATATAACATTCCTATGAATATAGCTAATGTTATGAGTTTAGATTTTAATGGTTGCTCTACAACAAGAAACAAACAAGGTCATCTTGGATATTTAGACACATCTAAAATGAGTTCTTTATATCAGATAAAACAATATCCTTTAGCTAAAGCTGCTTTACTATCTGTAGAAAAGTTTGAAACAAGACCTAATTCTTATAGATTTGAAATAGCTCAAAGAAGTAGGCTAGCTAAAGAGTTAGGCGACTGTATAGATAATGATGAACTTGATGTTGTTAAATCAAGCAATAATTACTACTTGTATTTACCTAAAGAAGACATATATGAAGAAGGTAGAATGTATGAAAAACCTATTTTTGCAGATATAGCTGGTTCTATAGGCGTTGATAATGGAATGAAGGTTTTATTTATAGGCCCTCCTAAGTCTTATGTTTTAGGAGATGATAAACCACTCCTTGATGACAACCAAGAGGTATTGAAGGTAGATAATGTTAGAGGCTTTAATGTTATGGTTTCTAGAGATGAATATGGCAAAGGGTTGATTGTTACAACAGCATCAAGAGAGAATGATAGTCGATATGTCGATATGGCTGAAGAAATGTTAGTTAAAACTGGTGTTTATGATAAAGTTAACACTTTCCTTGGTGATGATGATAAAAATATGACATTAACTTTTAAAGTTAGGCATCCTGATGATAAGAGAAATAGGATCAGTGAAGATAGCGAAGAAAAGTATGGTGTTACGCTTATGTCTGCAAGAAAAAATCAAGCATATTCGCCTATGATATCTGAGAAGTACCTAAACTACATCTCTCTACAGATGAATATAGAAAGACCTAATTTTGAAAAAACATTATTTAAAGATGTTTTTGATTACAAAAAAGATATACAAGCAGTTAGAGATGGTTCAGATATTAATGCTGTCGATGGTAAAAACTTTATATTGAGAACAAGAAAAGATTCAAAGGTGGAACTTTATAGTGATTACTATAATTTACCTACAGCCAATGCTGTCATGAAGAAGGTTTATAATGATTTGACCCCGAATAAAATTGATGATATATTGAAAAGCCGTGGGGCAGTCATGAAAAAACAAGACTTTTTCTATCAGAAAGCAATGACAGACATTATCAACTCAGCTATTAAAGAAGATAGGCTAGATGAGTTAAAAGATAGGTTTGACTTAAAGAAACTGAGAGAAAGGAAAGATATAACACCAGAAGATAAAAGAAGGATCTCACAAGAGGTAAAAGAGGAAAAGAAAAATTTAGTTTGTAATGCGGTTGAGAAATCTTTTGATGAGATATCAGGCAGTCAAATGAGATGCAATCCTGTTAAGTATGAAAAAATAACATCAAACATACAGAAAGCTCAGGAGCAAGAAAGAAAAGAAAAAGAAATCAAAGAGAGAAGAAAGCATCTTAATTCATTATCTCCATAAAACAAAACTATATTGCTGATTAAAAACACCGTTTTTAATTTTCTATCCCAGCGTCTTAAAGTAGGCACAGAAACACCAATTTGATTGGCAACTTCACCGATAGGTAAAAATTTTTTCATAATATCACCTCTTGACTTATTTCAATTATAGTGATATTTTAACATGTGATCACGTTTAATCAATTATTAATGGTGCAGTTAAAAACCCTTTTCCGGGTGTTTTTAATATTTATATGTTGACATACTATGTTTTTCTTGTTATATTATAAAATATAATAAAAAGAAGGATATTTAAAAAAGATGGATAATAAAATTTTACAAACATATAAGAATAATGAGAAAGTTGTTATTTATGTAAGATCTAGTTGGTCAGGAAAATGTGTAGAAACAGATAACATCATCAAAAAAGTTAAAGAAAATAAAGCTTATAGTGAAGACACTGTTATAGTAACTGCTGACTTTGATGAATATAAAGATAACTTTATCGAACTAGGTGTTCGATTAAATCCATCAATTATTTTATTAAAGTATGGTAAAATAGAGAATATTACGAATGATATATTTGGAGTATCTCAAATACAATCTTTAATTAAAGAAACATTTGAACCACAATATTAATTTAAACTCAACCAAAAAATGGAGATGAATATGTTTAATAAGACAAAAATCGCAACAGCAGTTACTTTTTCCCTAGCAGGTATGTTTATAGCAAGTGTAGCAAATGCTGCTACACCTTACCCTTCTAAAGAAAAGATCCAAGAACTGAATTCTTCAGTACCCTCTTCTTTTAGTAGGTTGCTTGGAGAGCAAGAAACGATTGTCGCCAAATTTGATGCAGGATATGGTTTTGAAGGATATGTAATAGAAACACCTCAAAGAGAAGCTATTATATATCATAACAAAGAAAATGGCGTTGCTTTCTCTGGTATGATGTTACTTGATGGTGGTGTAAATGTAACTAAAGAGCATTATGAAACAGAAGTACCTGTGAAAGACTACTCTGATGTGCTTGAAAAAGTTATAGGTGATAACACTATATTAACTGAAGGCGCTGAAGATGCAGAAAAAGAGCTATGGGTTTTCTTTGACCCCAACTGTCCTTACTGTCACGCTATCTGGGAAACCACTCGAAGCTTTATTGAGTCTGGTGAGTTGAAGGTTCACTGGATGCCTGTTGCTTTCCTAAGCAATACTTCAGCAGGTAAAGTGGCTAAATTCTGGCAAGCAGAAGATCAAATTGCTGTATTTAATGAGTCTGAAGCTAAGTTTAACCAAGGTGGATCTACCCCACTTAGATCAAGTGAGATAACTAGAGAAACTAGAGAAATGCTAGAAAAGAACCTTGACTATATGGGAGACTTTGGCTCCAACGGCACACCTACTGTTGTCTATAAGACAAAAGAAGATACTGTTGGTGTTATTAGCTCAAGCATGAGCGAAGAAAGAATGAGAGACTTCCTTGATAATGAAGTTGAATAATATAAGCAATATGTATTAATGGAAAAGCCCGCTAAAATGCGGGCTTTTTTGTATTATATTTTCATGCTATATCAAAAATAAACCCGCATTTAAGCGGGTTTTCTTCACATGGAAAAGCTTGATACTACTCTAGGTCTTTTAGCCACTTTAACGGGCTTTACAACAAGCTCGTCGTCATATGGTTTTTCCGTTTGAGCAACATGATGTTCTCTTTCATAGTTAATGAGTCCACCATAAACATCAGATAGTATTTTGGCGTCAATAAGAGCTCCGTGAAGATCACGATTAGAATTATCAACTTTCAATGCTTTACATAAGCTATCCAAGTCATTTTTACTACCCGGTCTGAGTTTTCTTGCTACCGCTAGAGAGTCAATGACTTCACAGTGTTCTGATATTGTTTTTAAGTCTTCATTAACCCTTCTTGAAGCTACTTTTAATTCTGCATCTAAGAATCCAACGTCGAAGCTCGCATTGTGCATTACAACCTTAGATCCGTCTATGAAAGAAAGAAGATCCTGTGCAATTTGATAAAACTTTCTTTCATGCTCTACCTGATCATCTGTAATACCATGAACTTCTGTTGCATCGCTTGGTATATTTCTTTCAGGATTAATGTAAACATGGAAATGTTCTCCCTCTTTTCCATCAATTATTTCGATAGCACCTACTTCGACTATTTTATCATTTTCAGGGTTAAAACCTGTCGTTTCGGTATCTAGGAAAATTATCCTACCTTTACCTTGAAGTTCCTCTAGGTAACTTACTGTTTTTGATTTAGCCATTACTCGCTCCTATATTCTCTTTCTGTAAATAGTTGATGTTCTGATTTGAAGTCAAGGAAAAGTGTACCTAATGAACCATTCCTGAATTTCCCATATATTAGCTCTGCTATGCCCTTAGCAGGAGTTTCTTTGTTATAAACTTCATCTCTATATACAAAGACAATAATATCTGCATCTTGTTCAATAGAACCAGACTCACGCAAGTCTGAATTCATAGGACGTTTGTTTACTCTTTTTTCAAGCTCTCTATTAAGCTGAGAAAGCATAATAAAAGGAACATTAAATTCTCTAGCAATACTCTTTGTTTCTTTCGAAATATATCCAACTTTTTCATTTCGAGTAGGATATGTTTTTACTGTTTCTATTATTTGAAGATAATCAGCAAAAATTGCTCCATCTTTTCTCTTTCTAGGAAGAACATGTTTATTATACCATGTCCTAGTTTTCTGTCTAATTTCACTAATGGTGATACCATTAGTATCATCTATTGTTATAGGTAAATCTTCTAATTGTGCTATGGCATGTTTTAATCTAGTCCACTCGCCATCTGACATTTGGCCTTTAGCTATTTTTAAAGAATTTATCTTTGCTAAATTAGCTAGCATTCGAAGCCCTATCTGTTCTGAAGGCATTTCCGAAGAGAAAAATATAACAGGGATACCCTTCATGGCAATATTAAGCATTTTTTGTATAGCTATCGCTGTTTTACCCATAGAAGGTCTTCCAGCTAAAACAACAAAATCTCCTGCTTGATACCCTGAATAAACGTCATCTGTTTTACTAAAGCCAGTTGTTATACCTAATGTAGAATTCCCATCTTCTAATGCTACCTCAACCTTTCCCATTAATTTTTTAACAGCATCTTTAATGTGATGCGTATTATTTTCTCTAACCGATATTGTTCCAGCAATATTACTAAACTCTGTAGATATATCAGATAGTTGCTGAACCATTTCATCTGGCGTGCTTGATATTTTTGATGTCAATATCTTTTTCGCCATAATCTCTTTATAGCGTTGTGCAGAATAAGTTTTTAATATTTTAAAATGAGAAATAAACTTACGTCTAATTTCTTCATTAGATAATTTCTTTTTATATGTTTTATGGTTAGATAAGCGACTAATTTCATTTAGAGCATTAACGGGAGATATATCTGCTTCTTTAGAAAATAAATCACTAAGAACCATTTCATCAAATTCAGAATTAGATTCTATTGCTGTCTTAATAGAAGAAAACAAGCACTTATTTTCTTTAGTATAAAAGTCACTAATATTAACACGTTCAATAACGTCTTTTATTTGTGAACTATGTAAAATACAACAAGCTAAAATTGACTCTTCTATGTGAATAGAGTAGTTACTACTAACTTCATGTTTCTCTTCAGAATCTGTATTTTCATCTTTACCAAAAAGTGCATCTTCGCCGTCTACCATTTCATCTTCTTGTTCTTCATGCATTTTTATACCTCCTAAATTCATGCTATAAATATAACACCATTTATTTTATATGTAAACCATATATACAGATAAAAAACTTACTATATTGTTGTTGTTTATGTAGTTCGCTATTGTATTTGAACCTTTAATTGTTTATAATGACTAAGTAACAGAACATAAAAATATCGGAGCAATAATTATATGCAGAAATTCACTCATCTTAATGTCCATTCAGGGTTTTCTATTATAGATGGCGTTATGTCTCCAAAAGAGATTGTTAAAAAAGCAAAAGATATGGGTATGGAGTCAGTAGCTATTACTGATTATTCATCCATGTATTCTGCTATTGATTTTTATGAAACAGCTAAGGCCGAAGGTATAAAACCTATCTTAGGTATAGAAGTTAATATTGTGCCTGAATATAAACATAAAGAAGTAAAGAGTGGTTCTAAGACATTAAGTGTATTAGATATTGATGATGCCTATCGTGCTAAATTATATGCGAGGAATAATGAAGGCTATACTTACTTAATGGAAATATTAAGTGAAGGTTACATGAAAGGTCTAGTCCATAAGGGAAGGCATAACCTTCCTTATGTGGAAGAAAAAGATATCATAGAACGTTCTGGCGGTCTTGTTATGTTGTCTAACATGGAAGATGGTAAAGCTGGTCAGAGCATTATTGATAAAGATTCTGATAAAGCTAGAGAATCTATGATGTTTTGGAAAAGTGTATTTAAAGACAGATACTTTACCGAGATAACAAGAACAGGTAGAAAAGTTGAAGATGAATACATTCCTTTAGCTGTAAAATTATCAATTGATCTTGATATACCTATTGTTGCTACCAATAATGTGAGATTTGGGTTACAAGAAGATTTTAGAACTCATGAAATAAGAGTAGCTATTCAAGAAAAAGAAAATATTGATGCAAGAGGTTTCAATACACCTTATTCTCCACATCAGTATTTTAAGACACAAGAAGAAATGGAAGAGCTTTTTTATGATATCCCTGAAGCACTAGAAAACTCTCAGGCGATAGCCGAGCATTGTAATATAGAGCTAGATTTAGGTAAGCCAGCACTTCCTAGGTTCCCTACACCTCATGGTGAAACAGAAGCTGATTATTTGAAGACAATGGCGCAAGAAGGGCTTGAGAAAAGGTTAACTAATGTTCTACGTAATACTACAGATGAACAAGAAAAAATAGATATAACAAAAGAGTATAAAGATAGGCTTCAAACAGAGCTTGATGTTATTAATGGAATGGGCTTCCCAGGCTACTTCCTTATCGTTGCTGACTTTATAAAATGGTCAAAAAGAAATGATATTCCTGTTGGGCCGGGGCGTGGTTCTGGGGCAGGTTCTCTGGTTGCTTACTCTTGTGATATTACAGACATAGATCCTATGCCTTACGATCTTCTTTTTGAGAGATTCTTGAATCCAGAAAGGGTTTCTATGCCTGATTTTGATATTGACTTCTGTATTGAAGGAAGAGATAGGGTTATTGAGTATGTTTCTCAAAGATATGGTAAAGATGCAGTTTCTCAAATTGCTACATTCGGTAAAATGGCTGCGCGTTCTGCTATTAAAGATGTCGTTAGGGTAACGGGAAATCCTTTCTCATTAGGGGAAAGGCTTGTAAAAATGATACCAAAAGATTTGGATATCACAATAGAAAAAGCGATTGCTCGTTCCGACTTTTTTAGAAATGAATATGAGCAAAACCCAGATTCAAAAGCTATCATTGATACCGCCATGGCTCTTGAAGGCGTTCCTAGGTCTATTGGTAGACACGCAGGGGGTGTTTTGATATCTCCTTCTAAGCTTTCTGATTTCACTCCTGTTCACTATGACGGGGAAAGTGTGGCGAGTCAATATGACAAAGATGATGTTGAAACCGCAGGGCTTGTTAAGTTCGACTTTCTTGGTCTAAAAAACCTAACAGTTATTGATAAAGCAGTTAAGAAAATAAATAAGCGTAGGGAAATGGAAGGTAGTGAGCCACTAGATATTACTCAGATCCCCATGTCTGACATTAAGGCTTTTAATTTACTAAAAGAAGGTAATACAACCGCTGTTTTCCAGTTGGAGTCTAACGGCATGAAGGGCGTAATGAAAAAGCTTCAGCCTGATAATTTCGAGGATATTATCGCACTTGTTGCGCTTTACCGCCCCGGCCCCCTTCAGTCTGGAATGGTTGAGGATTTCATAGACAGAAAACATGGTAGGAAGGTTGTGGAATATCCACACCCCTGCCTAGAAGAAGTGTTAAAGCCTACTTATGGTGTTATCGTATATCAGGAGCAGGTAATGCAGATAGCGCAAAGAATGGCGGGATATTCATTAGGTCAGGCTGACTTACTTCGCCGTGCTATGGGTAAAAAGAAACCTGAGGAAATGGCTAAGCAAAAGAGTATCTTTATTGAAGGCGCATCTAAAAATGGAATTGATAAAGAGAAGGCCGAAGAAGTATTCGAACTTATCGACTATTTCTCTGGCTATGGCTTCAATAAATCTCACTCTGCTGCATATGCTTTGATCTCTTATCAAACAGCCTATCTTAAGTCACATTATCCATCAGAGTTTATGGCAGCCGTTATGTCATCGGATATGGCTAAGACAGAAAAACTGGTTAATTACTTTGCTGATTTTGAAACCAATGGTGGGAAAGTAGTACCACCAAACATCAACATCTCAGACAAGATGTTTTTACCGACTAAAAAAGGAAATATCTTATTTGGTCTCAACGCTATCAAAGGTGTTGGTGAAACTGTATGTGATGAGATTATTCGAGCAAGAAATGAAGGTGGTAAATTCACAGACATATATGATTTTGTGGAAAGAACATCCTCTAAAGTTAATAAAACCGCCATGACGGGTCTTATAAATGCTGGCGCACTAGATCCTTTCAATGTTGATAGAGCAACGCTTTTAGAAAACGTAGAAAGTTTTGGTAAGTGGAGAACGAAATTTAAGAATGCAAAGGAGCCTAGTGAATTAGTAAGACCTGAGCTAATAACAGTGCCACCTATCAACCATAAGGATAAGCTTGATAATGAAGTGTTATCCATGGGCGTTTATTTGAGTGGACACCCTATGGATGAATATAAAGAGGAAATGTCTTCTGTTCCTACTTGTAGAAATATTGACATCAACTTGGATGAACATGGGTACACAGAAAAAGATAAAAAATATTTCTCTCAAATTGGTGTTGTTACTAACGTAGAGAAAAAGAAAGGAATGGTATTTTTCACCCTCGATGATACAAGTGGTGTTATTAAATGTAACATGTTTAAAGGCGTTGCTAACAAATATGGCGAAAGGATTAATGTAGGTTCTGTCGTGTTAGTAAAAGGTCGATTATCAGAAGATAACTATACAGAAGAGCCAGCGATTAGTGTTAAAGAAATTTTAAGTATTCAAGAGATAAGAGAAAAACATGCTCGTCAGGTTGTTGTTTATGACGATAACAACATTTTATCTGACAAAGAAATGGCTTCTACTGTAAGAAATAAAGTAATTGAGAATTCACCTGGATATTCAAGAATCTTTATTGTTGGCAAAAAAGATGATGCTGAAGTGCAAATAGACCTTAAAACGGCAGACTCTGTTGTTCCAAACGAAGCGTTTATTCAAGAATTGAATAATATGGGACTTAGAACGAAAATATTTTATGAAGGGAATGAATTAGACTTTAGGAGTCTTAAGAAAACATTCCACGGTGAAGAGCAACATTATTCGAAAGAAGAAATTATAGGTAAAGTTAAAGATAACATGCAAAGATTAAAATCTTTATTAGATGAAGCAGGAGTAGAAAAAAGTGAACAGGTAAGAAGAGGTTCATTAAAAAGATCTAGAGAAATATCAATTAATTAATACTAAAGTAGCATAAAAAACAGCCACATGTGGCTGTTTTTTATTAATATAATTAAATAAATTATATTAGAATGTGCAACATGGGTTATTTGGATCATAGTCAACAGAGCAAGAAGGGATGTCTTCTACTGCATCAGAACCACCAGCTACACCATTGATTCTAGCACATCTTTCATTGCTATCAACCATTTGTGTTATGAAATTATCGAAACCATATTCCCATTCAACTTCTATCATTTCCCCATTTAATTCGATAAAATCAGTTAATGCACCGAATTCATTTTTTAAATAATTCTCTTCGACTAATTGTGATACATTTTCAGGAGATGCTCCTGAATTTTGTGCCATATACAATTCAGTTGCAATAACAATCTGATTTGCTTCATTTTGTAAACGGGCGAAGTCGGCTTTATCTCCACCTTGCGTAAATGTATCGCCCATTGCAAACAAAGCAATAACGGCTGTTATAGCTATTAAGGCAACTGAGATCAACGTAATTATTAAACTCGACATAATTAAAACTCCTTTTTTATTTTTAATTTATATGCTTCTTAATACTCCCTTGAGTAAAGCGAAATATCATTTATGTAATAAAGTATTTTTATTATATGATATTAAAACATTATAACAAACTTTTGGAATAAAAGAGTATTTATTTCACTTTTTTTTATATTTAAATAAAAATATCTGTTTAATAAAAGTAAAAATACTTAATCATTGAAATTAAAATAATTAATTATTAAAATAAATAAATTATTTTAGTTTTTTTTACGCTAAATCAAAAAACTTGTGTTATAATGTTCAAACTCTATTTACGAATAGAGAAAAAACCATAATCTAGCATGGATGCTAGGAAAGATATTTAAAATAAAAAAGGAGTTTTATAATATGGTAAATTTAATTATTACGTTGATCTCAATCGCACTAATCGCAATCGTTGCAGTAGCTGCACTTTATAACGGCGGTGACGCTTTCAGACAGGGTTCTGCAAACGCTTCTGCTGCACAGCTTGTGAACGCTGGTCAACAGATTTCTGCTGCTAACATTCTATATGCAAATGATAACAGTGGCGCTTATGCTACTTCATTAGAAAATGATTTAACTGCTGGTGGTGCATACTTAAGCTCTGAGCCAAGAGTGCCAAATGGATTTTCTATTAATGATGATATTACTGGAAATGTAATTACTGTAACAAGTTCTGACCCAGCTGCTGAAATCTGTGAAGCAGTTAATAAGCAAGGTGGCTACGATGAAGCATCTCTAACTAATGGTGCATTAGCTGACTCTGCAGCTATCAATAAGACATTCGGCTGCTATGGCGATGATACTGCTGGATATACTTTCGAATTTAAATAAGAAAGTATTGATACTCTAAAAGTATCATAAAAAACATTTTTTGTTCCCCTAGTTGAAAAACTAGGGGTTTTTGTTTATTATGTAGTTAATTAAAATATAATAAAAGGAGAATAAATTGAAATTTAAAAAACCTAACAAGGAAATACTTAAAAAGCTTTTTATGCTGGATTTAATATTAGGTGTTGTTTTATTAGCAGTTGGCATTTATTTGCATAACAATATACTTATTATTCTAGGTGCAATCAGTTTAATTATAGGTATTATCAACCCTAATAAATTAATTTTAGATAAAATTGATAAGATGAAAGGAAAGAAAAAATAATATAATATAAAACACATAAACCGCCTTTAGGCGGTTTATATATAATAAATGCTATATTTAATCACTTCATTTTATCTAATATTTTATCGCCTTTACGATGATGATAAATAACTGCGACAATATGCCCTATTATCATTGCAAACAATATTAAGCCTAGTAATCCATGAAAACTATTACCTAATTCAACCAAAGTTTCTATCTCTCTATTCTCATCGCCCTTAAAAATAGTAATCCCTAATATTTCAAACCCTCTACCTGCGCCATAGTTTCTTAGTAGAGCTAAAGAAGGAATTGCTATCATTAGAATATACATAGCATAATGCCCAATCTTTGCTAAGAACTGTGTATCAGGGTCAGAATGAGTCGCTAACCGTTTCAATAACCACAAGAATCTTATACTACCAAAAAACAATACCAAAAAGCCTACTTGGTAGTGAAAAGGCCATATAGCATCATATAAAGGTGTATCCTTCATCGTCAATCTAATCGCAACACTAAACATCATGAAAAAAAGTCCTAAAGCCATACCCCAGTGTAATATTTTGGTGAATAGGTCATAAGATTTAATATCTTTACTCATTCTCATCTCCTTTATAAGTTAAACAACATAATTATACACAATATAAGTTTATGACTCAACTATTTAATTAAAATTAACAAGCTATTGTTTTATATGTTTTTTTGTGATAAAATATATGTATAAAAACTTAAAAAAAGGTATTTTTTATGGTTGAAGAGAAAAAATTGTTATCAAGAACTGCAAGATTAGGTGTAGAGGAACCATCAGATCTTTTATTTATAGTGCCGAAATCACTCGATGATTTTTCCAAAAGAAGTCGTATAAGCCTAATGGAACAGGGTGAAAGGGGTTTCTTTAAGCTAAAAAACCTAACCTATCCTAAAAAATGGGATTCCAAAAAGAATTCAAAGATGTCTGGTTTTAGATTGACAGCAACAGATGGTGAAACAGTTGTTGATTTAATGATTAACGGGATTGCTTTTGAAATATCAAAACTAAAGCCAAACGAATTCTTTTACTGCACTGGAAAATTATCAGAATGGAATGGAAGACTTCAATTAAATGATATTACTTGGATACCCAGAAAAAAGGTTGGTGGCATTTATCCACTCTATCCTAGCGTACCTAAAGTAATTACATCAGAGAGAGTTTCTGAAAAAATAAATATAGCCCTTGAGAACTACCTTGATATTGCTATCAAAAGGATTATAAAGGCTTCTGCGTGTTCTTCTGAGCAGGAAGTCATAGATGGAGCAGGCATTCCATTTGGAAGCCTAAAAGAGTTCTTTTATTCACTTCATAAACCATCTACTGTTGATGAGTTTAATTCAGCCATGAGTGCTATAAAACAGATAGCTTGTTTTGAGGTGGTGTCGTATGCCGAACAAAAAGATGAAATAGAGATAGAAGATAGCTATATCAATATAAATGATGAATATATTAATAAACTTATTGGTAGAACACCGTTCCCCTTAACTCATGATCAACAATTTGTTATCAAAGATATCGTAAATGACCTAAGATCTACAAAGCCTATGAATAGATTGCTATCTGGGGATGTTGGAACAGGTAAAACGATAGCTTATATGATTCCCGCTATAGCAGCAATTAAAGAAGGTAAACGAGTAGCTATAATGGTTCAAAGCTTCTTGGTCGCTAATCAGGTTTCTAAAGAAATAAATGAATACTTCCCTGAGATAAAAGTTGTTTTTAAAGCAGGAACCATGAAGAAAAAAGAGTTAGAGGAAGTTGATAGAAAAATAAATGAAGGTGATTCCATCATAGTAGGCACATCAGCAATCATTAACTCAATAACTAAAAAAGATTTTGATTTAGATCTTTTGATTGTTGATGAACAGCATAGGATGGGCAAAGAACAAAGAGAGCAACTAAGAAAAAATCACACTAACATATTGGAGGCAACAGCGACTGCCATCCCTAGAACAATGGCAATTATATCTCATGGTGGTATGGATATATCATATTTAAAAGAAAAGCCAGTCTATAAAAACATCAAAACAGTAATATGGGATGAATCTTATCAAAAAGATTTAATGAAAGAAATACAAGGTATTGTGAAAGAGGGGTATCAGTGTGCCATAGTTTATCCTGTTGTAGATGAAACAGATAAAATAACGAATGAAAATGAAGAAGATGAAGATTCAACATCAGAGGAAGATAATGGAGAAAGAAGAAAAGTTAAACATGCAGTTGAAGCTTATGAAAAAATGTCAAAATTCTTTCCTGATAATGTAGCCCTATTGCATGGGAAAATGAAAGATGCAGAGAAAGATGAAGTTCTTCAAGGATTAAAAGCTAACGAAAAACAAATATTGATAGCCTCTTCAGTTATTGAAATAGGTGTTACCCTGCCTTCTATGATGATGTTGGCGGTAATTGATCCTGACCTACATGGTGTTACCTCTTTACATCAGTTAAGAGGTAGGGTAGATAGAAACGGTAAAATTACAGCTTCTGGATTGTTCCCTAAGTTTATTATGATGGTTAGAAGAAATATGACTGAAAAGATAAGTAATAGGTTAAATATTCTTGTGAGTCATGAAGATGGATTTGAAGTGGCCGAGCAAGATATGTTGCAAAGAGGTTTCGGAGAGTTATCTGGAACTAAACAGTCAGGAAGCTCATCCAGTATTTTCATAGGTGTTAAATTAACTCCGCAGTGTGTTACTGACTTTATAGCGAACAGAGGTGGAAATGAATCAAGTATATTATGATAGATTTATTATCTTTTTAGAAGAGTTATCTGAAATATATAATATTTCGGATAGGAAAATATTATTCTTAAAATACTATTATGGTATTGATATAAAAGAAAGCTTATCATTACAAGAAATTGGTAACAAAAATAATATTTCTAAAGAAAGAGTTAGGCAAAGTATTGAAGATATTAAACATTATTGTCGTCTGTATATAAATACAGGTGGGGAATGGTTTAAAGATGACTTAAATAAACTAAATAAAATAATACATAAAAACTTACCAGCCGAAAAAGAAAGACTTGTTTATAATTTATTTACAGAAACTCATTGTGCTAGATGGGTTTTATATCAAGAAGAACTTTTTGGAATTGACTCTCAGTTGATTTTTTCTAAAATTAGTGGGACTACCTTTATTTTCAGTAAGGGCTACCAGTCTATAAAGCTTTCAGCTTTTAAGAAAAAACAAGCAATAAAAAATGGATATCAAGTAAAAGATAATAAAATAATAAAACTATCTAGTTTAAAAAATAAAGATATTATCTCCTTATACGATCAGAATTTTATAGAAAATATAAACCTTGTCCCACTTTTAATATCAAAATTAAGAAAAGAAATTATTAGAAACGGAACATTGCATATCAATAATTTTATAGAAGATGAATGGGGAAAAATAGAAGAAACTTCTACTATAGGAAAGTTATCTAAAAAGAATAAGACAAGTTTTATAAATGATATTATAAAAATCAAAAGTGATTTTATTTTATTAGAAAATAAATGGGTATATTCTAAAAATTTAGGTAGAAATATAATGATGAGAAATATTTATAAACTACTTTCTTTATATGAAAGTATGCCATTACATAAAATAAAAAAAATACTATTACTAAAAACAAATATAGAATACTTACCTCCAAATGATGTTTTAGGAAAAATATTAAACAAACAAGAGGATTTAAGTATTGTTAATGGTGTAGTTAAATCTCATAATATAAATATTAATAAATATATAACTAATAATGAGCAGATTATCATAAAAGAAATGAAAGAAAATAATAATAATATATTGATATCATCTTACGATTCTTTGTGGGCAGTCGCTAATCAATCTATCTTATTTTATAAAACACCAGACGGAAAGTTTTCACTTTTTGTTTAGTATAAAAAAAGAGCTATATAAATAGCTCTTTTTTTATATCTTTCTTAAAATAACTTGTTAATTTAATTGCTTTCTTCTAGTTTCTCAAGCATATCATCTATTCCAGAATATCCTTCTGTTACTCCACCAGTATTATCTATTATAAAAGGTGTACTTTTAGCACCTAAGCTGGTCGCTAATTTAAGTTGTCTTGCTATGACGCTTTCATTACATGACTCAGGCTTATCTGAAGTGTCTAGGTTTCTTCCATTAAACAGCCTATTTGCGAGTTCTCTAGATTTGTCTTTAGAAAAACAAGAAGCGTATGTTATTTCAGGAACTATCGGTGAATTCATACCATCTCTTGGAATAAGTAGGTAGCGAACAGTATAGCCCATTAATTGAAGCCTTTCTATATCACCATGTAATCTTCTACAAAAAGGACAAGTAGGATCTGTGAAAACAGTTATGATTTTCTTTTCTTCATCTGTTTGACTTTCAAAATCTATCGTAAAGCCAGAAAGTCTATCAGAGATTTTCTTTATAGCCTCTCTTTTATAGTTTTCTTCCGCAGCAGAGCTTAACTCTTCCTTAAACTGTTCACGTTTTTCTTCGTCAGGAAGCACTTTTGATAAAACCTTATCTCTTGTCGAACCAGAAACATTATTGTCAACAAAATCTAGTTCTTCAACGACTCTATTTTCTCTTTTTTGTTCTGTTTTTCTTATTTCTCCTGATTTAAGTTCTGGTTGTGAGTTTGAACTTTGTGAGTCTATTGTAGAAAAACCTTCAGAAACTTCACTGTTAGTGGATTCATTACTATTTTCATCATAGTCTTCTATTATCAATTCAGATAAGTCAATATTAGACATATCACTTTGATACTCTAAGTCTTCACTTAAAGAAACTTGTTCTTCATTTTCTGATTTTTCAACATCATCTTCATCATTATTTTCATTACTATTACTTGAATTAACTTCTTGTTTTTCTGTTCTGTTTTCTTGTTCTGATTCAGAAATATTATCTACATACGATTTGACCGTTTCAACTTTACCTTTCTTATCTTTTTCAGGAATAGATTCAGTATTGCTAGATAATTCTTTGAAATTAGGTTTTTCTAAGTAGTGTATAATATTACTATTATAGACTAAGTAACCATCACCTAAAACATATCGAACATCACTGATATTACCAAGTAAATTTTCTTTATATAGAGCATATAAATTTTCTCCAGATTCAGTCCTCAATGTCGCCACTTTTGATACATCTTTAATTGATATATCTCCAACGTTTTGAAACTGTGCTAAAGATAAAAGTTCTTTTTTTACACTAGTTGCGCCATTATCATTTAAGTGGTTGATAGAATATCCTACTATACCACCTATAACAAGACATCCTATCGATAAAGACGTGTTTTTCAATATTGTTTTTCCTGACATAATAAATAACCCCTAATTAATTATTTGTGTGTTGACATCAAAATCTTTTACCATCAACTGTAATGTTTCATTCCCTCTAAACTTGTTGATAGATAGCTCATAAGCCATTCTGATAACTGTATTTTCTGGCATTAAAGCATCTTCACTATCTAAACAGAAAAAGCATATAGCATCAATAGGGAATCCACCAGATACAGGTCTTACTTTCATTTTCAAGTGTCTACCACCAACTACTCTTCTTTCTGTTATAACAAAATCGCCCCGAAATAATGGCTTCTGAAAGTGTTGACCCCAAGGACCCGAGTTTTCTATTAAATAAGCAGTTTCCAGATTTAAATACTCAGACTCTAGGATACCATCTGTGTCAATAGCTGGTTCTATGGATGGTAAATATTTCTTTACTTCCTCATCGAAAACAGTTTTGAATTCTTCAAAAAGCTCACTTCGTAGGCTCATTCCCGCTGCCATAGCGTGACCACCGAACTTCATAAGTATACGACCTTCTGTTCTCCTATCTACATCAATAAGAACATCTCTTAAATGCACACCATCTACAGAACGTCCAGACCCTTTAAAACTACCATCTTCGGCTCTTGTGAAAACAATAACTGGTCTATGATAATTTTCTTTCAATCTAGATGCTACTATCCCTATAACACCTTCATTAAAGTCTTCACCGAAAACACATAAACCATGTTCTTTCATGTCTTCAGGTAAGTCTAGTTGCTTATAAGCATCATGAGATATTTCAGCCGTTAATTCTTTTCTTCTGATGTTTAAATCTTCTAATTCCTGTGCATATGTCATGGCTTCTTCGTAGGTTTCAGCAAGTAGACAATTAATTCCTATTGTCATATCTTCAAGTCTTCCTGCACTATTTATTCTTGGACCAAGAGCGAAACCAAAGTCAGTAGAAGTAATATTGTTTAAATCAACTTTTGAAATATCAGCCAAAGCCTGAATCCCAGGTCTTGCAAGACCTTTTCTTATACGATTTATACCATGCCACACGAATATTCTATTATTATAATCGAGTGGAACAACATCAGCTACAGTGCCTAATGCTAAAAGATCAATTAGTTTCTTTAAATCTGGTTCTGTTTTATTATTTAAAGAATACCAATTCTCTTCTTTTAATTTGCTATTGATGCTAAGTAATGTATAAAATATCATTCCGCATCCAGCTAGGGCTTTTGAAGGGAAAGGACAGTCTTTTTGATTAGGGTTAACTATTGCATCAGCAGTAGGGTTTGATTCTCCCCCTAAATGGTGATCTGTAACGACTAATTTTGTTGGATGACTAAGGTTTTTAACGGCTTCACACCCCTCAAAAGCTGATATGCCATTATCCACTGTGACTACTAAATCTGGTTTATGTGGTTCTAAAAAATCAACAACGGCAGGAGATAACCCATATCCCATTGTAAATCTATCAGGAACCATAAATCTAACATCAGAAAAACCTAGCATTCTCAAACCTTCAACAGCAATAGCACATGATGTAGCTCCATCACAATCATAATCAGCGACAACCATTATTCGATCATCTTTCTTTAAAGATTCAACGATGACAGATACTGCATCCTCCATACCTTTAAAGTTAGGTTTAATCATATTAGCCATTGGATAACTAATATCTTTTAAAGAAGAGACCCCTCTTCGTCTATAAATGTTATCCAACACAGGGTTTGGATGAAACTGGTTTCCCACTTTTTCTCTATCTCTATATGTTGTTTTCAATATTTTGCCTCCTTTTTTCTATATTATATATGAAAGAATGCAATATATCAATATTATAAGTAAAATCATTATATAAAAAACATAAAAAGTGTTTTCAAACACCTGTTTTTGCTCGTTAAATGTTAATTAAATACTTTTTTATAAAACACTGTTTGACAATCCATTAAATAGGTGATATAGTTTAAAAACTAAATTACTAGTTAAACCAAATAAGGGGAATAAAAATGAAAAAAACATTAATTTCAACAGCAATCGCAGCTGCAATGTTTACTGGAGCTTCCGCTCATGCAGCAACAACTGGCCCAGAACTTTACGGTGAAATCCACCTATCTGGCGATTATGTTTCTGATAACTTTGATACGACAAGTATGGAAGATGAAAGCGAAAAGTCCATGGTTTCCAGAGACACTTTCATCGGTGTTAAAGGCGCACAGGGTCTAGATACACACGGTATGGATCTTGTTTATGACGTTCAAGTTGGTTTTGATTTTGACTCTGCATCTTCTAGCGAAGATTTTGAGCTAAGAAAAGCTGATGTTGGTGTTGCTACAGACACGTTCTCTGTTCACGCTGGTAGACTTGAAAACCCTTACGCTTCTCTAACTCAAGAAGGCGACCTATTCAAGAGATCTCTAGCTTCCGCTAGAACTGTGTTTGAGTCTGGTTATGTTGAACATCTAGATAGCACTCTTGCAACCTACATCACTCCAGTTGAGAATCTAACTCTTGCTGTATCTTATACTCAGGAATCAGATCAGGAAGAAGATAGATTTAATGTTGGCGGAGACACTTTCGATGCTTACACATTGACTGCTAAGTATGACCTAGGTATGGCTTCTGTTTATGGTGGTTATGCTAACTTTGACTTTGATAACGGCCTAACTAACTATGATAAAGACTACATAAAGCTTGGTACAGAGATTCGTCCAGTAGAAAACGTCCAAGTTAATCTTTCTGGTGAAAGAGTTGACTGGGGTGCTGACGACAGAACTAATGTTCTTGCACAGGTTGGTTACGGTGTAACACCACAGGTTGTTCTTAAGGCTGGCCTAGGCTACATCGGAAGCACTGATGTAACAGAATCTGGCAACATGTATGCTGTTGGCGCAGATTACAAGCTAGGCGAGAATACCACTATCGGCGCAACTTATGCTAACATAGATACCGATACTGGTCAGAACCTATATGGTAACTACACGACTGCTGGAGATTCTAACAAAGGATTTAGTGTTGCTCTAAACCACAAGTTCTAAGACCCAGTAAAGTCAACAAAAAAGAGACGCTTAGAAGCGTCTCTTTTTTATTATCTAATATTCATATTTTTATTTTTAATAAAATCAAGTGATATTTGCCTTATTCTTTCTATTTCCTCTATTACCCAAGAATGTCCTGCATTTCGTATAGTGTATTCAGGTAGTCCATTCTCATCGAATTTTTTCTTGCTTTCATAAACATAGTAATGCTTAAGTGGTTTACCTTCTGTCTTGCAAAGCATTTTTAATAATTTTTTGTCTTCTCTTAGTTTCTGCCTAATTCCCTCTCTAATGTCTTCTTTAAAATCTGGATTTTCTGTATCCACTAAATTCCATTCATCCTGATTTATTAGTTCTCTGCCTATTTTTTTTGCTTTAAATCCATATAAGTCTCTAAGAACTTCATGTTGTCCTCCAGTAATCAAATAATACCAAAGACCCTCCACACTATGGAAGTGACCATACCTTTTGTGTGTAAATGGGGTATGAGCGAAGTTGGACAATTGCCTTCCAACTTCAGTTTTACCCCTACTATATATATTTATATGATCTATACCATCTTTGTATGGATTTATTTTACTATTATCTTCCATCCAAAGTTTCCTTTCTGTTGTTGATCAAGTATACAGGACTAAATACTTTACGATTATCTACTTTTTGAGCTAGATATTTATTTGGATCACAAACTATTTTCCAAACCAAATATTTAATGCCTGTTTCTTTTTCTATCATAACATACTCATCACCTTCAACAAAAAAGCGTCCAGTACTTTGTTGCCAACAAAGATTCATACCTTCTAGCCTCAGGTTTTGTCTAGCCTCTTTTGCATTATTGTTCTCAACTGCTGTATGACTAATGAAAGACATCGCTGTAGTGCCACCTTTTCCATCTGCACTTTTAAAAACAGCGGTTCTATTAAATTCACTTCTCACTTCTTTATTGGGTTGCGGAGCCTTTAAAAGATCCATGTTCGCACACCCTTGAATAAAGAGAGTAGAGGCTAAAGCGGCACAACCAAGAATAGTTTTAGTGTTTAACATTTGATTCTCCTTTTAAGTTTTATAAACACAGTATATACAATATAGTCAAAAAAGTCAAGTAAAAAGAAACTTATACTCTTTTATAGTGTCTTAGTTTACAGAACAAACAAAAAAAGAAAGGAGAATAAAATGAACGAATCAAGCTATATTGTTAATGGAGAGGAATTCATTCAATTCCAAGAGTTGTGTTATGGTGATTACGATAATTCATCAGATATTGAAAGGGCGAATTACAGGGAGATTGAGGAAAAGTATAGTGAAGCTCCTATAGTAAGTTTTTCCAGCTTCAGGGAGAACCTTTACACAGGTGCAACTGAGTATTCGTCTTTTGATGACAATGGTGATGCGACTGGGGAAGAGAACTCTTTAAAAAATGATGATGTAATATTAACCATAGGTGCTTTTGGTGGGCATGGTGTTTTAGTTAGAAAATATGATAGTGATGGTGAAGAATCTGAGCTATATAAAGAAATATCAGAATCGCTAGCAAATTATCCTTTATATGCCTCAGATGAAACACTAAATATAGTTCAGAAAGAATTGAAGGATGAAGCTTTTGATGATTATGGAGAACATGATTTAAGAAAGATAATAGAAAAGAACCCCGGTGATTTTGGAATCAAAACGAAAGATGAAGACTGGGAAGTATCAGATAGTCCTTCACTAGATAACAAGTTAAAAGATATATGGGACACGCTTACTAATCATGAAAGTATTCAGGGAGTATTCGAACCCCAAGGCTATTATATTGACCTAGAAAAAGATGAAGTTAAAAAAGAAATTAAAAATTTTATTGAAGAAATAGAATCACCCAAGAAAAAGATCTCACAAAGTTTTAACATGAAATAAAAAGGAGATTATCATGAAAAGAACGATGCCATTCTATAGTGGACAAGATGATGAAACGGGTCTTATAGACCATATGGAAAACTTCATGAAAAATCATGAACATGGAAGTAAGAATGATAATATTGAAGTCGATTTTAATACGATGGAAATCATTATGCATTTTGAAAGACGAGGTAAAGAAGTTGATGTGTTTATACCTTACTATGAAATTAAACCTGAGATAGAACATTATTTAGGCATATATCCTAATAATAAAACGCCTGAAGAAGATTATATGGGGTTAGATTCTAATATAAAGGCTGAAGAACTTAATGTAATATATACTGCTGACTATGATTTTCATAATAAGCCAATTAAATCTAATTCAGACTTAAATGATGAAGAGATACCCTATGGAGACGAGATATTTTCTATTGTTGACGACACAATTCAATCAGTTTTAGATGAAAAAATAATGGAGCCTAAAGCTAGAGTTGCCTATTTAATTAATCCAGATGAAACAGAAAAGCTTCTTGAAAAAGGTGTTCTAAACAAAGAAACTATATCTTTCACTGGGGATAGCGCAATGGAAGTTTATTACGGAAAAGAGGAACCTACAAAGTTTTTAGTTGATACGACCATCGATCATGATAAAAAAATGATCAAAGGGCTAGATGAAAATTCAAAAGCTTTAGGTGAAGAAGGAATAAAAACAATAACCTTTATTGAATACAATAATCAAGCGACCTCAAATATCGAAGGTTTAGTCCAAGAACATGAAAGTTTAAATACTAAAAATGAAAAGAAAATAAAGTTTGATAGTCCATCAATATGAAGTAATAAAAGCTCGCATTAGCGAGCTTTTTTCTTAATCTCATTCATAGCATCATCATATAGCTCTGCAACCTTTACACCACGTTTTTTGGACATGGAAATTGCTATTTTTTTAAGAACACCCTCTTTAATAGTCGTCTTTTGTTCTTTTTTAAGAAAATCAGAGTCATTTCTATATTCCATTTTATTTTTCTCCCTTGTTTTATTTGCTTCGTCTATTGCTTATTCTGTTTTTTTGTTTTAGAATATTAACATAAAATTATAAAAGGATGTAACATGGATGAATTAAATATAATAATGAAAAAATTCCTTATTCAAGTTCAGTACTTAAATGCCATACTTAATGATGCAGAACATTACATTGAATGTTGCTTGGACAATGAAAGTAAATTATTTGATATTCTCAATCTTCTTGAATATATATATGCAAAACTAGAAATATCTTCATTTTGCATAGAGGAAATTAAACAAAATAAATCTAATAGTTATCTTGAAAAAATATGTCAAGAGAATGAAATAGCTATTCGAGATTTCAAAAGCAATTTTCTACAAATTAAAGAGCAATAAAGGGCCTATTTAGTCGTGCCAACAACTTCAATCTTAATAGGCTCTTTATCATTTTGCACGAAAGACCCTACCCTTCAGGGCGGGGATGGATAGCGCGTCGTGCGAAGCACGACTGGGTTTTCTTAGTCTAGCTTAAATGCAAGCCCTTTGCAAGACGCTATTTGTGTCACTTTATTAACACTCTTATCTGCTGTTGTGCCACAAGGTAACTTAAATC
>Ga0208063_1000058_pt1 | contig 34115 bp, 27 predicted proteins | sample DeeseametaMP0203_FD_184219 | JGI IMG/M metagenome (GOLD analysis project Ga0208063, IMG submission 184219) | Marine microbial communities from the Deep Atlantic Ocean - MP0203 (SPAdes) | ecosystem: Environmental > Aquatic > Marine > Oceanic | place: South of Cape Verde, Atlantic Ocean... | reverse complement strand
CTTCGTCGCTATCTAATCCCCAATAAGTCAAGTCCTGATGCCAGGAAACATACTTCGTGTTGTGAGGTTCTTTGATAATGTAAGCGGAATCCCAGAGCAGAATATCCGGTCCCAGCAAACTCTCCACAACATCCAACAGCACCGGATTCCGGGCAATCTCTGAGGCCGATTTCATCAGCAAATAGGGCTTGGTGCGGTAGTGCATCGGCCCTTGTTGCGCTTCAATGTTCTCTAGTTGCTCTCTGTGGCCTGCGGCTTCTTCTGCTGAAAAAATTCGCAGAGGAAAGAAAAAACCGTCCCGTCGATATTGTTCTTGATCTGCTTGGCTGAGTTGTTGTCTCATATCATTCCTCTAATCTGAAATTCAGTTTAAATCATCAATCTAATAGGTTACACGGCTCGCTGATAACACGCCGAACCATTGGTTCAAAATGCTCTAAGGGCAAGGTGTCGTAATCCGGATCAAAAGAACATTGATCCCATTGGGAACAGAAATCAACACACGCTTGATAATACTGGTGATCCTTGAAATTATCCCGGATGTTGCGGTCTTTATTGATGTGATGAAAATAGTAGTAACCTTGAAACAGGCCGTGATGTTTGAGTACCCAATAATTGCGTTCGCTGATGTAAGGTTGAAGAATGGCGGCGGCGACTTGACTGTGATTGTCCGGAGCTAAAACATCACCGATATCATGCAGCAAAGCACAGACAATGGTTTCTTCATCCGAACCATCCCGTTCTGCGCGAGTGGCCGTTTGTAGAGAATGCTGATAGCGGTCGATTTGATAGCCCAAACGATCTCCCTGCATTCGCTTGAGCAATCCCAATAGCATCTCCGGAATTCCATCGATGCATTGAATATAAAGCGGCTCGAGGAAAGCATATTCCTCCTTTGTGCCGTCTTCCATTTTTGTGAAGCTGACTGTTTCCATAAATTCCTCCGGAACTATTATTGTAGGGATGTATTACCGATTTTTCTCAATCTGCGTTGAATTACAGTTAAGTGGTTGCGAATGTTATCGTGTTCAAAGTAAGCATCCTGCAAATGTCGTTTGGCATTTGCTACAAATTCTTTGCGAGCATGTAACACTCGATGCCCTGCAACGAGTAAAATTTGCCCTCCTTCCAAACGAAAAATTGCTTTTGCCTTATCACTGGTAATACGGGTAGAAAACTCATGGTAAGCGCTATAAAACTCATTGAGTCCGGTTCGTACCGGATTCATTGGTTGCATAGTTTGATTGGAATAACGCACTCCGGCAATCTGTCCGCCTGTATCCAATTGAATGATAGGTTGAGTGGCAAAAGTTTCGTTATTGTCATCAAAAATCCTGAATGGAACCGGAGTATAGCATAAACGATCAAACCAGTTTGGATGAGCGTTACGGAATTGGGTTGCCACAGCAAATCCATCCACAATAATCGACTCTCCATGTTCCGTTTCATTGACAAGCATGTGCAGAGCTTGAACACTGGGAGGCCAGGAATAACTAGGCAAATCGGTATGTGGGGGCAGTTCTAAGTTCGTACTGGCAACATTGTAACCTGTGGAATCCACCACAACATTATGAATCCTTCCGAAAACTGTTTCTCGCAACGGCCCCAACATCGGCGCTAGATTTTCCAGACATTCTTTCGTTGGAGCGTTGGTCAGTAAAATAGTACCTGTGCTCAGAAAATTTTCAATCGCATCGACAGCAATGCTATCGTTATGTATAAACTTTCCGTAGTCAAATTGCTGAGGACGGAACTCACTGCTCCAAAGCCGCAGATGAGTTGTTTGGGGAATCGTTAAAGCGCGAATATCCGACCCGCCATAGACAGACCTGTGTCCGTCAGGCCAAAGAAGATGCAGTTCATCTTCAATCAGATCGACAGTTTCTGGCATCAAGTTAACATCAACTTGGGCCAATTGAAACAACTTCTCTGTTGTTTGAGTGTTTCGACACAGATCGCAAGCACAATTATCTCGCAACCACAAATTCGGAAGCAGGGTAGTCTCTCCGTTTTTCCAAGTGATTTCAACCGATTCATCTTTTTTGATCATGATTCTTAGTCCGAAATATCATTTTGAAGTGATTCGATCCATGTTAAAAAGTTTACAAGCGATAAGTCGGTTCTTTTTCGTCAAGAATAGCCTTTAGTTCTTCAAAATATATTTGACTGAAATCCGGATAATTCTCCAATTGTCCAGCGGTTTTTTCTGCAATCTCATCAGAAAGCAAGCGTAGCGGCTGTCCTGTCCAGAGTGCTTTGATGTAAGTTTCCGCGGCCCGTTCAAAATAATAAAGCCGATTGAAAGTGTCGGCCACATTTGAGCCGATAACAAGTACACCGTGATTGCCCATAATCATGACTTTGATCTTAGGATCGTTGAGCATTTCAGCACACCGCTCTCCCTCCTTCTCAAAAGCCAGTCCACCGTATTCCTCGTCAATCACGTAACGCTTATAAAATATGGCCGAATTTTGGTCGATTGGTGGTAAGTTGCTGTCTGCGAGACTTGCCAAAACGGTGGCGTAAATCGGATGAACGTGCATCACACAACGAGCATGCGGGCAGTGTCGGTGAATGGAACCATGCAGTCCCCAGGCAGTCACATCCGGAGCATCAGGATGTTTATAATCAGGTGGTTCTTTGGTATCGAGCAATAACAAATCACTTGCTTTGATGCGGCTGAAATGCCGTTTCGGGTTGATGAGAAAGCGGGTTCCGTCATCATTGACCGCCAATGAAAAATGATTGGCGATGGTTTCGTGCATTCCCATCCGAACCGTCCAGCGGAAGGCACAAGCCAAATCAATGCGTTCGTTTTCATAGTTAAAACTGGATTGAGTAGTAACCGATTTGTGGTCCGGAAGATTGTCGCGTTTCATAACTCTCACTAATTTTTGTTAAGTTCCTGAAAACCTTTTCCTGCATAATCAGGAATGTCTAAATTCTGATGCTCATTCCAAATTTCTGCAAGTTTTTCGTAAAGAATTTTTCCAAATGGACAAGCCTTTCCTTTGTTGGTATTGACATGCAACAGCATGTGTTCAGCTGTGGCCAGAACATCACCGGTAGGAGGATGAAACATTTCATGAACAATCCGGAAGCGTTTTTCGTCAAAACCGAGTAACTGCGATTTCACAGAAAGCGGTTCGCCGCCAGCGACTTCACAAACATGTCGGATGTGCGTTTCCACTGTATAAACTGAAAAACCCTGTTTGCGATAATTTTCATCCATGCCGATAAAATTCAAAAACGCATCAGTTGTATCACCAAAAACCTGTAGGTAACGGCTTTCGGTCATGTGACCATTGTAATCCAACCAGTCCGGACGCACTTGCGAATCATGCAATCGTAAGGGTTCGGAAAAATCCGGATCGCTGGCAACGATTCCGGAATGTGCTTTTTCGTAGAGACGTTCTTCGTATTCTTTAAGCAACGCTCCCGCACCCCAATCATGGAGTTTGAGTCCCTGCATAATCGCCACCAGATTATCATCACGGATGCGTTCCAATTCACGGATAGAGTGCATTCCGGATTGCGCGTCGGACTGAGTCACAATTTTCTCAATCAATTCTTCATTCAGTTCCGGAACATCCGTCAACTTGGTCCAGGGCCAGCTCAATGTAGGCCCAAATTGCGAAATAAAATGACGCATTCCGGCTTCACCTCCAGCAACACGATATGTTTCAAACAACCCCATTTGCGCCCAGCGCAGGCCAAAACCATAACGAATCGCATCATCCAGTTCTTCAGTAGTCGCCACATCATCACGAATCAACCATAGTCCCTCACGCCACACTGCTTCCTGCAAACGGTCGGCAATGAAGGCGTCAATTTCCTTGCGCAAAATCAAAGGTTTCATGCCAATGTTTCGATAAAATTCTGCGGCAGATTGTTTGGCAGCATCGGAAGTTTTTTCGCCCCCGCAGATTTCAACAAGCGGCAAAAGATAAACAGGATTGAAGGGATGACCGACCATGAAACGCTCTGGATGCCTCATTTTGGTTTGCAGGGAGGTCGGTTTTATTCCGGAAGTGGAGGAACAGATCAGTGCAGATTCAGGAGCAAATTGAGCAATTTCGTTTATAATCGAACGTTTGAAATCCGGATTTTCCGGAACACTTTCCTGAATAAACTGAACGTTCTTGACCGCTTTTTTGATGGAATCCACAAATTCAATATTGCCCTGCTTCACCAACGGAGCCATTGTTAGTTTTGAATAGGCCAGTTCCGCATTTGCGAGTATTTCCTTTAGAGTTCGTTCTGCAGTGTCAGATGGATCAAAGACTTTCACATCAATTCCGTTCAATACCAGTCTCGCGGCCCATCCACCGCCGATGACACCACCACCGACAAGTGCCGTTTTTTTAATTAACTTACTCATTCATTCTCTGTCAAAAGGATTTTTATTGGTTCAAATAAACTTTCTTCGTACTTTCGGAAAGTGCGGAAATGCAACTCCGGTCATTACCAAAATGGCCCCGATTGCTTTGATCAAAGTAATTTCTTCTCCAAGAATAATTGCCGCAAATAAAAATCCAAAAGGAATGATCAAAACGAGTAATAAACTCGCCATTCCTATCGGAAGATGGCGCATGGCTTGATTATAGAGAAAGAAAGGAATGGCCATCGAAAAAACCAAAAACAACAAAGTCATCATTGTTCCGGAAGATGCTTGAAGCGGAAGTTCAGTGTCTCCAAACAATATTAGATAGATGAACAAAACAACCGACGCAGAAATCATCTGACTGGAAGTGACTTGAATCGCCGGTATTTCAGTTTTCATTATTTTCCTTGTCATTAATTGACTTACAGCCATCAAACAAAAAACTGCCAGCAAAAGTGAATTGCCCCAAACAGTATCTGCTCCATTAAATGCTTCCCCGGAAAAATATATGATAATTCCAGAAAAAGCAAGAGTGCTACCTAACCAGACTGAAGACCGGAGTTCTTCCTTAAAAACAACCCGCCCAAGCACTGACTGAGAGAAGGGCATCAATGCCATAATGAGTACCGTGTTTGAAGCACTCAAAACTGTTAGTGAAGTCACAAATAGCAGAGAAGTCAAGCCGGGATCAAGCACACCCAGCAAAAATGGTCTCCAGCCAATTTCTTTGGGACGGAAATGGTGCCCCATAAAAAAAGATACCAGCAACAAAATAAATGCCGCAAAAACCGCTCTCATAAAAACAAGTTGCGGAACCGCAATTTCCTCAAGTGCCAATTTGTTGGCGGCAGGATTCAGCGACCATAAAAGACAGGCAGCAATAATAGAGGTATAAGCACGAATTAACATCACAAAACTCCAAAGATAGATTAGTTATGTTTATTAATAAACAAATTAAAATAATGGTAAATAAATTAAAGTAAAATTACACTTGCATCTATTTTGTATCTGTTTTACAAGAGATAAGTATTTTTTACAATTGATTATTTTTCATCATTAAGATTAGTTTAGATTATGAATAATTTTACAGGACTGCCCTCACTGAATTATCTACACACATTTGAATCCGTCGCCAGACATTTGAGTTTCACCAATGCAGCCAAAGAGCTTTGTGTCACACAAGCAGCGGTGAGCCACCAAATCAGGGCTTTGGAAGAGCATCTCGGCGTCAGATTGTTTCATCGGGAAAAACGCAAAGTACTTCTTTCTGAGGAAGGACTAAAATTATTACCGTCTGTAGTCAGTGGATTACAGGGCATTGCAGACAGTTTGGAAAGCATTCACAATTATGATTCCGAGGACACCTTAGTGGTCGGCGTGGGCTCGTCTTTTTCCGCAAACTGGCTGGTGCATCGACTCGGAACATTTTATCAACAATATCCGGAAATCAATCTCCATTTGAAAATTACAAACAATGATCCTGATTTTGCTGCTGATGAAACGGACATGGCAGTAGTGTGGGGCAAAGGAGATTGGGAGGGGCTTATGTGTGAACAGTTGATGGTTGTCGAATTCACACCTGTTTGCAGTCCGGAACTGCTGAAAAATTCCCAACCGCTGAGAACTCCGGAGGATCTCATTCACTACCCTTTGCTCGATGATTCAGATTATGAAAGTTGGCAGGAATGGCTGGAAGAGGCTGGTATTCCTGAACGAAAATATAAACGACGGATGGTTATCAGGGATTCCAATGTACTTATCCACTCTGCACTGGATGGACACGGGATTGCGCTCTGTGCTGTAGGAATTGTACAGGAATATTTGGATTCCGGCCGGCTTGTGCGTCCCTTTGATCTTTCAATAACAGGAGGTGGTTTTCACTTTCTTGTCTATCCAGAAAAAGCTTTGAGAAAACCATTGGTGCGTTTATTCAAAGACTGGCTGATCAGTGAGGTTACAAAAATTGAATTTCAGGAAACCTCTTAAAAGTCTTTTTAGGTATGCAAATAGAATGGCAGGAATGGATCGGCCTCAGTCCGGCAATGTTTCTCTATGCAGTGGTCGCCATTGGCGTTGCGGCTTTCATTCGAGGATACAGCGGTTTCGGTTTTTCGGCCCTGACCGTAACCAGTTTATCACTGATTTTACCTCCTGCAGAAGTAGTACCTTCAGCATTCATGCTTGAAATAGCGGCCAGCATTTACATGCTGCCCCTGGTTTGGCGAACTGTTAACTGGAAGGTTTTGCGCTGGTTGCTTTTAGGAGTAGTACTGGGGACTCCTTTTGGAATTACAGTTCTAACAACTGTTCCACAGAAACCAATGCAGCTGCTCATTTCAGTAATAGTACTGGCGGCAAGCCTGCTGCTTTGGAAAAAATCACAGACTAGCCAAACTGTAAATCGAGGTTGGACTTTTGGAGTTGGTTGTATATCAGGACTGATCAATGGTGCCGCAGCGATTGGAGGGCTGCCGGTTGTTTTGCTTTTCCTTTTCATTTCAGCCGGATCCGCGTCAACTCGGGCCTCAATGGTTGCCTACCTTTTCATCATCGATCTCTACGCAGTTTTTCTCCCAGGTAGCCAACAGCTGATTTCAACCGAATTATTGGGACGCACAGTTCTGTTGTTAATTCCACTGTTTCTTGGTATTTACATTGGACACCGCAGTTTTGTAAAAACATCTCCTGAATCATTTCGTAAATTTGCCCTCAGTTTATTGATTGTGTTGTCATTGGCAGGAATGATACGTGGTATTCTGCTTTAACTGCTTATTTTTGAAGTAATGCTTCATACTTGTGGTTTAAATAAAAGATTTAAAATACTAAATCCTTTACTATTTACTCAAGTTCGTTTCAGGTTCGTATGAAAATCAAAACCGAATTTCCGCACAAAATACAAACAATAAAACACATTTGGATTCCCATGCCGGACGGCTGCCGTTTGGCCGCCCGAATCTGGCTTCCGGAAAATGCGGAACAGCAACCTGTACCGGCAATATTGGAATACATTCCGTATCGAAAAAATGACGGCACTGCTCTGCGTGATTCTCTCTATCATCCGTATTTTGCTGGACACGGATATGCTGCTATGAGGGTTGATATGCGCGGCAGTGGGGACTCTGAGGGAGTAATGCTGGATGAATACCTGCAACAGGAACTGGACGACGCGGTTTCTGTAATGGCCTGGCTTGCGGAGCAGTCCTGGTGTGACGGATCCGTCGGTATGATGGGTAAATCATGGGGCGGGTTCAATTCATTGCAAGTCGCAGCACTGCAGCCTCCGGAACTGAAAGCAATCATCACGGTTTGCTCTTCCGATGACCGTTACGCCGACGATGTACATTACAAAGGCGGATGCGTCTTGAGTACAGATATGCTCGGCTGGTCTACGACAATGCTTGCCTGGAACGCACGGCCACCGGACCCTACAGTGCTTGGAGAGAGTTGGCGTGATCGCTGGTTGGAGCGCTTAGAGCAAACTCCCTTAATGGTAAAGGAATGGATCAGTCATCAGCACCGCGACGCTTATTGGAAACACGGTTCGATTTGTGAGAATTTTTCGAAGGTGCAATGTGCGGTGTATGCGGTTGGCGGCTGGGCTGACCCATACAGCAACGCAATTCCGCGAATGCTTTCCGGACTTACCTGTCCACGCAAAGCGCTGATTGGACCTTGGGCGCACGAGTATCCGCAACGAGCTTTACCTGGTCCACAAATCGGTTTTGTACAGGAATGTTTACGCTGGTGGGATTATTGGCTCAAGGATATTGAAAACGGAATTATGGATGAACCGATGCTGAGGGCGTGGATGCCGGGTAGTATTGCTCCCAGCACACATTATGAAGAGCGTCCCGGACGTTGGGTGGCCGAAGCAAAATGGCCTCCGAAAAACGACGAATCACAAACCTGGTATTTAAATCGGAACGGCTTGAATCAAAATGCGGAAACGGACAAACCTATGCTTTTCCCAACCTCACAAACTGTGGGATTAAATGCAGGAGTGTGGTTTACTATGGGTACCGCTGGAGAGTTTCCCGGTGATCAGCGTTCAGCAGATTCCGGATCGTTGTGTTTTACTTCGGAAGCCTTTTACGATGGGATGGAAATTTTGGGAAATCCTGAAGCGACGGTCACGCTGTCTGCCGATCAGACTGAAGCATTACTTGCTGCACGTCTGTGTGATATTGCGCCGGATGGTTCGTCACTACTGGTGAGTTGGGGCTTACTCAATTTGACACACTGTAACGGACACGAAAATCCGGAAGCATTGGATCCCGGCGAAAAATTCACCGCAAAGGTTCAGCTCAACGCCTGTGCCCATGCTCTCAAATCCGGGCACCGCTGGCGGCTGTCTCTTTCCACTGCGTACTTCCCTCATGCCTGGCCCAGTTCGAAAATAACCAAACTAAAAATTTTTCCGGGCATTGAAACTTATCTCAACCTTCCGTTCAGAAAAATCTCTCAGGAAGATACACAGCTTGCTGAGTTTTTAGAGCCGGAATGTTCTCAGTCATTGGCTACAGAAGAAATTAGATCTGCCAGCCGCAAAAGAACTATAGAGCATGAGGTAATTGAAGGCAGTTTCACTCTCACTCACAGAGTGGACAATGGACGCTTTCGTTTCGTAGAAGACGGGCTGGAAACTGAAGATCTTAGTTGTGATTCCCTTTCTCTAAATGAAGACAAACCTCTTTCTTTGAAAGTATGCTGTGAACGTACAGCGGGGATCGGGCGTGGTGACTGGCAAACCCGCGTCGAAGCCTCTGGTACAATGACTGCTACATCCGAAAATTTTCATGTCACTTCCAGGCTGGAAGTTTTTGAAGGCGATCAGCGATTCTTTTTCCGCACCTGGGATTTTAAAGTTCCGAGAGAAGTGGTTTGAAGTTTTAGTGAGCATACTCTCTTTTTTGTTGACAAGCTGTTTTTTATGTATTAGGGTGTGACTTGATTTCAAGTTCATAGCGTTTCTGTAAATTTTATTGTTTTGAAACGCTCTGTGTTTAAACTAACGAATTGACGTCATTGTTAATGAATAACACTGATTAGCAATTCTTCATTTAAAAAGGTACAAATGGATAGTAAAATAGACCACATCAAGGAACAACTAATGTCCGGCAGGATCACTAGACGTGAATTTGCACAGCGTTTAATGGTGCTGGGTATTGCAGGAACTAGTGCAGGAACTTTACTGACATGGGCAGAGAAAACTCAGGCTGCGGGCAAGCGCGGTGGACGTTTACGTGCCGGAATTGCTCATGGCTCCACCACCGATACGCTGGATCCGGCGACCTATGAAAACGGTTTCATGGGTAAGATCAATTATGCCATCCATAACCATCTCGGTGAAGTAGATCATACTGGAAGCATGGCTCCGGAATTGGCGGAAAGTTGGGATCCTCAAAATGGTGCGAAAACCTGGGTTTTTAACCTGCGCCGGGGAGTGGAGTTCCACAATGGAAAGACGCTGGATTCCGACGACGTGATCGCTTCGTTTCAGCACCACATGGGTGAAACAAAGTCCCCAGCAAAATCACTGCTGAAGCAAGTCAAAAGCATTCGTAAGGACGGTAAGTATACGGTTGTTTTTGAATTGTCTGGGGGTAATGCCGATTTCCCTTTTGTAGCTTCAGATTATCATATCGCGATAAAACAAGCTTGGGATGGTGGAAAAATCAGTCCAAATGACGGACTAGGTACAGGTCCCTATGTCCTTAAGGATATGGAGATGGGTGTCCGTTTTTTTGGAACACGCAACCCCAATTATTTCAAGCAGGACCGTGGCTGGTTTAACGAACTGGAGATGCTTTCCATCATTGACCCAACTGCCAGAAGCAATGCCCTGACAACCAGAGAAGTTGATGTCATTGACCGTGTTGATTTGAAAACCGCCCACCTGCTTGCACGCAAGAGTGGAATCAATGTTGAAGAAACGACCGGTACAAAGCACTATACCTTCCCGATGCGCACGGACACTTCGCCCTTTGATGACAATAACGTCCGCCTCGCACTCAAGCACGCTGTAAACCGTGATGAGATCGTGGAAAAAGTGCTGTTCGGACATGGGGTTGTCGGGAACGATCATCCAATTGCTCCCTCCCAACCGTTCCACGCAGCCACTTTGCCACAACGCACATACGATCCGGACAAAGCCCGTTTTTACGCAAAAAAAGCCGGAGGTATCAAGGTGAAGCTTTCTGCGGCTGACGCGGCTTTTCCTGGAGCAGTCGATGCTGCAGTTCTATACAAAGAACATGCTGCTGCTGCTGGAATCGAAATTGAGGTGGTGCGTGAGCCGAGCGACGGTTACTGGTCAAACGTCTGGATGAAAAAGCCTTGGGGAGCGTGTTACTGGGGTGGTCGTCCGACAGAGGACTGGATGTTCAGCACAGCATACATGGGTGGAGCCTCATGGAACGACACTTTCTGGAAGAATGACCGCTTTGACAAACTGCTCATTCAGGCACGTGCGGAAACAGACCAGAATAAACGCCGTGAAATGTACTATGAAATGCAGCAGATAGTGCGTGATAAAGGCGGAGTTGTTGTTCCCATGTTTGCGAACTATGTCTTTGGTACATCTGACAAAATCGCTCATGGAACAATGGCTGGAAACTGGGATTTGGATGGTGAAAAATTCCACGAACGCTGGTGGTACTCCTGATCGAGCAACAGGTAAAAAAGTAGCAAGGTGCAAGGAACATGTGACGAGTGACAAGTAACAAGCTAGACTTGAACCTTGAACCAAACCTTGAACCTTGAAATGAGCCTATAGCCTTGATTCATATCCTCAAGATCGTGGCCCAGCGTATCGCGCTGGGTCTCCTCACCCTCTTTGCCATTTCTCTCATCATTACATTTGGGGTTGAGTTATTGCCCGGAGATTTGGCGGAGGCCATTTTAGGTCAGGGGGCAACCCCGGAAACCGTAAAAGTTTTCCGAACAGAGCTTGGACTGGACAAGCCTGCCCATCTGCGCTATCTCAGTTGGCTGTACGGTATGTCAACCGGAGATATGGGTGTTTCGCTTGCCAACAAACGTGAAATTTCCGAACTGATAGGTATTCGTCTTTCCAACACCATTTTTCTTGGAGGGTTTGCTGCGGCAATTTCAGTTCCTTTGGCTTTATTTCTTGGAATCCTCGCTGCCCTTTATCGTAATACTCTTTACGACAGAGCTGTCAACACCTTCACCCTCACTTCCATTTCGTTTCCGGAATTTTTTGTTGCATACATTCTGATCTTTTTCTTTGCCATCAAACTCGGTTGGTTTCCGGGGATTTCCAACGTCAGTACAAATTTATCGTTGGGCGACAAACTATACCGTTCCATGCTTCCAGCGGCCACACTTACTCTTGTGGTTGTAGCACACATGATGCGCATGACACGGGCCGCTATCATAAATTTATTAGCCAGTCCTTACATTGAAATGGTGCGGCTTAAAGGAATAAGTCCCATGAAAATTATCCTGCGACACGCACTACCAAATGCACTGGCTCCAATAGTAAATGTGGTTGCAATAAATTTGGCTTATCTTGTAGTTGGAGTGGTTATTGTCGAAGTTGTTTTTGTCTATCCGGGACTCGGTCAGCTGATGGTTGACAGTGTTTCCAAACGGGATATTCCGGTTGTACAGGCCTGCTCAATGATCTTTGCTTCAGTTTACATTCTACTCAATCTCTCAGCAGACATCATCTCCATCGTCACAAACCCCAGACTGCTTCATCCACGCTGATGTCGAATATACTCAAAATTATTTTCTCAGCGCCATTGAGCGCTAAATTTGGAATGCTGGTTGTTCTAATCTATTCCATAGTGGCAATTTTTGCACCCTTCATTGCCCCGTACGGTGAAAGAGAAATACTTGGAAGGGCTTTTGAATTATGGTCAGACAAGTATCTCCTAGGCACAGACAACCTGGGTCGGGATATGCTTTCACGGATGATTTTCGGTGCCCGTAATACAATTGGCCTTGCACTGAGCATTACGATTTTAGCTTTTTTACTTGGCAGTCTAACAGGCATGATTGCAGCCGCACTTGGTGGTTGGGTGGATCAGATTTTAAGTCGTATTGTGGATGTACTTATGTCCATTCCTTCATTAATTTTTGCTCTTTTGATACTCTCAATCTTCGGTACTTCGGTCCCTTATCTGATTGCTACAATCACTGTTATAGACGCCACCCGTGTTTACCGGCTCGCTCGTGCCACTGCCATGAATGTGGTAGTAATGGATTATGTTGAAGTAGCTCGTGTCAGGGGAGAAAAACTCGGCTGGGTCATCCGCAAAGAAATATTACCAAATATCACAGCACCACTGCTCGCAGAATTCGGGCTGCGTTTTTGCTTCGTTTTTCTTTTCATTTCCGCACTCAGTTTTTTGGGACTCGGTCTTCAGCCGCCCGCAGCGGATTGGGGTTCAATGGTCCGGGACAATGCAACACTGATTACTTTTGAAGACATGACACCCCTCCTGCCTGCAGGAGCAATTGCACTGTTAACGATTGCGATCAATTTCATTGTCGACTGGATGCTTCACAAATCAAGCGGACTCAAGGATGTTAGCTGACGCAAATAAAAATTCCGGAAACGAACCTTCAGCAACCTTGCTGGAAGTGAAAGGGCTCAGAATTGAAGGGCTTTCAGAAAAAGGTTGGCAGGAAATCGTTTGCGGAGTGGATTTAAAACTGAAGCGTGGAGAAATCCTGGGTTTGATAGGTGAGTCTGGAGCAGGAAAATCAACCATCGGTTTGGCAGCAATGGGATTTGCCCGCGACGGTTGCAGAATTACTTCAGGAGAAATAATTTTTGATGGAATCGAATTGTGTACTGCCTCAGAAGAACAAAAAAGGAAACTGCGTGGAAACCGTATTTCTTATGTCGCCCAAAGCGCAGCTGCCGCTTTTAATCCTGCACACCGCCTGCTAAACCAGTTTGCAGAGGGCCCGGTAGATCACAAAGTAATGTCCCGGACTGAAGCTAAAGAAAAAGGCCGCAAACTTTACCGGAGTCTTGACCTCCCCGATCCGGACAATATCGGCGAGCGTTGGCCGCATCAGGTTTCCGGAGGCCAGCTCCAACGCATGATGGTAGCCATGGCGATGTCCTGCGGACCGGATCTGATTGTCTTTGATGAACCAACCACTGCATTGGATGTAACGACTCAAATTGAGGTTCTGAAAACGATCAAGGAAATTGTAACGGCCCGTAACGTATCGGCTATATACATCACTCACGACCTGGCGGTAGTCGCACAGTTGGCAGACCACTTGATGGTTTTGCGCTACGGGAACCTGATTGAAGTAAACAGCACCGGCCAGATTCTAGAGGCACCAAAACAGGAATATACACGTGCATTGCTGGATGCCCGCACCCGCCATGAAAAAACTGCTGTACAAATTTCGGATGCGGAAACTCTGCTCAGCATCAATTCGGTTACAGCCGGTTATGGCAATGGGCCGGATATTTTGCAGGAGGTATCGGTTTTGGTGGAGAGAGGCCGAACTGTTGCTGTGGTCGGAGAGTCCGGAAGCGGAAAAAGCACCTTGGCCCGGGTAATTACAGGACTCCTTCCTCCACGTTCCGGCGAGATACACTTTCAATCTGAATCGCTTCCACCTGCACTTGCCCAACGCAGCAAACAGCAACTCCGGAAAGTTCAGATGATTTATCAGATTCCGGATGTAGCCCTAAATCCACGCCAACGCGTGCGGGATGTAGTGGGCCGTCCCTTGAGTTTTTATCTCGGTTTGAGCGGAAAGGAACGTGAACACCGGATCATTGAACTGCTGGAGCATATTGAACTTTCGGAACACTTCATCGACCGCCTTCCCGACGAACTTTCCGGAGGCGAAAAACAACGTATCTGCATTGCCAGGGCACTGGCGGCAGAACCGGAATTGATTATCTGCGACGAAGTGACTTCTGCGCTGGATACCATTGTTGCTAAAGCAATTCTGGATTTGCTCCAGCGGCTTCAGCGCGAATTGAGTTTAACATATCTGTTCATCAGTCACGACCTTGATACGGTGGCTAGTATTGCCGATCGGGTAGTGGTTCTCTATGCCGGAAGGATTGCAGAGCAAGGTCCCAAAGCTGCTGTTTTCCAACCACCTTTCCATCCTTACACACGGCTTCTGCTTTCATCTGTGCCGGAAATGCGTCAGGGCTGGCTGGAGGAAACTCTATCCACTCGTGAAGCCAAAGCTGGAATTGCCCGTGAGGTTAAAATTACTGAACGCGGCTGTCCTTTTGCAGAACGTTGTCCAGTTGCCATTCCAGAGATCTGCGTACGTGACCGTCCACCACTTCAGACCCCTGCATCTGGACACGTTTTTGCCTGTCAACACGCTCCGGAAATGCTGCTTGATCATTCTGCATAAAATAGAATAAAGAGACAAATTATTTAAATTCAGTTAGAATTTGTACCCGGATTGTGAGAGTCTCAAATAATTATTATTTTTCAGAAAATTTTTAATAGTAGTAAAGTATGAAATCACGAGCCGCAATTGCCTGGGAAGCTGGAAAGCCTCTGGAGGTAGATATGGTTGATCTCGAGGGACCTAAAACTGGAGAAGTGTTGATCAGAAACGTGGCCACCGGAGTCTGTCACACAGACGCATTCACGCTTTCCGGAGACGATCCGGAAGGCATTTTTCCCTCCATCCTTGGACATGAAGGCGGAGCAGTTGTTGAAGAAATAGGCAAGGGAGTCAGTAGCGTCAAAGTCGGAGACCATGTCATTCCACTTTATGTTCCGGAATGCGGAGAGTGTCAATTTTGCAAATCCGGAAAAACTAATTTATGCCAGTCCATACGTTTGACACAAGGAAAAGGATTGATGCCTGACGGGACTTCGCGTTTTTCGTCAGGAGGAAAAACCTTGTTTCACTACATGGGAACTTCTACATTTTCCGAATACAGTGTTTTGCCGCAAATTTCGGTCGCCAAAATCAATACGAAAGCTCCCTTGGAAAAAGTGTGTTTGCTCGGCTGCGGGATTACTACCGGAATCGGGGCGGTTTTAAATACCGCAAAAGTGGAAGCTGGAGCGACGGTCGCAGTATTTGGGTTGGGCGGTGTTGGGCTTGGTGCAATTCAGGGTGCTGTTTTAGCCAAAGCCGAACGCATCATTGCCGTGGATATCAATGAAAGTAAAGAAGAATTTGCAAGGCAACTTGGTGCAACCGATTTCGTAAATCCCAAAAATTACGATAAACCGATTCAAGAAGTTCTAGTAGAATTGACAGACGGCGGTGTAGATTATTCTTTTGAATGCGTGGGCAACGTAAATTTGATGCGTTCTGCTCTGGAATGTTGTCATAAAGGTTGGGGCGAATCAATAATTATCGGAGTTGCCGGAGCCGGACAGGAAATTTCTACACGACCTTTCCAACTGGTTACCGGACGAGTCTGGCGTGGTTCTGCTTTTGGAGGAGTTAAGGGACGCTCGCAGTTGCCGGGATATGTGGAAATGTACATGAAAGGGGAAGTCAAAGTTGATGAATTCGTAAGCTACACTATGCCGCTGGACGAAATCAATCGGGCATTTGACTTGATGCACGAAGGTAAAAGCATTCGCTCGGTAATTCTGTTTTAACCTTTTTCAAGCTAACTGTTTCTCTCTTCAATATTTATATTGTCGTAAAAAGTACCAAAAGCGTGTCATTTCGAGTGAAGCAAGAAATCTTGCATGAGCTGCTACACTAATCATTAAGATTTCAGACTGGTTGCGAGACAACCAAAATTGAACAAAAACGAATTCTTTCTCCTCCAAAAATAACGAACTATGACCAACACAACGTTGCGGGTTTTGAGTTATAACATTTACTGGGGCGGACATCAGCAGCCGCTTGAACGAACCATCGAAGTGATCGGGGAATCCGAGGCTGATTTGGTGGGCATTCAGGAAAATGTAAACCGGGAATACGAAGACCAGACTCCGGAGATAGCCAAGGCCCTGGGATTTTCCTATGTGAGGCACGCCGTTTTGGATGCACTTGAAGAATTTGGTGCCAAAGGCAACAAGCTTCGCGCACGCTGGACTCAGCAAGCCGGGCAATCAACTTTGAGCTGTCACCCGATTACGGCACAATCTCCCGGAGGTTCCGGTATACAGGTGGAATTGCCTTCCGGAGAGAAAGTCTGGATGTTCAACACACACCTCTGGCACTATCCTTATGTACCGTATCAGTTGTTAAATGTTGACTTTTTCGAAGGGGAAGCGATAGATCCGAATGCTCATGATGCAGAGGCGCAGGCGATTCTTTCAGCACGAATTGGTCATGAGACTGAAATCAACAAAGTTCTGTGGGATATCAAAAGCATACTTCCCAGCGGAGAACCGGTTTTTCTCACCGGCGATTTTAACGAACCGTCTCATCTCGACTGGACAGAAGAAGCGGCCCAAGCCGGACTTTATCCCCTCAAAGTAGATTACCCAACTTCAAGGCAAGTACTTAAAGCGGGATTGAAAGACGCCTTCCGGGAATTCTATCCCGACCCTGTGGCAGTTCCGGGATTCACTTGGCCTGCGGGGATTTATCCCGACGCTCCGGATTCGTCTGTTCCTGACCCGGAAGACCGCATTGATTTTGTCTATTTTTCGGGAGCGAATGTTCATGTAAAAAAGGTCCAACGGCTAGGTAATGTTTCGGACAATTCAGAGATTTCTTTTGCTGAATATCCTTCGGATCACCGAGCGTTACTGGCAGAATTTGAACTTCCTGAGAATTGAACTTCCAGACATCATTAACCGCAATAATATCAAACGAGACAAAACGTTTTTCGTAAAAATTCCGCCGATTGATCAAGCGCAGAAACGGCACCATCCAACATGCGGCTGTAGTGTAAAAAACCATGCAGCACACCTTGATGCAGGTGTAGTTCACAGGGGACTCCGGCTTGTTCCATTAATGTGGCAAGCGCCGTGCTGTCATCCAACAGGGGATCCATATCAGAAGCAATCAAGCAGGATGGAGGCAGACCATTTAGATCAGCCTTCAAAACATCCAGACGTACATCATTCAAATCCTCTTGTGAATTCAAATAGGAATCCTGATAGAAAGCCAGGTCTTCTTCGCTCATTCCCACATCCTGACTTCCAAAGAGACGGACAGAACAGGAATCCCTCAGACCAAACCAGCCGTATATCAATAATAATCCGGACAGTTGTTCTTTAAAACTTAAGGCAGCCCCCATACTCAAACTGGCTCCTGCAGAATCCCCACCAAGTACTATCCTGTCAGGATTAATATTAAAAGCTGCTTCTTTTTGCGTGTAATCACCCTCTTTCAGCCATTGCAATACTAATTTAATTTCATCAAGTGCAACCGGAAACTTTTGTTCCGGAGACAAGGAGTACTCCACACCAATCACAGCACAACCGGAACGAAAAGCCAGTTCGCGCATGATGCGGTCGTGCGTGTCGAGATTTCCCACAACAAATCCTCCTCCGTGCAAATAAACCAACACTGGTAAACACTTCTCTGGATGCGGTTGATAAATCCGGATTGGAATTCCCCCTACTGGCCCTTTAACTTCTGTTTCCATGATGCTGGGAATATTCGGACCTCCGGTATTCCAGAACATCCTTTCCTGCGCATACAGTTCCCGAGCCTGATGAAGTGGGATTTCAGTAATTGAATAAGGAGCTACCAATGTGGAACTCTTTTGCAGGACAGATTGCATCTGCGGATGGATTGAAGGCATAAGCGGCGGTGAAAATAATTGGTTATTTAGTCAGAATTTTTTCGGATTTATGAAGCGTATTTGTACTAAGACAGTTTGAGCATCTCTGATGTTGAGAACAGCCACACTTTTACTGGACTATGTCTTCATTTGAAACTTAAACTGAAAAACCACTTCATCTGTCACAGTACTAAAATTTATTATTTACTGATTACCTGTAGAAAGCAAAGAGAATCTCAAAACATTGGTTCCGGGAAAAGTCCCATCATTTTTTTTGGATTATCAAAAATAACCTTGCTTTCACTTATTTTTGTGATAAAGTGAGGCTCGTTTCAGGTTTGTTGCCTCATGATTACGTTGCGGCCTTTGTTAAGGATGTCAACAGGGCCAAGGTACTGCGCGCCAAAACCATTATGCTGAGTCCCGAAAAATATACCTCTAACGGCAAAGGATCGGGAGAAACCCACAAGGTGCTGGAAAACAGCTTCATTGAGGAATTTTTGCCACTGGTACTTGAAAAGAGGTCCGTGGTGGAAGTCATCGATAAGGATGGTAACACTATGGGATTCATTACTGAAAAAGAACTGGCACAGTCACTCTCCAAAACCTGAGCTGTGCGTCCTGAACTGTTAATTTCCTCCAGAACCCGTTCTACTCCTTTCAGCAGCCGGGTTGAGGCCTGTGGTGTAAAAGCATATTCAGTTTATAACCACATGCTCCTGCCTTTGATCTTCCACAGCCTGGAAGAGGATTACTGGCACTTATGTGAATACGTACAGGTCTGGGATGTTTCCTGCCAGAGACAGGTTGAGATCACCGGACCGGACACACAAAAACTTGTCCAGTTAATGACTCCCCGTGACCTGTCACAGGCAGAGCTTGGACAGTGTTTTTATGCTCCGCTCTGTGACGAAACCGGAGGAATGATCAATGATCCCATTCTCATCAAACACAGCAACAACCACTGGTGGCTTTCAATCGCTGATTCAGATGTAATGCTCTGGGCCAAAGGGCTGGCAACTGGTTTTGAATTGGATGCCCTTGTTACAGAACCTGATATTTGGCCGCTTGCAGTTCAGGGACCAAAAGCCGAAGAACTACTTTCCCGGGTTTTTGGAAAAGAAATCAGCAGAATCCTTTTTTTCCGCAGCAGTACATTTAACTACCAGGGAACAAAGATGTTGGTGGCAAGATCCGGTTGGAGCAAACAGGGTGGTTTCGAAATTTATGTTAATGACGAGGAGTTGGGAGGACAACTCTGGGATGAACTTTTTGCAAAAGGTGAAGACCTGAATATTGGTCCGGGCTGTCCTAACTTGATTGAGCGAATTGAGAGCGGGCTGCTGTCTTTTGGTGGAGATATGGGATACGATACAACGCCGTTTGAATGCGGTCTTGATAAGTATGTCAGTTTGGACACAGACATTGAAAGCCTGAGTCTTGATGAACTAAGAACACGAAAGTCAAAAACCAAGCTCATTGGAATAGTGATTGATCGTAAGGTCAATCTGATAGACAAAAGAGTATTTATCGGCAGTAATGTGGTTGGAAAAATTACTTCCGACACCTGGTCTCCCCGATATTCAGCCTTCCTGGCATTCGCGAGGTGTGAACTCAAACACCTGGAAGACGCTCAAAATTTACATGTTAAAACCACTTCTGGCGAAGTGTCAGCCTGGATCACCGACTTACCCTTTGATTTTGAAACTCTTGGATTGACAGGTATTGAAGAAGGTAGGAGTATTTAACCTTAACTTTTGCGATAGATTTACATTTGCATTTTTGAGAAATTCTTACAAATAGAACCGAACTTTGTTTCGTCATTTCAAAGAAAGTGAGTTTGATTTATGAAAGAAGCATATGAGTCGCTCAGAAAGAATCCGGCTAACCACGTTCCTCTGACTCCACTCTCATTTCTACACCGAACTGCAGACATTTATGGTGAGCGGGAGGCAATAATATACGGTGAAAGACGATACAGCTGGCGCCAGTTACGGGAGCGCTGTCTGTGCATGGCCTCCAGTCTGACAGAACTTGGTGTAGGTTTGGGGGATACAGTAGCTGTACTGGCTTTCAATACACCGGAATTGTTTGAAGCACACTTTTCCGTACCCATGACCGGCGCCGTGCTCAACACTATCAACACCAGACTAGATACTGAAACGGTTGCATATATCCTGAAATTCGGACAAGTCAAGGCACTGATTGTGGATCGTGAGTTGCTGCCACTGGCTCAAAAAGCTCTTCAAGATGAACAGATCAAACTAAGAATAATTCTGATTGACGACGATTCAGCAGAAGTTAAGCCGTCAGTCGAATTAGAAGTTTTGGAATATGAAGAGTTGATTAATTCCGGAGACCCTCAATTTACATGCCCGCCTTTACAGGACGAATGGCAGGCACTTTCATTGAACTACACTTCAGGAACCACTGGCCGTCCAAAGGGCGTAGTATATCACCACCGTGGATCATACCTGATGAGTATGGGAACAGTAACTGCTTGGGAATTACCCCATCACCCGCGTTATCTTTACAGTGTACCTATGTTTCACTGCAATGGTTGGGGCCACGCCTGGACCATGACATTAGTGGCTGCAACAGTGGTTTGCATGCGCTCATTCAGTCCAAAGCTGCTTTTTGATTTGCTGGAACGTCATGATATAACGCACTTTGGCGGCGCTCCTGTCGTTCTGAATATGCTGGCCAATGCCCCGGCTGAGGAACAAAAGCATTTCGATCGCTCAATAAAAGTCATGACTGCCGGCGCTCCTCCGCCGGCAAAGGTTCTGGAAAGTATGACAGAGTTTGGTTTTGACGTATTGCATGTATATGGTTTAACTGAAACGTATGGTCATATTCTGGAGTCAGCACCTCAGTCAGATTGGCAGGATCAAAGTGCCGCTCGCAGATCAGAGCTTATTTCTCGCCAGGGTGTTCGATTTCCAATAATGGAAGAAGTCTCTGTGATTGACCCTAAAACTAAAAAAGTGGTACCATCCGACGGTAAAACAATCGGCGAAATAGTGATGCGCGGTAATACCACAATGAAGGGCTATCTAAACAACAAAGAAGCAACTGCTGAAGCATTTGACGGCGGTTGGTTTCATAGTGGTGACCTGGCTGTTGTACAGGAAGACGGCTACATTCAAATCAAAGACAGAGCAAAGGATATTATTATTTCCGGAGGTGAGAATATTTCCTCTGTTGAGATTGAAAACGTACTTTATAAGCATCCTGCAGTAGGAGAAGCAGCAGTTGTCGCAATGCCTGATGATAAATGGGGAGAAGTACCCTGTGCCTTCGTTGAGTTAAAAGCCGGAGAAAGTACAAAGGATCAGGAACTTATCGAATTCTGTACACAACACATGGCCCGTTTCAAAAGACCAAAAAAAATAATTTTCGGCCCCCTGCCCAAAACCGCGACTGGAAAAATTCAAAAACATGAACTGCGTCAACGAATATAATCAACGATCTAGTTCAAAAGGCATTTTCAACAGTAAATTACAACGAATTTTAGAAACATGAAATATGTCTTTTTTGAATTAAGTATTGTGTGTCCTTAATTATTTTTAGTTAATTTGAAAAAATTGAAAAATAATTTGACAAAAAATAATATCTGTGTTATTTATAGCTCGAATAATAGAAAAAAATGATTTCACGGGCCTTTCATGGCTGATTAATTAACTTTCTTTAGAGGAACAGATCGATGAAAGTTTCAATGACAGTAAACGGTACCGCATACGAGCATGATGTGGAACCACGAACACTTCTTGTGCAGCATTTGCGTGAGAATATGGGGCTGACCGGAACACATGTTGGATGTGATACCAGCAGTTGCGGAGCCTGCACAATCATCGTAAACGGTGATACAGTAAAATCCTGTACCTTGCTTGCAGTACAAAGCGATGGTGCGGAAATAAAGACTATAGAAGGTATGGCAACAAACGGAGAACTGCATCCTATTCAGGAGAGTTTCCGGGAAAAGCACGGGTTGCAGTGCGGATTCTGCACTCCCGGTATGGTTATGTCTTCTTGGCAATTGCTGGAACGCAATCCAAATCCATCAGAAGATGAAATAAGGCATGCTATAGAAGGAAACTTCTGTCGCTGTACCGGTTACCACAACATTATCAAAGCGGTTCAAGATGCCGCCACAAAAATTTAGGAGACTCAATGGGCGACTTAATTGGAAAATCAGTTAAACGGGTAGAGGATAATCGTTTTCTCAAAGGTGAAGGTAAATACACCGATGATTTTAATATGCCAAACCAAACCTTCGCAGTTTATGTGCGAAGTCCGCATGCACACGCAAATTTAGTCAGCGTTGATATTTCTGCTGCTAAAGCAATGGATGGTGTAATAAACGTTTTTACAGGAAAAGACATTAAAGACGCTGGAATAGTAGGGTCTATTTGTGGATGGCAGGTTGATTTTAAGAACGGCGATACAATGAAAGAGCCTGGCCATCCTATTCTGGCAGTTGATAAGGTAAGACATGTTGGTGATGCCGTAGCTTTGGTAATAGCTGAAGACATAGGAAAAGCCAAGGATGCCGCCGGAGCAGTCGAAGTCAATTTTGAAGTTTTGGACGCAATTGTAGATCCAAAAGCAGCAGTCCAGGATGGTGCACCCCAGGTTCATGATGATGTCCCAAACAATACCATCTTTGACTGGGAACTCGGGAATAAGGATGAAACAGATGCTGCGTTTGAAAATGCACACCATATTACTGAACTTTCCTACCATAACCAAAAACTGGTTCCCAATGCAATTGAGCCACGGGCTGCACTGGCGTACTTTGACAGTAATGATGAGAAATACACCCTATACACAACTTCACAGAATCCACACTTGGCACGATTGATTATTGCTGCATTTGTATTGAGTATTCCAGAGCATAAACTGCGGGTCATTGCACCGGATGTGGGAGGTGGATTTGGAAGTAAGATAAATACTTACAATGATGAGTGTGGTGTTCTTTGGGCATCCAAGCAAATTGGTCGCCCTGTAAAATGGACAGCTGACCGGACTGAAGCATTTTTTACAGATTCCCATGGTCGGGATCACGTAACAGATGCGAAATTAGCATTAGATGCTGATGGGAATATTACTGGATTGCGAACCAAGACCTATGCATCACTCGGTGCATATTTGTCCAATTTCTCAACCTGCGTACCAACGTATCTCCATGGAACTTTGATGCAGGGATTATATACCACACCTGCCGTACACGTGGATGTGACTGCTGTGGTAACCAATACTGTGCCTGTCGATGCCCTTCGTGGAGCCGGTCGCCCGGAAGCATCATATTGCGTTGAGCGACTTGTAGAAACAGCGGCACGGGAAATTGGCATGGATCCGGCTGAATTTAGACTTAAAAATTTTATACCACCATTTGATGGCGTGAAACAACCGGGCTACCAGACTCAGGTTGCTTTGCAATACGATAGTGGGAACTACGAAGGTGCTTTGAAGAAAGCTCTAAAAAATGCTAACTACGAAAAGCTCAAAGAAGAAAGGTCTGCCGCTCGTAGTGATGGTAAGTTAATGGGTATTGGATTTTCAACTTACATTGAAGCTTGCGGTATTGCACCTTCAGCAGTGGTTGGTTCGCTGGGAGCACGAGTAGGATTGTATGATGCGGCCAGTATTCGTGTTCATCCTACAGGGAAAGTAACAATGTATGTTGGTGCTCATTCCCACGGTCAGGGACATGAAACAACATTTGCTCAAATTGTAGCGGATTCATTTGGAATTGGTATGGATGACGTCAATGTAATCCACGGTGACACAGAAAATGTACCATTTGGAATGGGAACATATGGTTCTAGGAGCCTAGCTGTTTGTGGTAGTGCCATTATGAAAAGTGTGGACAAAGTAAAAGAGAAAGGTGCTCGGATTGCTGCTCATAAACTGGAATGCTCTCCAGAAGACCTTGAATTCGCTAATGGATCGTGGAATGTAAAAGGTACAGAAAAATCTGTCGGTTTTGGTGATGTTGCTCTTACGGCATATGTACCTCACGATTATCCTGAAAATGAAGAACCTGGTCTCGATTTCGTAAGTTTTTACGATCCAGTAAATTTTGTTTATCCATTCGGTGCACATATATGCGTGGTGGAAGTAGATAAAGAAACTGGAGAAGTTAAAATCGTCAGGTATATTGCAGTCGATGACGCAGGTAATATTATAAATCCCATGATTGTTGAAGGACAAGTTCATGGAGGCGTAGCACACGGCATAGGCCAGGCCCTTTACGAAGGGGCAGTCTATGATGACTCTGGTCAATTGTTAAATGCTTCTATGATGGATTATTGCATACCGAGAGCTGACAACATGCCATTCTTTGAAACAGATCATACAGTAACACCTTGCCCTCATAATCCATTGGGAGTTAAAGGTATCGGTGAAGCTGGGACCATCGGTTCCACTCCAGCCGTCGTCAATGCTGTAATTGATGCTTTGTCTGACTACGGCGTGAAGGATCTTCAGATGCCACTTTTGCCGCAACGTGTTTGGGCTGCAATGCAACAAGCGAAATAAATCTAACCCTATTGATAAAAGGTTATTATGATACCAGAATCTTTTGATTATCAACGCGCCGGCTCGGTGAGCGAGGCAATTTCGCTTCTGCAACAAGGCGGCGAGGAAACCAAAATTTTAGCGGGAGGACACAGTTTGATTCCGACCATGAAATTGCGCTTGTCAACTCCGGAAACCCTGATTGACATTGGAGGAATTCCGGAATTAAAATACATAAACGACAAAGGCGATTATTTGGCAATCGGAGCCGGAACCACGCATTGGGCGATTGAATCGTCTGATTTGGTGTCACAAAAAGCTCCGGCCTTGAGTCACGCCGCCGGACAAATCGGCGATGTGCAAGTCCGGAATCGCGGGACCATCGGCGGCGTTTTAGCGCATTCCGATCCGCAAGCAGATTATCCGGGAGTCGTGCTGGCACTCGATGCCACGATCGTGGTCCAAGGTTCCGGAGGAGTGCGAACTATTCCGGTCTCCGATTATTTCACCGGGCTTTGGGAAACTGCTCTTGGTGAAAATGAAATCCTGACAGAAATAAGGATTCCAACTGACAGCGCAAATGCTAATTCCTGCTATCTGAAATTTCCACAACCGGCATCTCGTTATCCTTATGTAGGTTGTGCGGTAGCCATGAGTACTTCAGGAGGAAATTGCTCAGATGTTCGTGTTGGATTTAGCGGTGTTGGCGAATGCGGTTTCCGGGATTCAGGAGTTGAAGATGCCATCCGGGGGCAAGCCTTGAACGAATCATCAATTGGTGCTGCATCAGGAAAAGCAGCTGAAGGCCGCAGCGTTCTTAGTGATGTTTTTGTCAGTGAAGAATACCGGCGTGCTATGGCACAGGTTTATGCCAAACGTGCGCTAACTCAACTTTCCTGAAAAAACTCTTCCAGCCTCTTAATCCCTGTCTGATTTATTCGGTCAGGGATTTTCCTCTCTTTTGTATTTTTCTCACATAATTTGTTATGCTTTTACAATTTAACCCATAAACAAATCAATATATTATGATTGATCTTCGCAGCGATACTATAACACTTCCAACTGCAGAAATGCGGGAAGCAATGGCACAAGCTCCTGTGGGTGATGATGTTTATGGTGAAGATCCAACCGTCAATGCTCTGGAAGAACGTGTCGCAGAAATTCTCGGAAAAGATGCAGCTATTTATATGTCTTCCGGAACCATGACCAATCAAGTGGCAGTAAGAACACACACTGAACCCGGAGATGAAATATTAATCGACAAGAATGCACACATATATTTTTATGAAGCTGGCGGAACGGCGGCACTCTCAGGAGTGATTTGCAGCTTAATTTCGGGAGAAAGAGGAGTTTTTGGGGCAAAAGAAATGGAAGATGTTATCTCCGAAAAAGAACCTCATACAACAATTATGAGACCAGTGGATTTGCATTTACCTCGTACAAAGCTGGTTTGTTTAGAAAATACGACCAATCGTGGAGGCGGAAAAGTTTGGCCACTTGAAAAAATAGCTGAAGTGGAAAAAGTTGCCCGATCAAAAAATTTAAAAATGCATCTTGATGGAGCACGAATTTGGAATGCGGCAACTAATTTAAAAGTTCAAGAATCTGATATTGCACGTCATTTTGATTCAGTCAGTGTCTGTTTTTCCAAGGGGCTTGGGGCGCCAGTGGGTTCAGCTTTGGTGGGCAGCTTTGATTTTATAATGGAGGCCAGGCGATTCAGGAAACAATTCGGTGGCGGGATGAGACAGGCTGGAATTGTAGCTGCAGGAGCTTTGTATGCGCTCGAAAATAACAGAAAAAGATTGAATGAAGACCATGCGAATGCAAAATTATTTGCCAGGGGACTTGAAGAAATTAAGGGAATTCAAATCAATCCTGAAGATGTAGAAACAAATATCTTAATTTTCAGTTTGTCAGAAATGTCTTCACATGAATTTGCCGAGCGTCTGAGTGAACAGGATACTCACATGCTACCGTGGGACAACACTTCAATCAGAGCCGTCACAAACTTGATGGTCACAGAGGATCAAATTCTCAAGGCACTAGAGCAAATTCGTCAAGTTGTATCGGAATAAGCTCTGTGTTTAGATCTTTCACAAAAATAAATACTATTTTGTAAATTTGATAGTTTAACTAATCGTTTTTGTCATATCATCTTTTCCTCAACCTTTAACAGTTTTGCGTATGAATCGCCCTCTAAACGGTGTATATACAGCTTCCTTGACACCTCTCACAGCCTCATTTGAACCAAATTTACCAGCATTAGTTCGTCATGCACAATGGTTACTCGAATCAGGGTCTGATGGGGTAGCGTTACTTGGTAGCACCGGCGAGGCCAATTCGTTGACTATTGAACAACGTCTGGCCATTATTGAACTATCTGCAAAGAAATTACCAACGGATAGTCTTATGATGGGTACTGGCTCTTGTGCTCTTCAGGATGCTGTACACTTAACTAAAGCCAGCATTGATGCAGGTGTTTATACAGTTTTGGTGCTCCCTCCTTTTTATTACAAACCGCAAAGCGACAAAAGTGTTCTCCGTTTTTTTTCTGAGTTGATATCCATTGTGGATGATCCGCGACTGCGAATCATTTTTTATAATATTCCAAAACTAAGCGGCTATAATTTCAATGTCAAAATTTTACAGGAATTAAAGCAGCGATTTGGAGACATAGCCGCAGGGATCAAGGACAGTTCAGGAGAATGGAAGAATATGTTGGGCATAGTACAAAACATTCCGGACTTTATGGTGTACACAGGTACTGAGACTTTACTGCTGGACATATTAAAAAAAGGCGGAGCGGGCTGTATTACCGCCACAGCAAACCTGATTGCACCGGAGTGTCAGCGTGTTTATCAAGCCTGGAGAAATAATAAACAAAAAGTCGCAGAGCAAGCCCAAATAAACCTCACGGATTTACGAAAAACTTTAGAAAATTACCCGCTTGTCTCTGAACTCAAAAGCCTCTTTGCTTCTAAAACTAACGCAGAAGAATGGGAAAATATGCTGCCGCCATTTGCCCCGATTTTAGATAAACAAGTGGAAGAACTAACAGAACAAATCAAAGGGCTTGGATTGGACTTGAAGCTTCGTCTCTGATGAGATCCTAAGAAATTTCAATGTCCCATAGTTAATTTTTTCAAAGAACATGGAAGTTTTTTGAGAAAAACGGTCAAAAAAATGCAAGTATAAAAAAATGATCAACACCTAAAGCATTTCAGGTAACAAAAGTCAGTGATAAACGACTCTCATTTGACAAGCGCTTCGGCCTAACAAAATAGATAGAATTATGAACGAAGAACTTTATCTGGTGGCCTACAAGGACATCGAGCAAAAAGAAATTGACGAAGCCCTCTGGCTCAAGGCAATGTCTCATGCCGGTGGCGATAAAACTAAAGCCAAGTGGGCCTACATTGAATTACGAGTCGATCAATTGTTGCGGGACCCTTCTCTTCGGCACAGCGCCAACAAGAAGGTCCGCAAGCCAACTCATCAGTCAGGAGCTTATATGATGTGGTTTAGTATTCTGTTATTCTTTACAATTATCTCCGCAGCTGTGGTTGTGGATGTTGAAGAAATGACCCTTGTTTTTTCCAATGGATTGTACGTTTTAGACGCTTGGTCCTTGATTTTTGTTTTACCTGCATCCATTTTTTTTGGTATTTCGGCAACCTCCTGGCGTACATACTTGCGTTGTTGGACTTACACTTTTGGAAGTGCCAAGCGGGTTACGATCATTGATGCACGTGCTGTAGCACGCTGCCTGAACGTTATGGGTCTTGTTTCCCTGAAAATGGGAGTTATAGGAACGCTTCTAATTGTTATTTTCATGTTTCATGATTTGGATAACTGGAAAATTAAGGTAACTATGGCCGTAATTACCTTATTTTATGGTGTTGTTTTCAAACTCATCGCTTATGTTGTAGAACAGCGGGTGCTGAATCATTATGTACATTAAATAATAAATTCCACTCTTCTGACCTCTTCAACAGTTTTCCCACCTTAACTAAAACAGTACCGGGAAAAATTGACTCCAGTCAATTTTTTAATACAATAATATTGACATTTAGAAAGATAATCTGGAGAATCATAGACTCTCTTGATTTGCAGTTCTTCATGTAGAAGAAGTGTATAAATTATTGGCCTGTCTGGAAGACAACTTCATAAAGCAGAAAAACATTCTTGAATTAGCTGTTTTCTGTTTTTAACTGACTCTTAATTTTCAGTACTGCCAACAACCCTAACCAGCTTTTTCTGTAAAAGCTGTTCCAGCAACTTAAAGGTAAAAGTGACCACTCAAGAAAAAGCAGTCCCAGTTCCACCCGTCGCTCCATCCAAACCAGATCCAATTGTATTTTTAGAAGAAGATGAGGACTTTGATGCACTCTATGAAGAGAGCCTGAAGGGTTTTCACGAGGAAGATATTGTTTCCGGTACGGTAACGGAAATAACCCGTGATTATGTTACTGTTGATATTGGTTTCAAATCAGACTGTCTGATAACTATAAATGAATTTCAGAATGCCGAAGGTGTACTCCAGGTAGAACTTGGAGACTCTGTGGAAGTCTATGTTGAGGCCCTGGAGGCAGATGAAGACGGAGTAACTTATCTTTCGAAACGCAAAGCAGAAAAGGTAAGAACCTGGGAGAAAATTGGAGAAGTTTATGAAGAGGACGGGATTGTACGCGGAACAATTGTGGCACGAATTAAGGGGGGTCTTTCCGTAGATATTGGAGTTAAAGCTTTCCTGCCTGGATCTCAGGTTGATTTACGTCCCGTACGTAACCTTGATAAACTGCTGGGAGAAGATTTTGATTTTAAAATTTTGAAGTTCAACCAAAAACGCGGAAACATTGTCCTTTCCCGTAGAGTTTTGCTGGAAATAGATCGCGATGAAAAACGTCTTAAAACACTGGATATCCTCAAAGAGGGAGCAGTTATTAAGGGCTATATCAAGAACATCACCGATTATGGTGTTTTCGTGGATTTAGGCGGAGTGGATGGTTTGCTGCACATCACAGACATGACATGGGGACGTATCGTCCATCCGTCTGAGATGTTTGAAATTGGTGACGAGGTAGATGTTGTAGTATTGAAGTATTTTCCTGAAGATCAGAAAGTATCACTTGGACTCAAGCAAAAAGATCAAAATCCGTGGGAAATGGTTGAAGAAAAATTTGCCGTTGGAACAAAAATTACCGGTAAAATTGTTAGTCTGACAGACTATGGTGCATTTATCGAAATTGAACCTGGAGTAGAAGGTCTCATCCATGTTTCTGAAATGTCATGGACCAAAAAAGTTCGGCATCCTTCAAAAATTGTTGAACTTGGTGAAATGGTGGAAGCAATCGTCAAAGATCTTGACGTGGAACGCAAACGAATTTCACTTTCACTTAAAGAAGTTCAGGCAAATCCGTGGAAACTTGCTCTTGACCGCTATCCTGTGGGATGTATCGTCAAAGGATCTGTTCGCAATGTAACAGATTTCGGTATATTTGTTGGCCTTGATGAGGGAATTGACGGCCTGGTACATGTATCAGATATTTCCTGGAAACAACGCCAGTTTAAACCAGCTGACGTCGCCAGTAAAGGTGATGATATTGAGGTGAAAGTACTTAATATTGATGTAGAACAAGAGCGTCTCTCGTTGGGCATCAAACAGTTAACAGAAGATCCATGGAAAAATCTTGATGAAAATAATCCTCTTGGCACAGATATAACCGGAACAGTGGTAAATCTAACCGACTTTGGCATTTTTGTTGAGGTATCCGATGGAGTAGAAGGTTTGGTACATATTTCTGAAATAGATGATTCCATTCAGAAAAACAAAATCCATGAAGTATATCCTGTAGGGACAGAAGTAAAAACAAAAGTAATGAAGATTGATCTGGAAGAAAGACGTTTAGGGTTGAGTATCACTGAAATACTTTCGACTCCGCCTCCAGTTGTTGAAGCTCCAGAAGAAGACTCTAAAGCAAAAGCTGACTCTGCAGAGGAAGAAAAACAATCCGTTAGTGCTGAAGCTGCACCTCCAGAAACAGATAAAGAAGAAGCAGAAAAAGAGTCTGTAACCACGGATGAAATAGAAGATAAAGTTGAGGCAGAAGCAGAAACTCCTCCGGTAGAAGAAAAGGAAGATGCAGTTGAAGCAGAAGCAGAAACTCCTCCGGTAGAAGAAAAGGAAGATGCAGTTGAAGCAGAAGCTGCTCCTTCAGTGGAAAAAACAGACGTAGCTGCAGAAAAGGAAACTCCTCCGGTAGAAGAAAAGGAAGATGCAGTTAAAGCAGAAGTTGCTCCTTCAGTGGAAAAAACGGACGTAGCTGCAGAAAAGGAAACTGCACCCAAAAAAGAAAAAGAAGATGCAGTTGATGAAAGTCTTGAATCAAAATCTAAAAACGACGAAGATTCCTCAGAAAAAGAAACCATAGAAAAGCCTGAGTCACCAGAGAGTAATTAAACAGATTTTTTGGATACCAAAGCGGCTTTTTTAATCCTATTAACGGCCTCCAGAATGGTTTCGTTCCCAGGATCCAAAAGCAGGGCTTCGTTGTAAAATGACGAAGCACCTGTCAGGTCACTTTGAAACTCGAGTGAAACTCCCTGAAGATAGAGATTTTCTGCTGTTTTTTCTGTTCCAGCATCTCGGGTAATCAGTTTTTCCAGCCTTTTGAACGCAAGGCTATAAGCCCCTTTCTCAATCATCTCCAACGCAATGCTGTCACCATTCAGCAGCACTATATCAAAACTCTCTCTGTATGGTAATATTTGTTTGGTGTACTCCCTTGCAATCAGATTACTGACTTTTTTCCGCAAAACAATCTCATCCGGAACCATTTTCATACTTTTGGAATATCCCCGCTCAAAGCTCTGATCCGGAACAATTTGATTTCCATCCGCATCTTTCAGGCTGAGAGATACAGATTGGACATAATTTACTTTTTGTAAACCTTCACGCAAAGTTGCTGTTCCGATAACAGCGCATTGATTCTTTTCAAGAAGATAATTACAGCGTCTTAGAGTAACAAGTCTAACCGATTGTGAGCGCAGCACTTCAGAATTTTCTTTTACTTCATACCTCAGAAAAGCAACTCTGCCTTGCATTTCAATTCTTGGTCTTAAGTTAAAGTCCTTTAGTTGTCCGGAAAGTTCTACAGGGCTGAATGAGCCTTCAACTGTCAGGAACGGCAGTTCGGTAAAACGCTCACGCAGTGCATCCTCCATAATATCGTAAAGCAGTTCACCTTTGTGAGAATTAACTATAATCAAATAATCGGCTTTGGCAGCAATATTCTGCCCTGTATTTTGCGGAGGAACCCAGGTTCTCATTGCCACTTTAGTGGTGCAGCCCGTAAAATACATGAGCATAATTAGTGGAAAAATAATTTTGTTGTTCAAGAAATTTTGCTTCATAATATTTTGTTCTGCAAAGCACCTAAAGCTTCAATGACATTGCTGTTTGCTTCATCCAACCGCAAAGCTTCCTCATACAACTGGATTGCAATTCGAGGTTCGCCCAATGCTTCGTAGCAAATCCCCAGGTTGTACAGATTCTCTGCAGACTTATCTTCGGTACTGGAAATAATTTCTTCTATCTTCTCTTTTGCTTTCATCACCCTGGCTTGTTTAAGGTAATTCACTGCAGCTTCATCTCCACCACTGTCAATCGTCCTTGTAGCTAAAACGGTATAACGTGCAAACTTGGGAAGAATCATGTTGGAAATTTGCAGGGCCAGGCGATATGACATATTGGCAGAACCATTCGGCAGAGTTCCAAGCGTTTCATGGTTTAATGCTAATAGAGGCAAATTGCCTATTTTCTCCTCTTTGCTGCGATCATCTCCATTAAAAAACGATAGAAAATTTCCATCAACCGACTGAGTAAAACTACCTGGAACAAAGCCGCTTCCCATAGAAACCACTGAAACTTCTGAGAAAGTTTTCAGCAATCTAATTTTTCCACCACTAACCTTTACCAGTTCTCCAGTCATGAAAATCGAAGCAGTTCTGGTTTGGTAAGGCTCGGTAATTTTACGGTCCTGAGAGATATGTTCCACAGTTTTCCATTTCTTACCAACTTTTCTTGAAGTTCGTCTTGAAAAACTTTTGACTCTCTCAAATTGTCCGTTCTGGGTAACCACACGAACAGCAATTTTTAGATTCAGTACTGCATCAATTTCTTTGATACTCATCCCACCGACAGGTTTGATAGACTTCAATTCATCGCTGAACATTGTGCTGAACTCAGCCAGGTCCACAATGTTGTAATCAGAAAAACGACTTAGATTGGATATCAGGGAAAGTTTAACAAATTTTTCCAGCCCCTTCGTTTCCAGATTTTTCTGTCTCACGGTCCAATTACCTAGTTGGTCATGCAAGGTTAGTTCATCATTCTGCAAAATCCGAACATCACCAATTGCAAGAGTCCTGATGGAATTCAGTTCAACTGAAGGCGAAATCGAAGTACTGAACTGGAGCTTGTCAGTACAGGAAACTAATCCAAAGATTAAGATCAAAGGAAGAATTTTAAGAATTTTCAAACCACTCATCGGGCTGCTTGTTTATAAATCATTGTTGATGCAGTCATAAAAAGTCCTAAAACGATGTCATTTCGAGCGATGCGAGAAATCTTATATAAGCAACCACACTAATATCATTAAGATTTCTCACTACAGTCGAAATGACTGTGCGGACATCAAACTTTCACAAAACAGTCATTGCTGTACAGGAAAATGCTTTTTAACTGAAGCTTCTGCTAATTGTTTGAGGGCGAATTGCCGGTTATTTTCATTTAAAATAACACTGACTACCTGATAACCTGCTGCAAGTCGTTTATCTGTACTTGCACCGCTAAAAAACGATTTGGCTTCTTCATCGGGGTTCTTGAACTCCACTCGTGTCAAAATGTTTCTGTATACTGTCCCCCTGTCACCAATTACTTTGGATGAAGTAAAATTGGAAGCAGTGATTGAACTTCTAAGCAGCTTGGGATTTTCAGACAGTTCAATGAAATACAAGTTTGTGTAAGACATGACCGAATCCTGTTCCCAATGCAAATGTTCCAGAACATCCCTGCTGCTGGAGAAACCAGGTGAGCGGCTGCTCAAAGTTTTAAGGTGTACATTCCTTCCGGACTGCTTTGTACTTCGACTCCAGATGTCACCAACTATCCAGAGCGATCCTTTATTGTCTCCCAATTTAGGTAAAGGAGTTCCGGACTTGAGTACAATAACTTCATGGGCTTTCATGTTGGACAATTGATGTGCCAATTCATTAAAGAAAAACACTTTGATTCCAAGAGTATCATTTTCCGCACTGATATAATCTTCGTGCAGGATGATACGCTTCAAAGTGGTTTTCAGCGGCTTTATTCCGGACTCAGGCCTCTCATATCGTATGATATTAACACATGCAGTCGTTGTCAGAACAACCAGGCTGATTCCCAATATTTTCAGGGTTTTCATCAAATTCTTTGATTTCTTAGAAATAATTTTGAGAGGACAGTTCAGCACACCTCAT
>Ga0208063_1000051_pt1 | contig 36454 bp, 33 predicted proteins | sample DeeseametaMP0203_FD_184219 | JGI IMG/M metagenome (GOLD analysis project Ga0208063, IMG submission 184219) | Marine microbial communities from the Deep Atlantic Ocean - MP0203 (SPAdes) | ecosystem: Environmental > Aquatic > Marine > Oceanic | place: South of Cape Verde, Atlantic Ocean... | reverse complement strand
GACTTGTTTTTCAGATTTTCAGATTTTTCGTACGATAATCTGTGACAAGTTTTTTAAGCGTTCTATTCATAAGTTCTTCCTTCTTCTCCTGAATAAAAATACTGGGTGGAGCCGTTCGTTCCGAACACTGACTATTGTCTAATGGACAACGTTCGCACGTCTGATTTACTTTCTCCACTACATTTTCAAATGTGATCCCAAAAAGCTGAAAAGGGAATGAACCTAGAACTGATGAAGAAAAAAACAGTTCCGAGATTTGACCGAGCCGACCAGTCATGCTGATGGAAACCAAGTCATCGTATTCAACTCCTAATCCTTCAGCTAACATCATTATTTTTTCTGCTTTTGGATACTTTTTCCCCTTTTCTATTTCATTAATATATGAAGCAGATAACCCAGTCAGTGCGGCAAGTTGTTTAAGACCAAATCCTTTTTCTTGTCTAAAACTGCGGAGCTTCATCCCAAAAATATAACGTAAATTAAATTTACCTGAGTTAGATGTCAGCTCCGGTTTATTACGCATCTTTTCCCCAATTATTTAGTTTCAGTACCTGCACAAACTCCATCTTTTCTTAATTTTTCGATTTGTTTCAAATTATAACCAAGTTCTTTCAAAATAATATCCGTTTGCTCACCAAGCTCTACACCAATGTGCAGATATTCTGGTTTGCTTCCGGAAAACTTAAATGGGGATGCAATTTGTTTTTGAGAAGAACCATCCGGAGCCGGAACATCTGTAATCATTTCTCTGGCTTTAAACTGCTGATGTTCCATAGCTTCCGGAAATTCCAAAACCAATTCAACGCACGCATCGCAATCGGCAAAAACAGGTTCCCATTCAGTCCACGGACGTTCCAAAAATCGATCCCGGAGTATCCTCTTTAGACGCCTTTGTGCTTCCGGATCAGTCAATTTTGTTTTGAACAAAGTTTCCGGAAGCCCCATAGCATTTATCAATGCAGCAAGAAATTGAGGTTCCAAACTACTAACAGAAACCCAGCGACCATCTTGCGTTAGGAAATAATCATAAATAGTTCCGCCATTGAGCCAGGTTGATTCTGGTTCTGCTCCCGGTCCTCCTGCCAGCCAGTTTGCACTTTCAAATACTTTCATGCTGAACAAAGCATCTGCCATACTTATATCGACACTCTGTCCTTCTCCTGTTTGCTGGCGATGAATTACTGCTGCTAAAATTCCCATTACTACATGATATGAACCTCCAGCAATGTCCGCAATCTGAATACCCAACGGCACAGGTGATTCATTTTTTCGACGACTGTAATTACTTATTCCGGAAAGAGCGAGATAATTCAGGTCATGACCGGCACGGTTACGGTAAGGTCCGGTTTGCCCATAACCAGTCAGTGAACAAAAAATGAGTGCAGGATTGTGTCTGCGGAGTTCCTCATAGTCCAATCCCAACCGCTTCATCACCCCAGGACGAAACTGTTCCAAAACGATATCATATTTGCTGACCAATTGTTTAACAATTTTGACGGCATCAGGATTTTTCAAATTTAAGCAAATGGAGTTTTTGGAACGATTAATTGTCGCATGAGTTGCTGAACCACCTTTTACTTGAATCGGCAGCATTCTCACTAAATCCGGTCGTGTGGGAGATTCTACCCTTAAAACCTCTGCCCCTAAATCTGCAAGTATCATCGAGGCAAAAGGTCCTGGCAGTAACGTCGAAAAATCAAGAATTTTTAATGAGGAAAGGAGAGCAGGCATATTATTCCAGGGCGACCACAGCTTCTGCGATAATGGTCTGTGCCTGTGGGGTGTTTGTCTGTAACTCAAGGCGCACCAGTTTTTCTCCGCCTTCCTCAAACTTTTCAGTAATTTTGCCGGTGCAGGTTACTATGTCACCGATATGAGTCATTGCAGTGAAACGATTTTTCCAGCTCCTCAGAGTAGATTGTGGAACCCAGTTGGTGATCATCCTGGCCAGGTATCCTGTTGAAAGCATTCCGTGTGCAATTACGTCATCCAGTCCAGATGATTTAGCAAAATCAATATCCACGTGAATCGGATTATGGTCTCCGGAAGCACCGCAATAGAGTGCCAGCGTATGCCGGGTTACTGGAGGAGTAATTAGAGCAGGAATTTCTTCTCCTACTTTTAGAGAGTCGAATGAAGGTATTTTCATATTTTTTTCATTTATGATGAAAAACATAATTGGTGCGGGTTTCAGCTACAATTTCACCTGCCTGATTGGTGAAAGTGTTTTCTGAAATCACAAACTGTAAAGTTCCTTCTTTTTTATCAATGATATCAGTAATTTTTTTGCAGACAGTGATTTTATCGCCTGCATATATTGGTGCAAAGTATTTGAAATTTTCTTCTCCGTGCAGCAATTTTTCCAGGCTTTCTCCCAACAAACTCATAAATGCCACCAAATCCAGTGCGTCTATTTCCAGCATAAAAGGAAAAGTTGGAGGTGCCAGCAATCCCGGAAGTCCAGCAGCTTTTGCTGCATCCGGATTTGTATAAATATCCCCGGTTTCCCCAAGTGCTTTTGCCAAAAATTTTAACCGCCCCTCTTCAACGGGCACTGTTACTGGAAGGAATTCATAGCCTATGTGTTTTTTGTCAATCATGTTTTCAGTGTAAATTTGCCGTGTTATTGCTCATAAAATATTTTTTGCATTTATTAATTGGTTTTTTTACAAATCATTGATGATACACGTGATATTTAACTTTTTATTTCTCAATTACAAATGTTAGTAGAGTATATCACAATCTTTTGCAGAACTCAGACAGGTGCGGAAGTTCCCTTTGACAGAGAGTACTTGCACAAGCTTCAATTTTGTTAAGACTCGGTCTTGAAGCCGGCGGCATATTTTTTGTGCGGTTACGTACCTTCAACAAACACTGAAGCAACCGCTGTTCCTGCTGTTTGACACTCATTTTTCCTCCAATACAGTAAGTACGCGCCACGTTAAAAGTTGACCATGCTGGTAGACGGTTCAGCTCAAAAACCAATGATTTCCGTATGTCTCTTAAATGTTCTGAATATTTTGCTTCCTGTCTGTTTGTGCTGCAAACTGAAACAGATTTTTTGCTGCTGTTCAAAGATAACAATGAAAACCGACTGGCAATCAAGAACATCGAGGTCATTCCTAAAAAAACTACTACTGCAATCATCAACCAAATCAGCCACTTTTTCCAATTTTTTGACGAAACTTTTTTGGTTTTTCCGTCTTGAAAACTAAGCTGAAAAAACTGCACTCTTCCATCTGCGGATTCTTGGTTCAAATTTGGCGTTTGTTCATGACCGAGAACTGCTCCTACCAATTTTATTTCTGCAATTTCCGGAGAAAGCATTTCATCTGTCAAATTTGAAATTCCTTCCAGATCATGTGCATAGCGTTGAATTAGCTGCAGAACTTCTGGTTGTTGACGCCAATTTCCCCGATTTACTTCCGGAGATGTAACTTTTGCAAGGTCTGTCCTGGTGAACATCTTGGCTTTCCGCTCTTTCCCTACACCTGTGTCACATACGCCAATAGGACGCCATTGAATGTATTTTAGTCGGGATATATCAGTCATGTTGAGGGAAATGGATATTCCCAATGCAGGGAGGACTGAATAGGAAAAGAGTTGATGTGCTTATCAATATAATGACTGGCTGGGGCGGCAGGGATCGAACCTGCGTATCACGGGATCAAAACCCGATGCCTTACCACTTGGCTACGCCCCAAATAACCAATAATTAAGGCTTCTTATTCTATCTTGGCAATGAAAATTTGCAAGAGATTTCCTGAGTAAAAGTTATTCTTCAACAATAAATTCAAATCCCAGTAAAGAAAAAGTGAAGAGAATAACATCAAAACCTATAAGCAGTTTCCACCAGGACCAGACTTCCGCAGGATGAGAGCCAAAAAATAGAAAATCCGTAAGACGGACAACACATAATAGACTTGGAACCATCAGGGGAAAAATAAGAATCGGTAAAAGCATTCCTTTCCCGCGTAAAGTTGATGTCATTGCAGTCAACAAAGTTCCTAATGAACTGAATCCAATTGTCCCAAAAAGAATAACCATTAAAAACTCTAACCAGTTTATTACCTCAATCTCGAAAAGAAACAGGCATAGAGGGATAAACAAAAGCTGCGAAATCAAAAGGAACAAGGTATTTGCCAGCATTTTACCTAAAAATAAAACACTACGTTCTACTGGTGCCAACAACAACCCTCCCATGCAGCCAGTTTCCATTTCCTGCATAAAAGATTTTTCCAGTCCAAGCACACCGCTCATCAGGAACACAATCCAGATAACCCCTGGAAGTGCCATCTTAAATCTGTCTGGTTCCTCTCCCATCGCAAATTGAAAGACCAGCAAAGTCAGAATTGCAAACAAGAGCATTGAAAGCAAGTTGTCTTTACGTTTCAAATCAATCAGTACATCTTTCCAGACCAAAATTAAAGTTTGTCTGAAAAACAATTTCATGATGAGGATTAGACTTTAAGGAAGAAGTGGAGAAAATATTTAGGCGGCTTTTTCTTTGCTAGAAGTTTTAGCAATTTTATTTGAATTTGATTCCTTCTTTTCTGTTGTTTTTAATTTTTCAGCAGCTGGCGGCTTTTCCCCGGTAGTCGACTCCTTACTTGATGTGGAACTGCCTTCCTTTCCGGTTCTTTCTGTGTTTTCTTTTTCAGCCACGTTGCTGGAATATCCATCTTTGTACCAGCCACCACCTTTAAGGTGAAATGAACTCATCGAAACCTGGCGTTGTGCACTGTTTTTCCCGCAATCCGGACATTCTTCCAAGGAAGGTTCACTGAATTTTTGCACTTCTTCAAACTGGTATCCACAACTCGTACAGAGGTATTCGTAGATTGGCATATAATTCTCTTTCTGCTACAATTAATTTTTACTACAGCTAGGAAGACTATACAACAACAACAAAAAATTGTCAATTCAGAGTTACCCGGAGACTTGGTTTGAGTATAAGAAAATTAGAAGCTACTAACCTGAAAAAGTCATATCAGGGCAGACATGCGGTCAAAGGTATCTCTCTTGAAGTCACTCAGGGACAGGTCGTTGGCCTTCTTGGTCCTAATGGTGCTGGTAAGACGACAGCTTTTTACATGATAGTTGGTGTACAGCGTCCGGACGAAGGAACCATCTTTTTGGACGGTCATGATATCACAGGATACCCCATGCATAAGAGAGCTAAAGCCGGCCTCGGTTATCTTTCTCAAGAACGTTCAATTTTTCGAAAACTCACTGTAGAGGAGAACTTGATTGCAGTGTTGGAAATGCTTCCGCTGAGTAGTTCAGAAAAAAAAGATCGTCTAGACTCTCTGCTAAACGAACTTGGAATACAGCACGTTCGAAAAATAAAAGGATATGCGCTTTCTGGTGGAGAAAGCAGGCGCGCAGAAATAGCACGTGCACTTGTGCTTGAACCGGCGATCATGTTGCTGGATGAGCCCTTCGCAGGTGTGGATCCAATTGCAGTTGCTGATATTCAAACAATCATTAGACAACTTTCAAAGCGCAATATCGGAGTATTAATCACAGACCACAATGTCCGAGAGACTTTCGGAATTATCGATTACGGCTACATTATGAATGAAGGAGAGTTGTTAATAGGCGGAACTCCGGATGAATTAGTCGAAAATGATCAGGCCAAAAAAGTTTATCTCGGCAAGTCTTTCTCTATGTAGGTTTGACTTTTTCCTAAACTTGGAGTGAACTTAATACTAAGCATATTAAGATCATTTCTTAATCAATCAATTTTGAAAATAATTTTCATAACTCTAAGAAAGTAGGATAGCGAGGATTCATGGCAATGCAGATGAAAATGCAGATGAAGATGAGCCAGCAGCTCATCATGACACCTCAACTGCAACAAGCCATCAAACTCCTTCAATTGTCTCGTGCTGAATTGGAAGAGTTAATTGAACAAACTCTAATCGAGAACCCTGTTCTTGAAGAAGGTATAGATATGGATACCTTCCCTGACAAAACAGAAGATTCACAAGAAACCAAGGAGACTTCAGACAATCCTGAAGTAGTTACCGATACAGACGAATTCGAAACTGCCCGTGAAAACGAACTGAATAATAAAGATCAGGACGAAATTGATTGGCAGCAGTATATTGAACAAATAGAGCAGTTTGGAGGTTATCAGGAACGTCGATATAATGCTGTTTCAGGCGACGAGGAAGGCCCCTCAATTGAAGCCACAGCCGCACAAACTGAATCTTTAGCAGATCACCTGGTATGGCAGTTAGACATGCTTGAACTTTCTCCCCTTGAATATAAAACAGGTGCATACTTGATTGGTAACATAGATGATGATGGTTTTCTGGTAACCAGTATCCGAGAACTGTTAGAATCACAGTATGATTTATACGAACTGATTATTGCACAACATAAAAGTGGTGAATTACCTGAACTACCAGAAGTTGATCCTGATTTGTTAGACCTGAAATTTCAATCTGGGAAATCAACACAAAAGAAAAAAAAGAAAAAAGAAGAACTTTCTAGCTTTGATGAAGAAGAGATTATTCCGGAAGAAGAACCAAAAAAGCTTGAAGTTCCATCGGCAGTCGGTGCCTTCGTAGAATATGTATTGGGTAAAATACAACAATTCAATCCGAACGGGGTTGGCGCCAGAAGTTTACAGGAGTGTCTGTTAATTCAGTTGGATATTTTGGGCGAAAATGACAGTTTGAGTACCCGCATAGTCAAAAATGACATGCCGCTACTGGAATCAAAAGATCTTAAAAAAATTTCCCGCAGACAAAAACAGGATATCGAACAAGTGATTGAGGCTTACCGTTTGATAATGACTCTCGAGCCAAAACCTGGAAGAGAGTTTATTTCCAATCCATCACATCATTACATAATTCCTGATGTCTATATCTATCAAAAAGATGACGAATATAAAGTTGCGCTCAACTCCGCGGGTATGCCACGTCTCCGTATCAGTAATTATTATAAAGATTTGAGCAACACTATGGAGGATGACGGTAGCCTCACAAAAGATTATATTTTAGAAAAAGTTAAAGCGGGTCAATGGCTGCTAAAAAGTATAGAGCAGAGACAAAAAACTATTTACCGTGTGACTAAAAGCATACTCCGCTTTCAAAAGAAATTCTTTGAAAAAGGTATCCACTTTTTGCGACCGCTTGTGCTGAAAGATGTTGCTGAAGATATTGACGTACACGAGTCGACGGTCAGCCGGATCACCACCAATAAATATGTTCACACTCCTCAAGGAATCTTTGAATTAAAATATTTCTTCACAAGTGGTATTGATCAAGGTAAAGGAGAAGCAGTTTCTTCAAAACGGATAAAAAATATGATCATGCAAATGGTGCAAAAAGAAAATCTTAAATCACCTTATACAGATTTGCAGATCGCAGATGTTCTGGAGCGTAAAAGTGGAATTAAAGTTGCTCGTAGAACTGTAGCAAAATATAGAGAAGCCCTCAACATCCTTCCTTCAAACAAACGTAAACAACTTTTCTAGAACCTTCATTCAGAAAAAATTATGGGAATCATCTCTCGACTATTTAATCTATTTCGAGCAAATGCTAATGACATGCTGGATAAAGCGGAAGATCCAGAAAAAATGCTTCGGCAAATGATTTCTGATTTGGAAGTGCAAAAACAGAAAGCTAAAAAGCAAATGACTGAAGCTTTAGCTTTACAGAAACGTTTGGAACGCGACACAGAAAAAGAACATAAAGAAGCGGAAAAATGGGAGCAAAAGGCTATCCTTGCTGTCCAAAATGAAAAAGATGATTTGGCTAAAGAGGCCCTGACACGGAAAAAAGAATTTACTATCCGAGCCGCTGATTATGAAAAACAACTTGAAATGCACCGGAACAATGCGGATGCCCTCCGGAGCAGCTACCAAACTTTGGAAGATAAAATAGATGAGATTAAACGCAAGAAGGGAATCTTATCTGTAAAACAAAAACAGGCAGAAGCTCAGGAAAATATTTATCAAACGATGGAAGGTCTAGGAGACACTTCCGGTACAATGGAAACGATTGCACGAATTGAAGAAAAGGTGGAAAACATGCAGACTAGAGCTGAAGCTTATCAGGAAATCAGCATGGAATCTGACAAAGACAGTTTGGAAAGTAAATTTGAGGAATTGGAACATGATTCCTCTGATATGGAATTGGAATTACTTGAATTGAAAAAACGGGCTGCGCTTCCTGCTCCTGATGAAGAATCTGATAAAAAAGAATAAAAATATTGCATTTGTTAAATTAATGCGTGACAATTAGGAGTTAAAATCATAACATTTCATTTCTAAATGCATTAAAAGGTAGTTCATGCCAATAAAAGTTGAAGTTCGCGACGGCAACGTCGGCAGATCAATGATGCAACTGAAGCGCACCTTGATCAGAGAAGGACTTTTTAAGGAAATCAAGAAACGAAAATTTCACTGCAAACCGTCTTTGGCAAAACGTCTCAAGCGTGAAGCTGCAGCAAAACAGCGTAACAAAGATCTGAAACGTGAAATCCGTGCGGCTCTTAAGGCTGATTTCTAAGATTATTCTGTACTAAAATAAGGCCCCATTCTCAGGTAAACCCTCCAACCTTTTTTTCCTGACGATTCTTAGCTGATATTGGCAAATTGTGTCTTACAGATTAGCAGGTACAAACTGCTGGTTTTTGTGAGGATATAAGAGACATTGAAGTTTAATAGTCGTTTGATGACATAGCTGTTATTTAAATATTCATTTCCTGAGTGTCTCTGTTACTTCTCCGGGCTCAGGGAACCTTGACAGATTTTTCTTGGAGAAAACTGTTTTACCATCCACAACTACTTCAAAGTCACCCTTCTCACCCGAAAGAAGTTCGGAATTCACACCAAAGGATGCTTTCAATTCCGCAGCCAAACTGACAGCGCTGGGCTTGTAGTTTCAGACTACACAGTAGTATATTTTTATATTCATATTTCTGTTTATCATTAAAAAGTTTTTAATTTATTATTGCCACAAAGAACTTTGACTGCATCAGTTTTACGGTTTAAGATTGACTGGATTCTAAGTAAAAATCAAGACCTGGACGATCAAAAATAAATTAATTTACAATTATTTTTAATCAGATAATGAATCACAAATCCAAAAGCAACGTCATTTAAACGTAAAGTTACTTGAAGTTGGGCAGTTGTGTTGTTGAATAATTATCTGCAGGTGGAGGCGGGCTAATTTTTCTGGCAAGCATCGAGAGAAGGATTTGTACTCCAGAAAATACTCCAGAAATAAAAGGGAGCGGCGAAATTATTTGAGACATTCTGACTAAAGAAAAAATAAACATCGCAGCCAAAACAGTTAAACTTATGGCAAGATTAGTCGATTTCTCTAACCAAATTAGAGCTAATTTTGCTGTATACCCATTTTGTAAGTAGAACTCTAAGGCTTCTGTTATTATAAGACCGGAATGTAGTGCAAGTTCATGTATTATTGAAAGTAAAAACACAAGTACAAATGCATAATAAGTACATATCAATCCGGAAATTTGACGTGGTTGATGCAAAGCAGCCCGGACAAAAAGCCACGGAAGGAGCAAAGCCGAAGGTCCAAAAATTTCCAGCAAAGAACCACCGATTAGTGCTCCGATCAAACCTGCCCAGTTCTGCACTCCTTCTGAAGGATACAACTGATTAAAAACAGTCGGATCCTGGAAATCTGCAGACAGTATAGACAAGAATAGGGCTACGCCTATTCCTCCGAAAAACAAATAGTAGATTCGTAGTTTGATGTCACTCATGGTTTTTTACTCTCTGATGTTTCCGAATCATGATTTTTTTATTGCATCAGCCACAATTTTTGCCACAGAAGGTAAAACATAAGCTTCGATTGACTCTCCCAGAAATGCTAATTCACGAACCAGGGTCGAGTTGATGGCAAAAAGATCCGGTTTTCCAAATAAGCAAAAGGTTTCAATTTCAGGATCAATGCCTTTGTTTCCGACTGCTTGCTGAAATTCACCCTGAAAATCGTCTAAACTACGCAATCCTTTCACTATTACCTGAGCTTTTCGTTTTTGCACGTAGCGAATAGTAGAACCTGTGAAAGCTTCAACTGTTACATTTTTCAGGTCAAAATGCTGCACGTATTCATTCATCATCCGCAGACGTACTTCTTCGTTAAACATATAGTGTTTTTCCGAATTCATAGCAGCCGACCAAAAAACATGATCAAACTGTTTGGTCGTTCTCACCAATATATCTGCATGACCATAAGTTGGAGGATTTGCACTTGTCGGGTAAACAGCAATTCGCATTTTAGGATTCAAGTTTAAGATTTTGATACTACCGGCTTTTCTTGCTATTGCCGCAGTTTGTCAGTTAATTCATGAAGATAGTTTAGTGCCTGCAACGGCGTCATATCATTCAAATTCAGTTTGCGCAACTCATCAAGGTAGAGTGATTCCTCTGGAAACAAGGACAACTGTTGATCCTCATTTACAGAATTTACCCAAGAACTTCCAGAATTTTCACTAACCTCTGCAGAATTTTTTTGTTTCTGCTGTGTCTCATCTATAAGTACAGGCAAATGGTGGACCATTGACGTTTCTTCCAATTGTTCCATAACCTCAAGAGCACGATTTACCACGCTTTTTGGCAGTCCAGCCAGCCTGGCTACTTGTACTCCGTAACTTTTGTCGGCTTCTCCTGAAACAATTTTACGCAAAAAAACAATTTTCTCTCCTTCTTCCTCAACACGAATGCTGAAATTTTTTACTGAATCCAGTTCTTGTGCAATTGCAGTCAATTCATGGTAATGAGTAGCACAAAGCGTCAGGGCACTCAATTTTTGGATATACTCTACAATTGCCCAAGCAATACTAATACCGTCGAAAGTACTCGTTCCACGTCCGATTTCATCCAGAATAATCAAACTTCTTTCAGTCGCATTGTTCAAAATTGCAGCAGCTTCGTTCATTTCCAGCATAAAAGTACTTTGACCAAGTGTAAGATTATCTGATGCACCAACACGTGTAAAAATTCTATCCACCACAGAAAATTCTGAGCTCGAAACAGGCACAAAACTTCCACATTGAGCCATCAGGACAATTAGCGCAACTTGTCTCATGTAGGTTGATTTGCCTGCCATATTCGGCCCTGTGATTAACATGATCCGACACTTTGATTCTTCCATATCCAAATCATTAGGCACAAACACTTCGCCCAGATCTATTTGTTCAATAACAGGATGTCGACTGTCTTTCAAAAACAATTTTCTAGGAGCTTCAAGAGGATGTAGACTGGGTCGCACATAGTGATTGTTTTCTGCGACAAATGCCAGTCCCGCCAGCGTATCCGCTACAGCAATGTCATTTGCAGTCTGCTGCACTCGTCTGGCGTTTGAGTTGATTTCAGTTTTTAGCTGCTGAAATAGTTCATACTCCAATTCACCTATTCGTTCTTCTGCATTAAGTATTTTTTCTTCAAATTCTTTGAGTTCAGCAGTTATGTAACGTTCAGCATTGACCAGGGTTTGTTTACGAATGTAATGTTCCGGGACAGAAGATTTATGGACATTACTGACTTCAAGGTAGTAACCAAAAACTTTGTTGTAACTGATTTTTAAAGAGCTAATTCCGGTAATCTCTCTTTCATGCAGCAGCATTTCGTTAAGAAATTGTTTGGAATTTCTTGATATTTCACGTAACTCGTCCAATTCTTCAGAAACACCTGCGGCCATAAAACCACCTTCTCGAAGTTTAACTGAAGGTGCCTCCAGTAGTCGCTGATACAACAGGTCTAACAAATCGGTGAGCGGATCAAAATTTTCTGCAATTTTTTTTAACAACGGCGCTTGTAACTCTGCCAAATAGGTAGGCAGTTTCTGCACTGGTTCCAGTGATTCACGTAAAGCCACAAGATCGTTCACACCAACCACGGGTAAAGTAATGCGTCCAATAATGCGCGGCAAATCCTGGATATTTTCCAGGCATTCACGGAACTCTTCACAAAGCATAAAATTATTCCGGAACTCTTCAATACAGTCAAAACGTTCATTAATTGCTTCCACATCCAGCAGCGGCTGACGTAACCACTGCCTGAAAAGCCTTGCACCCATTGGAGTCTTAGTATGATTTAGAATATGGTAAAGCGTGTGTTTCCTCGCTCCGGACTGACTCTCAAACAATTCCAGATTGGCCACTGTTGCTTCGTCGAGGAGCATAGTTTTATCAAAAGCATAGCGCCTCAAAGCTGTAAGATGGCTCAAATCACATTTTTGAGTTTCCTCCAAATAGCGTAATAATGCCCCTGCAGCAGCAATTCCATGCGGCAAATCATCAACCCCAAATCCGGAAAGATTCAGCGTTTCAAAATGATTGTTCAAATTCCGTTGTGTTGCTTCCGGATCAAAATGATATGGATCAATGAAATTAAAACGTCCTGTCGAAGGAAAAACCTGAGCATTCTGTAGCCCTGAGATCTGTTCCGAAGAAGTCACGGATCTGGCATCGGCAGAATTTATCTTATCCAGTAATTGTGTCATCCGCTGCACCAATTCTTCCAAAAACGTGGATTCTATTTCAGAACGGCTTTGCGTTAACAGAATTTCCTGTGGAGTAAGTTGTGCAAGAAAATCATAGAACCGATGAGTTTCATTTAAATGAAATTCTGCCACCTCAAACTCACCTGTTGAAAGATCAACAAAGGCAATTCCTAAACACTGGGCACGCAAAACAACATTGATTGCCAGCAAAAAGTGGTTTCTGTTTGGATCTATCAACTGCGGCGAAACAGTAGTTCCGGGAGTTACAACTCTCACAACATCCCGTGCAACAAGCCCCTGTGCTTTTGCAGGATCTTCCATTTGCTCACAAATGGCCACCTTATAACCTGCCGCAGTCAACTTATTTAAATATTGCTCATAAGCCTTATATGGTACTCCGCACATTGGCAATGATTTTTTCTTTTTTTTGTCACGCGAGGTAAGCGCAATTTGCAAAACTTTTGCGCCCACAATCGCGTCATCTCCAAACATTTCATAAAAGTCTCCCATACGGTAAAACAAAAGCTTATCCGGGTGCTCCCGTTTGATGGCGTTAAACTGACGCATCATCGGAGTTTCTGCTTGAGGAACTGACATGGGTTTGAATTTAGAGGTAGAAAAGTATCATTTAAGCCTTGCTTGCAGGCCAGATTACTGGAAATAATTTGTGATCCATTGGAACTCCGGCAGGCAATTGATCTGAAAGTCCCGGAAACTCAGGAGAAGTTTCCCAGTCACGGGGAGCATGTCGAATATCATCTCCTATCAAGCGTACTGAAAAAACTCGGCGCAGCGCACCTGATCCCGCTCCGGCATGCAATGTAAGCATGTGAAAGGCCACAGCGTCTCCCGGCTCAAGCTCCCAGCTGAGAACACGATATTTTTCCGGATTTTCTTCGATATTTGGAGGATCCGAAAGGCTTCCTTCCGGAAACCACTTTGCCTCTTTTTTGAGGAAAGTCCTTGGCAAATACCAGTTTTCCTGATGAGATCCGGCTATGAATTCAAGTGTCCATTCAAGCGGTACTGGATCAACCGGAATCCAAAAACTGATATTTTGCATTCCTTCAATATTGTAGTACGGTTGATCTTGATGCCATGGGGTCCTTTGTTTCGTTCCTGTTTTTTTAACCAGCATATGGTCGTGAAACAAACGAACCTGCTCAGAACACATAAGTTTTGCAGCAACTTCCGAAATATCACTCTCAAAAATTATTCTTTGGAAAGCCGAATTTTCCTGCCAATTACAAAAATCCTCAAAGAACCAGCCAGGGTCACTTTCATTGCTGGCAACCTTTGCACGTGAACTGGGATGCGAGATGTTTGCATCAATTCCTTCCCGCAAATCTGACACTTCATCTGGAGTAAACAGGTTTTTAATCAGCAGTGCTCCATCTTTCGCGTAATTTTCAATATCGGTTTCACTGATGGATACAGGCATAATTTATTTAATCCCTGGCATCCGCCAGTGACATCAAATGTTTGCGGTAGCCTGGTTCACCTCCAGCTTCCCACGTTTTCAACAAGGCAGAGCCGATAATAGCGATTTCGGCCTTTCCGTGCAGTTGGTACAAATCTTCAGGCTTTGACAAACCAAATCCCAGAGCTAATGGCAAATTAGAGTATTTCCGACACTGAAGCAAAAAATCATCTGCATGCCGGTCCAACTCCGTATTTTGTCCAGTTACTCCTTTACGTGCTACACAATAAATAAAACCACTGCCCTTCTCACAGATATTTTGTAATCGTTTCTCGGTATTTGTTGGAGTACAAAGCATGATCGGATCAAGTTCCTGATCACGGCTCAGTTCAAACAATTCTCCAAATTCTTCTAAAGGTAAATCCGGAATAATGAAACCTTCACCACCGTGTATCCTAATATTGGAACAGTATGCCTCAAACCCCATACTGAAAGCCGTGTTACAATAATTCATCATCAAAACCGGAAAATTAAATCTTTCGCTTGCACTCTTCATCAAATCGAAATAATCTTTCCAGCGAACACCGTTTCTTAATGCATCCTGATTTGCTTTTACAAAAAGAGGTCCATCCGCACTTGGCTCACTAAACGGCATCTGCAGTTCCACCAAATCCACATCTGCCTCACCCATCGCTTCCAGCATTTTCCAATTCTCCTCCAGCGAAGGATAGCCTACTACGGCGTGGGTCATTAGCAAAATTTTATGTTTTTTTAATCGATTATTTAGATATTCGGTCAGATTCATTTAATTTATGGATTACGAATTACAACACCACAGATGCTCTGCTTTTCGGTGCCTTAGTGCCTCAGCTCTTCAGTGCCTTTTTTTCTAAAAATTCCTGCCATTTATGGTCGCCAATTGCTTCTGCAATATTGAAAATGTCTTTGTCTCCACGACCGGAAAGATTGATCAGAACTTGCGCTCCATCCGGAATGTCTCGAGCTTCCTCAATCACTGAGGCAAAGGCGTGAGCACTCTCCAAAGCTGGAATTATCCCTTCGGTACGAATGAGAAGTTTTGTTGCAGAAATAACCTCTTCATCAGTGGCAGAAGTAAAGCGAATGCGCTTCTTATCGTGCAGATGACTCAGAATAGGACTGACTCCAATGTAGTCCAGACCAGCGGCAATTGAATGCGTGTGCAGCATCTGCCCTTCATCATCCTGAAAGAAATACGTTTTGTAACCTTGTGCGATTCCAACAGTCCCACCGGAAAAACGGGCTGCATGCTTTCCGGAATCGATACCATGACCTCCGGCTTCTACCCCAACCAATTCGACTGATTCGTCCTCAAGAAACGGCAGAAATATTCCGCTGGCGTTGGATCCACCTCCAACGCAGGCATAAATTCTGTCTGGCAGTTTAGAGTTTAATTTAAGCATTTGCTCACGTGATTCATGACCAATAATTGACTGAAACCAGGACACCATTTCCGGAAATGGATGCGGCCCGCAAGTCGTTCCCAAAACATAATGCGTAGTTTCCATGCTTTCGGCCCAGTCCCGCATGGCTGCATTGATCGCGTCTTTTAATGTGGCAGTACCTTCAGTTACTGAAATAACTTCTGCTCCAAGCTGTTCCATCCAAAATACATTCGGACGCTGGCGTTCCACGTCAACAGAACCCATGTAGATCGTGCATTCAAATCCCATTTTTGCTGCCATGGTTGCGGTAGCGACGCCGTGCTGTCCCGCCCCCGTTTCTGCAATCACTCGTTGTTTTCCCATTCGTTGAACTAGCAAACCTTGCCCCATCACATTATTCGCTTTATGCGCACCGGTATGGTTCAAGTCCTCCCGTTTGCAAAAAACCTGAAACCTGTCGCCCAATGATTTTGCAAAATTTTCCAGCGGAGTTACTGGAGTTGGACGACATGAGTAGTTTTGCATAACGTTCACGTAACTTTGCCAAAACTCAGGGTCAGCCTTTGCTTCTTTAAAAGCTGAAATGAGTTCCTCAAACGTGGTCCGCAAAATTTCGGGAATAAACATTCCCCCGTAATCGCCATAATATCCGGAAATATCCGGTGAAATGATTTGGGTTGGCATAGAGATGATATTGTATCTTTCAATTTTCTGTTTTATGATCTAAAGGTAAATTTTACGTACATTTTCTTTACTTGTCAATTAGCCTTTCATGATTAAAAACAACTCCTTTCCTGAGATGGCTATCCAGCAGATTTGGCTGGAACAGGACTTTGATCAGGTGACTCTGAAGACGATCTGCGGGCAGCAGGTCAAAATTGAGTTCGCGGGTTGGTATAATTCCGCAAGCGGTCCAGACTTCCGGGAAGCACGTTTGAAAATCGGAAAGCAATATCTTCTTGGAGCGGTGGAAATTCATGTTAATTCTTCCGGATGGTATTCACATCATCACGAAGGAAATCCGGATTACAATGAGGTTGTCTTGCACGTCGTCCTTTACCACAATGGACAGAGGGAAATTAAACGCCAGGACGGGCGAATAGTTCCTGAGCTGGAACTTGCCCCTTTATTGAGTAAAGAACCTTCTACATCCGAAACTGAAGCGAAAAATCACTTAAAAAAATTAAGTGAATTACCGGGGCGTTGTGGAATTGCTGCTTTAGAGCGTGGGACAGAAACACTCAAGAAAATTCTTGGCCATGCTGCAGAACAACGTATTCAAGAAAAAACAGAAGTGCTGCTTAAACGATGGGATGAACAGGATCCGGAGGAACTGCTGTTTCAGTTGCTTTTCAAATCACTTGGATATTCTCCGTATGCACAGGTTTTCGAGGAGTTGGCTAAGCAATATCAATTTCGAGAACTACGCCCTTTGTTTCGTCAGTCTCAGCGCACAACGCGTACTCTGGTGCTTTCACGCTGGTTTGGAGCCTGCGGTCTGTTTTCCAAAAAAATGACCATTGCCGACCCTACAGTACGTCATGAATTTCAGCAGTGGAAAGCTGCCTGGCAGGAACTTCCAGAACATCCACAAGTTTCTGGGAAAATTTCACAGGCACATCGCCCCCAAAATTCCCCAGAGCGACGTTTATTGGGCATGTTCCACCATTTGTACCGCATAGCAAATGACGGTTTACTCAAACGCTGGTTGGTAGTGTTCCGAAACTTGAGTGTTTTTTCTGAAGAAAAAGAGTTGCGGCGGCAAGCTCTGGCGGAAACAGAACTGCTATTTTCTACTCCGGATTGGGAAATTTGGCGGAAACACCTTGTTTTGGGTAAATCGAAACAGATTAATACCGCACAACTTGTTGGAAAAGACCGTCAAACTGTAATTTGGGCAAATGCAGTTTTGCCGTTTTTCCTGGCCCTTGCACGTCATGAGAATGAACCGGAGCTGGAAAAACTTCTTTATCAATTGTTCATGATTTTACCTGCAGAAGCTTCAAACAGCAAAACACGTTTCATGGAAAAACGTTTATGGTTTTCAGAATTGTCTAAATCCACTAAACTGGAAATGAACACATTCGGGAATCGGCAGGGTTTGATTCAAATTCAACATGATTTTTGCCGCAATTTCCATCAGGGCTGTGTTAGATGCGAGCTGCCTCGACTGTTAGAAGACTAAGTATAGATATGAAAAAAACAATGTCAATACAGCAAAAATTATTTTTACTATTGTGCCTCTCTACCTTGGTCCTCATCTCATCTTGTGCCGCACCGAAACTTTCTCAATTTGAAGTGCAAAGACCTTCAAGGATTACTGTGCCGCGGGAAGTAAAAAAAGTATTTATTCGTGCAGATTTGGTGGACGAAACAAATGATAAACTTGGCATTAAATCTAAAGTACTTCAACAACTGGCCCAGGAACTCAATCGTTTCGAGCGCTTTAATGTCAGTGTAGTAAACACTTTAGACGAGGCCAATATTGATTCGGAAAAGGAAACTATTGCCATAATTCAGGGGGAAGTCATCAGCGGAGGTGAAGTGGACCGAGGACAATTTACTGACCTCGCCACTTGCACAGGAGGACTTGGCGGTAGACTGTCTTCAGCTGGTGCTGCAGCAATTTCAGATGAAACAATTACTTTGGATAGTTGGAGAGGTTATGTTTGTCGGAGGGGAGCTTTTGCCAGTAATGTAGCAGAAATGGCACTTTCATCGGCATTCGCGCTGGCGGGTTTAAATGAAGTTATTCCGCCTAAAAACCAGGTTGTTAGGACATACAAATACAAGAATATTTCCCTTTTCGCACAGACAAATTTCAGTTTTACTGTAATAGGCCTGAAGAGGGAAACGCTGGCGATTCGTGCGGATTCATCCAGCTTTGGACGCAGTATTACGGAAAAGGATTCCTATCGCAACGTCAAAGAAAGTCACCTGATTTCCCTGACTTTAGGTAGCCTGATCAGTTACACCAGAATCCCAATTTTCCCAATTCCAATTCGTGAAGTTGCCTTGGCGAGCCGCAGCAATCCCAAACAGATATTCTATGGCCAAAAACCCTTGCCGGTTCCAAGCATTTACGACTTGCCTCCCAAAGAAAAGAAGAAGGTAATTCAGAAATTGGTGATGCTGACACTGCAGTCATTCATCCGTACAATTTCTCCATACAAGGTCATGGTTGATGCAGAGGTCGCTTCCGGAGGCAAAGCAAAAGCCGGAGATTTACTCAAAGAGGGAAAATCCAAACAAGCCCGAAAGATAATTGAAGCAATTCCGGAAGGAAAACGCGATTCGCAAGATTGGTATAATTTGGGTTTAGCATATGAAGCCAGTGCTGTTAGTCCGGAAGATTATGAAGATGCACGACGGTTTTATATTACTGCCCTTGAAATTAGTCCGGGGACAAAACTTTACGCACAAGGTGTTGGACGCACACGTCTTTATCTTGCTGAAAAAAGAAGATTGGCCAAACAAATTCAAGATTAAAGCAAGAATTTAATTTATGAATAACTATATATTTAATCATACTTTGTACATTTTGTTGATAGGCGCTTTTCTGTTGACGAGTTGCGCTAAAGCTACGCTTACGGTGCGCTCACCTGCGGAGATCAACACAAGAGACATCAGAAATATAGCCGTGGGTAAATTTGAGATTGGGCAGATTTCTCTGAAATATAAAACTGAGCGGAATGGCATTTGGCAAACCCATCCTGTTTTGCTGAATGAGGCCCAACAAAAATCCATCAGCCGTTCTGTCAGGGCGCGGGTAATAAATCTCTTAACAGCTACTCCGTACTTCAAAGTTGTTTTTTCAGATGAATTTGAAAAGCTGGAAAATGATACGGCACTGCAGCAATTAGTTTCAGTACGGGGATACAAAACTCAAAATGTTGATGCAGTTATCAGCGGAAAACTTTGGCTCGAAATTGAACGAACTGATGGAGTTGACCTGAGTAAAGAAGGCCTGGAATATTTCCGGCCACCACGTTCACGACGTAGCCTCGGCTTGAATTTAACAGTCGATCAAGTTGTTTGGTGGCCCTACAAATCAACACGCGGGACATTGGGACTTGAAATAAAAATGACTCGTCTGGTACCTGCAGAAGTTGTGGCAACTACTTTTGAGACTCGTACTTACTCACAAAGGATAGGTGGAAGAAGCACAGAAAGTTTTCAGCAAATTGCAGAAAGTTTAACATCCGTTCTGCCAACTTCAAAAACCACCGAGACTGAATCCATTGAAAAATCTGCAGACGTTCTTCCTTCCTTTGAGCAAATAATTGCGGACCTGGCACTTTCCATAGCCAGCGGATTTGTACGTAGAGTTGCAGTCACTGACAAAACTGTCAGCTACCCAATTGCTGATGGTAAGTTTCCAAACTCTAAAATTTTGATAGAGGCCGGTGCTTACGATTTGGCAATTGAACAGTTACAACAAGCTACTGCTGAAAATCCGGATCCAAATGATCTTTATAACCTGGGACTTTGCTTCGAAGCAGTTGGAGATTATGGACTCGCTCAGACAAGTTACAGAGAGGCGTGGAGTGCTGAACCGGAAAACCTGCTTTTTGCGCAGGGAATGGGACGCATCGAAAGACTTCAACGTGAAAACCCGCAACTGCTAAGACAACTCGAATCTCGTTAATGATTAGGGAACAATCTACAACTGCTCTTATGTTATGAAACTCATTTCCTTTCAAATGATTCGCTTCTTTAATTTTGCAATGCGGGAAGACATTGAGACTACTTACATCAGGACTTCAGTGCTTTTGAGCATTTGTGTATTTTTACTCACGGGATGTGCACCAAAAGTAAGTTTCCAAATCGAACGTCCAGCAGCTCAACGTGTTGAAAACATTAACTACATTGAAATTGGTAAATTTAAAATTGTATCCGGACAAATCAAGTTGCCAAGTTCGGTAGAATCCGGATCAACCCAGAGTTTTTCAAGCACTGATAAATTGTTAAAACCAACCATCTCCAAGTTCAATTCAAACAAAGAACAGGCGTCTCAAATTGCAGACTTGCTAAGGGCTGCTCTTGTTCACAACCTTTCTCTTCATTCGCCGTATCAGTTGATCAACACAACCGGAAAGGAAACCGGATTTAGCGGTGTACTTCCGGATGCGGCAGAAGTTGCAATCCTGCAAGGAAAAGTTAAATATTTTGAGCGGATAATTGAATCCGAAGAGGCTCTTTCTTATTTTACAAATATCAAAAACAAGGGTGCCACCCTTGAGCAATCTTTACTGGCAAGTGCAGTTTCAATGGGAGCAGAATCTTCTGGAGCAGGATTTTTGATTCCGACTCCTTATGTGGAACAATTAGCCGCGCTTGAAGTTGAATTTACTTTAATAAATAAAAGTGATGGAAGCGATGTCGTTCCCCCTCAAATAATTCGCACTTACTATGTGCGGAAGTGGGGTGGTGCTCCCGAAACCTCACATTTACCGAGAAATATAAAGACAGCAATTATAGAAGGATTTGAACAGGATGAAGATAATTCTGAGTCTTTTCTTTCAAGAATTGACCGTGCTGGTTTGTCCTTTACAAACCCTACTGAATATTTTGCAAGAGGATTCAACCTGAAACAGAATGTCCAGGTTCCACAAACCTCTTTGGATTTGAAGATCAAATTGGGACGTCAAGTGGCCCAAACATATGTCAAACAAATCAGTCCTTTTCATGAAACTGCAGATTTACTGGTTCAAGATGGGAATACAGTTGCATCGACACTGATCAGGGGAAATGCCTACCAGGAAGCTGTTGCCTATCTTCAGGGTTTGGAGGAGCTTACTGCAAAAGACGAATACAACCTTGGTCTAGCTTTTGAGGCCAGTGGAGAAATTCCACAAGCGAGGAATCACTATGAACTCGCTTTGAAACGAGAAACAAGTAATCAAGATTTTAAAGATGCAGTAAAACGAACACGAAACTAAACTGTGTGCTCTAAAAATGTGGATTTCCAGTTGGTTTATTTTAGGTCCGCCAATTCCTGATGGGGATCATTCTTCATATCAAAGAATGGGGATGGAATTTCCAATGCACGTGAAATACGCTCTAGAGAGGCTTCTGTAACTTCAGCTGCATGGGATTCCCAGCTTTTTACAGTTTGAATTGCAAAACCATGTTCATAGGCAAATGCCTCAATCGACATGCCTCTCAGCAAGCGGGCATATTTGATGCGATCACCTATTCTGTCAAGATCAAGGTCATTATCCAAACCCATCTCCCGCACATCAATTGCTAAAACTTTGGCAATTTCACTATATTTAGTCAGTTTGGGCGTAGAGTGTCCAGTTTCCCAATTCTTTACAGCAGTCAGCGAAACACTGAGTTTTCTGGCAAATTCTTTGCGAGTCAAACCAGAGGTTTCCCGCCATTGAGTCATTTGTTCATCAAATTCCATTTTACTTTTTTGTTAATTCTTTACTTTTATACAGGAAAATGTTTTTCACTCAATTTATTCAAAAACTCTTATTTTTCAATATATTGAGATAAAATTTTTGTACAATTAAAGTGTCACCTTTTCCGTTGAATAACGTTGATTATCAATCAATTTGTCAAGAATGTCAACCATTTTTTGGAAATGCTTTTTTCGGTCTTCAAATGAAAAGAGAGTTGCGGATAATTTGTTTGTGTTTTTTTATAGGAAAATATTTACATAAATCGGAAAAATCTTTCTAGTACCCTTTACGAACATATTGATAGCCGTTGATACCAAATCCATGGTATAAAAAACCGGTCTACATGACAGTGCTCCTCAAATAATGTGTTAAAACTGCTCAATAAGGATAAGCATAAGACTTTGATTATCTCAAAAATATTTTTACTTTTCAAATTAGCATATGATTAACATTAGAGATGATTTACGCCCATGGGTTCCGGAAGAAGCGGAGAGTTTTATTCAGCAGCATGCAGCACGTTATCAGTCAGTCAATGTCTTTTGATAAACTTGAATCAAAAGCATTTAGTCTTATTGAAACGCATGAAAAGTTGATGGACCAGCAAAGCATTGTACTCTATGCGGGTACGAATGTAATCAATCCAAAAGCCGCAAAAATGCTTTCTTCAAGTATAGGAAACAGAGCCAGTCTGGGGTATCCCGGAGCAAAGTATAACAAAGGCATGGAGCACGCTGATCAGTTGGAAATTATGCTCATGTCACTCATGCGTCAATTGTTTCAGGCCAAATATGTGGAGTACAGAGTGCCAAGCGGTTCGATTGCAAACCTCTATGCATACATGGCAACAACTAAACCGTGTGACAAAATAATGTCTTTTTCGGATGCGGCGGCAGGGCATGTGAATCATCATGCGGAAGGCGCTGCCGGACTTTATGGATTGGAAATTCACGAAGTCCCTTTTGATTTTGCACAAATGGATGTTGATCCGGAAGCCTTAATGATCGCAGCGAAAAAAGTGCAACCTAAGCTGATCATTATTGCTGGAAGCATGTGCTTATTTCCCTACTCGCTGCAGGAAGTCCGGAAGGTAGCTGATGAAGTTGGGGCGTGGATTCTTTATGATGCAGCCCACATGGGTGGTTTGATTGCAGGTGGAGAATTTCAGCGGCCTCTCAAAGAAGGTGCGGATTTAATGACCGGCTCAACATACAAAAGTTTTGGAGGTCCTCCCTCCGGAATGGTTTTTACGAATTCAGCAGAACTGGGTGCGCGTCTTGACAAAATTGCTTTCCCCGGACTTACGGCAAATTTTGATCTCAGTCGTGCTGCAGCAATGGTCATAGCCTTTTTGGATTTGCTGACACATGGAAGAGAATATGCGAAAATGTGTATTGCCAACGCCAAAGCACTTGCAGAAACACTTCACACTGGAGGATGTGAAGTGTTTCATGTAAGTGGAAAAGGCTTCACGAATTCCCAGCATGTGGCTCTGCCTGCAGCAACTTATGGTGGAGGAGATACTGCCTCAAAGCTTTTGGAAAAATCCAATCTCTTCACCAGTGGAATTGGTTTGCCCCTGCCTCCTGTTCCGGGAGGCTTTAACGCGATGCGTCTGGGGACCCAGGAAATTACACGTTGGGGAATACGCCCGGAAAATATGGAAACGATTGCCGACTTTTTTTGCCGCCTGCTGCTGAAACAGGAAAAACCGGAAAAGCTGAAATCTGAAGTAATTGAATTCCGGAAAGCATTTCAAAAACTGCACTACATTCGAGACTGATTAAATTCTGACTGTTACTAAAATAGTCAGATTAATATATGTTTGTCAGTCCAACTTTTTTCAATAACTCAGTTTCCAGTTCCAGCATTTCACTTGCTTCCTCCGAAGATCGTTCGTGATTCCATCCTGCCAGGTGAGCACAGCCATGCGCCAGCAAGCGGAAAAGTTCCGTCTCAAAATCCCATCCATTTTCAGTAGCCTGCTGACTGACACGTTCTCCAGAAAGAACCAGTTCCCCGGCTACCCCTGTACTTTCTGAGTTTTCCAATTCAGCCTCACTCATTTGGGCTTCAAACATTCCCGGATCATCTTCATCATAAGCCCATGACAAAATATCTGTGGGACAATCTTTTCCACGGAATTCCCTGTTCAGTTTTTGAATTACTGCATCATTTGCGATATATAAAGAAATTCCACGTTCTCCTGCATACAAATATTTTAGAAAAATTGTTAGTATTTTCTGAAGTTCGGATTTGTTAATCAAGTTTTCCCATTTTTCATCACAGCGAATTTCAATCATAGGACTGTTTTTTCAAATGCAAAAACTCGCAAGTGGGCACTCCGGCTTCTGGGATTATCGGAAACCTCTTTTTTAGTAGCATTTACCGGCCTTCTGGTCAGGACTTGTCCCCGTGGTTTTTCACCGCAAATGCAGTATGGCAGATCGGTTGGACAAACGCAGGGATTTTCCCATTTCCTGAACTGGTGTTTGACAATGCGGTCCTCCAGAGAATGAAATGAGATTAAGGCCACACGACCGTCTGTTTTTAATAGTGATGGAATCTGCTTCAACAACACTTCAAGTTCTTGCAGTTCGTCGTTAACAGCAATTCTCAGGGCCTGAAAAGTCAAAGTTGCAGGATTAAACCCCTGTTTTTGCAACCGCCTTGGGATGACACTGCTAACAAGTTGAGCAAGCTCCTTTGTTGTTTTCAATGGGTTTTTTTCTCTGAATTCCAGTATCTTGCCCACTATTTTCTTGGCAAAACGTTCTTCACCAAAATTTCGCAAAATCTTGAGCAATTCTTGTTCACTGGAATTATTGACCAAATGTGCAGCAGTGATCTGCTGACGATCCGGATCCATTCGCATGTCAAGAGGTCCTTCCCGTAAAAAAGAAAATCCCCTCTCAGCACGTGCCAGCTGCTCACTTGACAGGCCTAAATCAGCCAAAATATAATCAAAAACAGGCTCACCGCACTCGGCAAAAAATTCAGGAAGTTCAGAAAAACTGGCCTGACCCAGTTTGGTTTGCTTTTCGTATGTCTTCAATCTTTCCGCGGCAGCTTTTACAGCTAGCGAATCTCTATCAATTCCGTACAGCTTTGCGTCCGGAAAATTTTCCAACAAGCACCTGCTGTGTCCCCCGCCGCCAAGAGTACAATCCAGAATTGTTTGTGTTGATTCCGGGGCAAAATCAACCACTTCTTGTGTTAAAACTGAAATATGTTCAAACTGCATTTTCATTTAAAGCGTAACATTTTTTTTGCTGCAGCATGATAAGCGTAAGTCTTTTTAAAAGCTATGTTGTTTGTACGGAGTAAACTTTGAAAAAGTACATTCGGGTTAAGAGCTTTGCTTTGTGCAAAAATCAGGTTCAGCAATGTTTTTGCGTGTTCTTGAGAAAAATCCCTGCGTACCACCAAAACAGGATACCAAGCCACTCCCTCCAATTCTTCTATTTGATAATGATATTTATTGGCAGGAAGTTTTTGTGTAATCAGCCAGGAGAATTTTAACCGCAAAGCCTGAATCAACTGCTGATTTAATGATAAAAGCCGGATTCCCGGAAACTGTTCCAGCCAGTCGTTGACTTCTTTCAATGGAGCAGGACCGGTGAAAGCAAGCACTTCTTCAGAAAACCCTTCTGAAAAATTTGGAATGCTCTCAGTATTGAACCAGTTAATTTTTGTTTGCGGTGCTAAATTCTTCCAGACTTGCGCGAAATAAAACGAATTATCATGTACAAGCAAAGTTTGGGTGCTTTCAAGTGAGAGTAGAGGTCCGGGAACTGTACCCATGACATACAACCAGTTTTGCCAAAGAACTGTAAGAACTCGCAAACCTGGGTGTTTTTTTAATTCTTTGTGTGCGATTGCAGCATCAATAATCGCCAGTGTAACCCTGTTATTCTCTAATTGTGTCAGACGGCTCTCGGGCGAAATTTCAGGATGTATCACGAATTCTATTTTGCGACTGGTTTTGGATGAACTCCAAAGACGCGCCAGCTCATTAGCAAAAATATATGATCCAGTATTTTGACTACCGGTAAGAATTATATTTTGCTGCTGGCCCCACAAAGTCACTGAACTGGAACAGAGCAACAAAATTAGAATAAATATTTTTAAGAATAGCTTCATATAAAATATTTTGTCATCGTTGGCATTCCGGACAAAAAAAAGTGCTCCTTTGCTGCTGCACTATTCGTTGAATAGGCGTTCCACATTCTGTGCAGGGCTGTTCCTTTTTATCATAAACCTGCAAAAATTGTTGAAATGCCCCAGTTTTATCATCAACTCTGCGGAAATCAGAAATAGTTGTCCCATTATTCTTTATCGCTTCTTGCAGGATATATTTTGTGTATTTTATAATCAACGACCATTCTCTTTTATTGATGCTGCCCGCACTTCGCTGAGGATGTATCCTGGAGCGGAACAATATTTCTGAAACATAAATGTTGCCCAGTCCTGCAATTATTTGTTGATCCAGCAGTACTGATTTAATTTCCCGCTTGGAGGATCCAAGATTCTTTTTGAAATAACCTAGAGTCATAGCTTTCGAAAGAGGTTCAATTCCCAGTTTTTGCAAGGACTTTGAGTCAGCTAAATCATCATATACTTCCAGAGTTCCAAAGCAGCGAATATCATCAAATATCATCTGCCGTCCACTTTCTAAGTTAAACCAGACACGATTATATTTTGTCGGTTCCGGTAGAGGATCACTGACTATGAATTTCCCAGTCATCCGTAAATGAGCAACTAAATATCTTTTTGGTTCTAAATTAAAAATCAGGTATTTGGCCCGACGCCTAACATCCATAAATTTTCTTCCGCACAATTGTTCCTGGAACATATCCAGGTCTCCCTGCACAATTGGATTACTGCGGAATATTTCAACTGATGAAATAATGTCTCCACATATTTCTTCACGTAATTCTCGAACGACAGTTTCGACTTCAGGTAGTTCCGGCATTTAAATCTTTTTCAAGCTTGATTGATTTCTCTTCGTGCAGGATATTCTATCTGAGTCAGATTCGACACTCAACCCCTTTCCGTAGAGGAGTTGTTATTACTATTAATTTAACTAAACATTTGACTGAATTATTTATAGATATAATTATACTCTGACCCTATTTAATAATCACTATACGTCCTTTTCGCATTAAAGAAGTATTGCAAATGACGCAGGTAAAGTTCTCTTGGAATTTTGTGTTAACATTGAGTTTGTGTGATAATACGCTGATTGATTGATATTGTATTTGATAAACTGTCTAGTACCCTCTGATTATTTTGTGTATTGATCAGAAAAAATATTCGTAGAACAATTATGCCTGTTTATAATATTTAATTATCATTGAAAAAAGAAGGAACCAATTGAGTCGTGCATATTATTCATCAACTGTTGAAAAATTATTAACTGATAAACAGGACTTAATTCTTGGTGAATTAACATATTTTCGGGATTATTATTTTAGGTCAAAATGGCTGTAGGATGGGCCCGTGAAGGGGCGGTACAGGAGCAAATTGAGGCTACAGTTGAAGATGCTGTTCAATTAGCACGAAGTCGCTTACCAGAAGGGGAAAGTTTTATCAAATGTGAGGAATGCGAAATTGAAATTCCGGCTGCCCGGCGGAAAGCAGTACCGGGTGTACGACTATGCATTCAATGTCAGGAGGAATTAGAAAAAAAGCAGACCGCGATCAGTTATTACAATCGAAGTGGGAATAAGGACAGCCAACTGAAATGATGCCCACTATTGCGGGATGTTAAGCATTAATCAAGAGCGAATTTTCCCCCATGGTGTCCCCTGCAGTCTCTGTCCGGCAATCCACAAACCCAGAATCCTGCATATAACTGCGGTAGCGAGCGGAGCAATCAGCCAGATTGTCGGATCTATGCTCAAGGGGAGGTTTGCTTCTACTGCATGTGATACGTACTGACTGCCTATAAATGCAGTGGGATCATTACTTTTTTGCAGACCGTTGGGTAGTGAAAATTTGAGGGTAGAAAGTACCTGGACTACCATCCATGTTAGAAGTGCCCCCAATTAAAAGGACCCTTTAAAGTTTGATTGGTTGGTTGTTAAAAATAAACATTGTTTATTTTTGAGTAAAAGTAAAATTTATTTAGAATGAATTCAACTTGAGAATGTGAAGCAAATACGAAGAGAGGCTAGAACCTACTAAAGATTGATCTATTTTATAGAAATGTTTAAAAAAAAGATCATTACTTTTTTGGAATTCACGTCGATTGCAATCCTTCCTCAACGGCTTTTCGATCTTTTCTTTTAAGCATAAAATCGTCCTCCATAATGGATAAATTTTGCGGGGGCATTATGGCAGCAAGCGTATTAGAATCATCTAAACCCAAGAACACTCGAATCAGTCGACTGAAAATGTCCATGGGTGAACTGGTAGAACTAACGGTAATTTTAAGCTGTTTTTTGATCCCCTCCGGGACCTCAAATTGCCTCTTTTCTTCATTGTAATCAAAGGGGGTATTGTTTTCGCTATAATAACCATTTGGTAAAAATTTCAATCTTGCAAAATTCATCAAAAATTCCTGTGTTGTTTTGCTTCTAGCTAAATCCTGTTCCAGTTCATTTTCAAGTCCTTCACCTTGTTTGAAGGAACTTTCCATTTTGTTCAACAGGGTGAAAAATATGTGTGTGTTTGTCAACACCTGATATATCATTTTACCCTCGGATGATGTCATTTCTTTGCAGGCTTTTTTCAGGGCAACCATTTGAAATGGCTGGAAAGGATCGTAAGTTGGTTTTTTATTGCCAATAGCAAGCTCACTGGATTTATCAGATTTTTTTGTTTTTCTAACCTTGGATTTTACCACAATAGAATCTTGCTCTGATTTTTCTTTAGTGCTTGTCAACTCTACTTTTCTTGCAGATTCTTTTATTCTAAGAGCTTTAATCCTGTCACTGACTGGTATTAACTCTGAATGAAGTTCATCGACAAAACGCTGCTCCTCTTGTACTCCAAGACCTAACATTTCATCCAGTATCCAATTCAACTCCTCCACTTGATCCGCTCTTTGCCGCAAACTATTTTCAGAAAATCCCGTGTCCTGTCCCAGCAGTGCTATTGTTTGCTCATACAAGGCCCCTGAGTCAAGTTTTTGTTCTCGCAACTTAGCTAGTTCCAGCCACATAGATTCGACTTCCTTGATGGAACTTTTCAACAAAACACATGTTTTAGTTATACTTCCAAAAAACATTGATGCTGAGGTTAAAATCGCATTTTCATCATAAGCGTTCTTCAAGAATTTATAAGTCTGCCTGGAGTCCCAGTCAGAGGCATTTGAAAGTGTTTCCAAAAAGGTTTTAAGTTTGTCACAATACTGACTCATCGCTTCTTTGCCTTGTTCAAGTAAGTCCAGCGAATGAATCATTCCTTCTGTAATTGGGTCATCAAACAAGTCAACATCATTGACACTTTGATGTAATTTAAGCAATGTATCGCTCTTTGAGTCAGCAACGCGACCACCTTTTTCCAGCATACCTTTGATCAGTTCAAGGACTTTGATCAGGAAAGAATTGGTGATAGTTTGTGAAGATGCATTGTGATAAATCTTTCCAAAGCAGATTGAAAGGTTTTGTAGAATTCCTGTCACTTCCTGTAAAGTTTCGTCAACACCTGCAAAAGACTCACTAAAAAGTTGCAGTTGCTCCAGTTCCTGTACAGCATTATCATGGAAGCTTGAGATACTTTTCTCAATACCATCACTGTCTTTTTGCTCTTCAAGTATTTTCAAATGTCTATTAAGAAATCCCAATGGTTCAAAAGGGATACGGAGCAGATGCATACGGAGGGTCATATCCATAAGTGACATTTCGTACAGATGAATACCCCAGTCCGGAATATTTTTTGAGGTCGGAACTCTTACATTTTTGAGCTTTTTTTCAAAACTGGAAAGTTGGTCCAGAATTTCATTTGGAGTAGACTGTTCCGCAGGCGTTTTTTTTGAAAGAGCATCCGTCAGTGCTTGCTGCTCCAATTCCTGGATTTGGTGAACATTATGGAAAAACTTATAAACAGATTGAACTTCTTCTATGGTCATTGGTGGATCAAAGTTACCAATATTTTCATTTTTGAGTAATTTTTCTGCAAGTGGTGCGCTCTCTGCGTATATTTTTTCAACTTCAGTTTTTGCAGAATCATCTGCATTTACATCAATTGGCAATCGTGTCCATTTTCCTTGCTGGTGACCGTCGCGTATTTTCCGGATTTGTTTCAGAGATAATTCAATTGCTTTTCCGGCAGAAAATCCAAGTGGTTCTGTGGCATAAAATCCTTGATCCAGACTAAAATGGATGCACTCAGACTTGCGGATTATATGATTCTTCATTTTCAAATAACGAGTTGCATCTCTATTAAAATGCTCCGGAGTGCGGCATTTATTATACAGTTCCTTGTTGGTTCGGTTGATCTCCGCCAGAATTGAAACTATACTATCCTGTTCACCGGCCTGAAAAATCCAGCGATTTTCTTTACTCAGTGCAATTTTAACAAATTGAGTGATATCTTTTGTTGCCTTTACAGCTTCCTGAACATGAGATACAGGTTTTCTCTCAGCCTCAAGAGCCGATTTGGCCTGTTTTAATTGTTCCAGTGTATTAGTGGACATAAGAATCCCTCCAAGATATACTGTACCCTATGATTATCTTTTCGTACTGACAGACATGTTACATCAGTGGCCTGAGCCAATTGGGAAATAAAACTGAAGATCTGAAGACATTTATATTTTTTCCCATTGAAACTAAGTATTTAAGATTCAAGAATGAAATCGTTATTGGAAAGTATCTCACAACCTACAGAGATACAAAACTTAAATTTGCAAGAATTAACTCAGTTGGCCGAAGAATGCCGTCAACGTATCATCGAAGTCACCAGCCAACGTGGAGGCCATCTTGCTTCTTCCCTTGGTACTGTAGAAATCACAGTAGCATTGCTGAAAAATTTTAATTTCAACATTGACCGAATTGTCTGGGACGTAGGACACCAGGCCTACGCCTATAAAATTCTGACCGGCCGCAATGAAAAATTTGATTCGCTTGGTAAAGCCGGCGGCATCAAAAAATTTCTCTCACGTGACGAAAGCAGTTTCGACCATTTTGGAGCAGGACATGCCTCAACTTCAATTTCTGCAGCACTTGGAATGGCCATTGGACGTGATCTTCAACAAAAAAAACATCGTGTCATTGCTGTTATCGGAGATGGAGCAATGACCGGAGGTTTAGCTTTTGAAGCACTGAATCACAATGGTGCTCTCGATAAAAACATGCTGGTTATTTACAATGATAACAGCATCAGTATAGATCCAAATGTTGGTGCAATTTCAAAATTATTGACTCGTTTTGCCTCTTCCAGGTTTTACAACAGTTTCCGTGAAGAAACTCTGGAATTCGCAGAGAAGGCACCTTTTTCTGAACGACTGGGTCTGAAAACTACTTTACAGAAATTACACGATTCTGCAAAGAGCTTTTTTTCTCCGCCAAGTATGCTCTTTGAACAATTGGGTTGGCGATATTTTGGTACAGTCGATGGTCATGATCTTCCAGAACTGCTGGATTTAATAAATCATGTTAAGGATTTAGACGGTCCCATTGTCATCCACGCCATTACACAAAAAGGTAAAGGCTATGCTTTTGCTGAAGAAGATGCCCATAAGTATCATGGTGTTACCCCATTCGAACCAGAGGATGGAAAATTTGTAAAGAAAAAATCATCCGGAAATGCAATTAGTTTTTCTCAGGTTTTTGGAAACAAACTAGGAGAATTGATGGCACGAGATGAACAAGTCGTGGTTGTGACTGCCGCCATGCTGAGTGGAACGGGTATCGTTAAACTGCAACTAAAATACCCGGAACGTGTGCTTGATGTCGGTATCGCTGAAGGTCATGCTGTGACGTGCTCAGCAGGACTTGCAACCACCGGTAGTAAACCATTTGTTGCCATTTATTCCACATTTTTGCAGCGTGCACTTGATCACATTATACACGACGTAGCAATTCAAAAATTACCGGTACGCTTCATGCTCGACAGAGCAGGATTTGTTGGAGCTGATGGCCCGACCCATCACGGATTGTATGACTTGACTTACCTGCGTATGATTCCGAACATGACAATAATGGTACCCCGTGACGGGGAGGAATTGCGCGGCATGATGGAACTTGCCTATAATAATGAAAGCGGTCCCTCGGCAATACGCTACCCTAGAGGAAATACTGCTAATCCTGACGAAAATGATTGTTCTCAACTTGAATTTGGCAAAGCACAAATTTTACGAAAAGGGAAAGATATTGCGCTGTTTGCGATAGGTTTAATGGTCGATATTGCAGAGCAGACAGCTGATCTTCTTGAAAAGAATGGTTACTCAGTTGCTGTTGTAAACGCAAGGTTTGTCAAACCGCTGGATGAGGATGTAATTGTTAGGCTTGGTAGAGAAGTACAATTACTGGTAAGCCTTGAAGAAAACACAATTCACGGAGGTTTCGGCAGTGGTGTGCTTGAAACTCTGAGTGTAAGTGGTATTTGTGTTCCTACACTGCAGCTTGGAGTTCCTGATCGCTTCATAGCACAAGGGAACCCGGATGAACAACTAAGGTCCGCTGAATTGAGTATGGAACAAATCTACTCTCGTATTCTTGAAAGATTACCCGTTCCTGCTCATAAGAAAATCAGAAAGAAAAGAATAGTCTCACCAAAAATACTTGCCTCATAATAATTGAAGAATTATTAAACAGTGCCTGAACAATATTATCTAAACCGGCTTCTATCTCCGTTTCAGCTGATTTGTTATTGCCCAATTGTATGGTCCCCAGTTTTCATCAATCAACGATTAGTCTGAAAAATCAGGCCGAAAGTAGGTGACTGACAGTTGCATACTTTTTTTGTTAAACCTTTATTTCAGGAATTACAAGCAATCAATTGTTATTATTGTTGATTACCTTTTTCATTCAAGTATAAGCTAAAATGTACAGCTCTTGCATCAGAGTTGTGCTGAAAGTTTTGCCGGGGATCCGGTTAACGAATTCCGTGAGGAAGTTGCTACAACCATTTTTTAAGGAAATTAAACATGTCAAACGATTTACTGAAACAGCTTGAAGCAAAAATTAATGAAGCGATTGAAACCATCGAATTTTCACGAATGGAAATTACGGATTTAAAAGAAAAGAATGATGAGTTGGAAAATCGATATGAAGATTGGGAGCAAAGGCTATCATCCTTAATTGAAAAATTTGAACAGCTGGAAGATGTGGAAGCTGTTGAAGTTGAGGCAGAGGTTGATACGTCAATTCAAAAAGACGAAGAGGCTGAGGAAGTGGTTGCTGAGGAGGCTGAGTCGGAGGAAGTTGAGGCAGAGGAAGTGGTAGCTGTGGAGACTGAAGATGAGGAGGCTGAGGCGGATACGGAAGAATTTGAAGGAGATAAAATTGAAGGGTCCACTTTTGGTACCAGTGCAGATTCATACACTGAAGCCCCGGGATCCTCACAACACTACGCATGACGCTAACGACGTGTTTCAAATATACCATAATTTTTTGCACTGCTCGTTTGCCTTCATTTTTAATTGCGAAGGAAATAAAAAATCAGTTTCTTCGCAAACTTCTCCCCTTGCTGTTTACAAGCCTGCTCTTTGTAAACCTGGTGTTTCCTCAGTTTCTCCAGGCACGTCAATCAGTTGGATTACTTTCAGTTGATGTCAAATACCCTTCAAAAGGATTGAATTGGTTGGGGCTGTTTGTTCAGGAAGAACTTTCCATGCAGCTGCAACTGGCCGATCGATTCTCTGTAATAACTCCGGATATCATGCGCCGCTGGAATCAGCGTCTTCGTGACTCCGGACAGCTTACCTCAAGTAATATATCATTACAAAACTCGGAAATTTCCCAAATAAAACCGAACAGACTAATTCAAATATCTTTACAGAAAGTCCTTAACCAACTTTCGGTTACATTGAGCATCAGTATTTTCGGAAAAAGTAAATCTACTCTGAAAATACAAAACACTCATACCTGGAACTCTCCTGATAAACTAATAGTTTCACTCTTGCAAAGCCTTGGTGAGGGGGACAAATTTTTCAGTAATCTGACTCATTTCCCCAAAACCTACGATTGGGATGGTCTAAAGCATTTTTATCAGTGGAGACTTAAACAAGTACCTGTCCCTAATACTTCTGCATGGGAAGCACATAAAGATGAGTTGGAGGCATTGCTAATTAGTTATCCTTCTCTGGCATCATCGATTCAATTCTACAGAGCTGTCATGCTCATTATCGAAAGCAGAGTTTTAGAACCAGCTCTTGTCCCTGCTCTAAATTCTGCAGAAACAGAAATTTTGGCAGCCATGAAACAGCACCCTGATAATAGCGAGCATCACACTTTACTCTCGCTCGTGCACTACCTTCGAAGAGAACCCTTGTTTGCTAAACAACAGGCAAATATTGCCAATCAGTTAAATCCCCGCGATGGTATGTCTTTGATCCTCTATGGACTTACTATCGGACAAACCCCTCAGGCAGGTGATGCTTTCGTCAGGCGGGGGCTAAAACTTTATCCGTTTGTTACCGAACCAAGTACTGATGGCTGGCAGCCTTACCATGTGCTGATCAAGGATTTAGAACCATGGATCATTCCTGCACTTTCCGAAAAAACACAAAGTTTCGAACAGCTGATGCATTCCGGTCAGCAGGATTACAATGCCCGCCGCTGGAAAGAAGCACTTCAGTCTTTTGAAGATGCTGCTGCACTGCAACCATTACAACCAGAACCTCATCTGTATCTGGCAAAATTACGGCTGGTTCAACACGATCCGCAAAGTGCGCTTTTACTACTTGCTAAACTTCGAAAGAAATTCCCCAAACATCCTGAAATCAACCTTTATCTGGGTTATGCACATGAAAATCTAAATCATCTGGAAAAAGCCGAAACATTATACCGTCAAGTACTTCACCTGAAACCTGAACATCATAAAGCACTGTTGAGGCTTGGAGCTGTGCTTATAAAACTTGGGAAACGCCATGAAGCCCGCAGTTTCCTGGAAAGTCTCACTAGAAAATATCCTATATATTCTGTGGCCTGGTGGAACCTTGGAATTGTCTATTATCAGCTTGGAGAATTGCAGTTAGCAGAAACTGCGTGGGAGGAGTCGTTGAGACTTGAGCCGGATAACAGTCAAATCAGGTTACGCATCGAACAACTGCGTGAAGAATCCTCATATATACCAGCCACACTGTAGAATTATTAAACAAATAATCAATTAGGCTTCACACTTGCAATTGTTGTAATATACAGTTTGTTTTGCATAAAATATTAGGTGTATTTGAAGCTGAAATAATTTTTTTGTGGAAAAATACTTTTTTATAGTGTATTTTAACTTAAAAAAAGTATATCATACGGTTTTTTTGGAATAAAAAGCTTGCAATACTCTTTAGTAAACAATAAACTTTCATGCTAGGTTGGAAAAAGATTTTCAAATTAATTAAGAGCAGAAGAAGGAATTGAACATGAAAAAACTCATAATATTACTCATATCTATCTTTTTTTCTGTCCAGGTTTTAGCTCAAACTGATAGTCAGGAGGTCGCACCGACAGATGAAACTTCAAAGACAAATTTGTCAGGAGAGTATATATACGCCAGTTCATACTTTAAGAAATCCAAAACAGGAATAGTTCTGAAGTATGCACCCACGTTGCCAACTGTGTTTTACGGGTGGCGCTTTGTTGTCTATAACACAGAGAAGTTTTTTATTGGTGGTACAGGTTTCACGGGACAGTTGGGTGGCCCTCTAGAAAGTGGTACCTTTACTACTGCTGCTTTGGTGGCTGGTTATGATTTTACCATCTTCGACGATATATACGTTGATTGGGGTATTGCAGCTGGTGGAGCCGGGGGAAGAAGGATTAATGAAACGACAAATGTGGCTATACAGGAAGGCGGAGTCATCGTAGAACCCTGGTGGGGTTTCAACCATAAAATTGGTGAGAAAACTGATTTTAATTATTCATTTTCGTTGCTTATGATGCCAAATAGTACAACTTTTAATAACACTCTCTCCTTCAATCTTCGAGTTGATTTCATTATAGACTAAGCCCACTGTTTAACAATGCTGCCTCAAGCATTGTTTCAAGAATAAAATCCGGGATTTGCTGATTCGTAAGTCCGGGACTTCCTTTTGTATTTTTTACCAATCCACAAATTACTTAAATTATCCATTCAGAGTTTTGTGTAGTTTCCTCCTCGTTGGCAGGCTTTGCTGTGTTAGAGCGTTTTTTCTGGCTTGGAATACTTTCCCTTAATTTGTATTTTTCGTATTTCTAGTGAACCAAGACAGTCACGGATTTAGTCTTATTTGTGAAAATTGGCAAGTTATTTCAAACTAACATTTCATTCTTGTTGGAAAGTTGAAACGATTAAGCGCACCTTTCAGGTTGATTTTGATAGTTTCGCCACACTGGAATGTACTCAGGATTGTGCTAAAACTGCTGATTCCCTTTTTGAGTGCAGGCGAAGGTGTGACTTGGATATTCAAATCTATCAGTGACATTTGCGGGCGTTTCTCATTTAGTTGAATTGTACCCTCTATAATTCCTTCTAATGATCCATGTAATTCAATCTTCTTAATGTGAATTGACCGTCCGAGCTGCACCTCAAACTGAACTTCTGACAGATCTAATTCTGGTAATTGCA
>Ga0208063_1000050_pt1 | contig 36815 bp, 40 predicted proteins | sample DeeseametaMP0203_FD_184219 | JGI IMG/M metagenome (GOLD analysis project Ga0208063, IMG submission 184219) | Marine microbial communities from the Deep Atlantic Ocean - MP0203 (SPAdes) | ecosystem: Environmental > Aquatic > Marine > Oceanic | place: South of Cape Verde, Atlantic Ocean... | reverse complement strand
CGATTATAGGTTCAAGCAAACCGGTGGGACGCACAACGAGTTCTGCAACTTGACCTTCGGTTTGTTCCAACTCATAATCTCCCGGAGTTGCTGAAACATAAACCATTCTTTGTGGAAATTCCTGGAATTCAGGAAACTGGAGAGGACGGTTATCGATTGCAGACGGTAGGCGGAACCCGTGTTCCACCAGAGTCGATTTTCTTGAAAAGTCACCTTTGTACATGGCTCTAAGCTGCGGGAGCGTCATGTGACTTTCATCCACAAAAATCAGTGAATCATCCGGGAAATAATTGATCAATGTGGCGGGTGGGGTGCCGGCCTCTCGACGATCAATGATTCTGCTGTAGTTCTCAATTCCAGAACAAGAACCTGTCTGCTCAATCATTTCAAGATCATACTCCGTACGCTGTAAAAGACGTTGAGCTTCCAGAATTTTGTTTTGGGCATTCAAGTCTTCGAGACGTTCTCGGAGTTCTTCCCGGATTAAGCTCAATGTTTCCGGAATATGTTCTGCCGGAGCAACATAATGCGAGGCAGGATAAATGACAAAATGCTGATATGACATCTGCTTTTTGCCGGTCAGGGGATCGAAGCGAACCAGGCTTTCGATTTCGTCACCAAACAATTCGACCCGAATTGCAGACTCTGATTCTGCCAAATAAATATCAATCACGTCTCCGCGTACCCGAAAAGTCCCCCTGTGAAAATCGATATCGTTGCGGGTGTAGAGTAGTTCAACCAGTCTTTCCAGAATAACCTGCCGCGAAAATCGTTCCCCAACCTTAAAAATAAGCAGCATTTTTTCGTATTTTTCAGGCGAGCCAATTCCATAAATACAGGAAACACTGGCCACAATCAGCACATCCCGACGTTCCAAAAGCGAACGCGTTGCCGACAAACGTAACCGGTCGAGGTCGTCATTCAGTGCAGTATCTTTTTCGATATAGAGATCACGGCTGGGAACGTAAGCTTCCGGCTGGTAGTAGTCATAATAGCTGACAAAATACTCGACCGCATTTTCAGGAAAGAAGGTTTGGAATTCGTTGTATAGTTGGGCGGCAAGCGTTTTATTATGCGCAATAACCAGGGTTGGGCGCTGCAGTGTCTGAACAACATTGGCCATCGCGAATGTTTTTCCGGAACCGGTAATACCCAGCAAAACCTGGTGCTTATGTTTATCTTCTACACCATTTACCAAAGCCTCAATGGCCTGAGGCTGATCTCCGGATGGTTTGAACTCTGATTGAAGCTTGAATTCCATAAATATTCCTGCTAGTTATCGAGCACTTCCAGTGGCCACTCAATCATGCCTTCAGGATAAATCACGCTCAATGAATAGAGCCCTTGAGGCGGCGCGGTAATTCCGGCCTGCTTTCGCAAACCACCCTCCAATGCTTTGGCAACATCTTTGACGCTTTTATACCCCCGTCCTACTTCAACCAGAGTTCCGGCAATTATGCGTACCATATGCTGCAAAAACGAATTGGCTTCCATTTCAATTTGTAGAGTAGAGTGACGGGAACGAACTTCGAAAATCTCTATTACCCTGAGATCTTTAACCGAACTTGGTGACGAACAACTTGCTGCGCGAAATGCGGAAAAATCATGTTTGCCGACTAATAAATCTGCGGCCTCGCGCATCAGATCAATATCCAAATCCTGACTTACCCACCAGCTCTGATTCAGGGAAAATGGTGGCTTGTAGGGTAGATTGGAAATCAGGTAGCGGTAGCGTTTACCGACTGCACTGTGTCTGGCGTGAAAATCTGCTGCAACAGTTTGTGCGTATTTGACAACAATATCAGGCGGTAAAACTGCATTCAGCGAAACACGCCACTTTTCTGCCGTTTTGAAGTTTTCTGCTTTTGCAGTAAAATTTGCTGTGAAGTTGAGGGCATGAACTCCGGAGTCGGTCCGCCCTGCACCATGAACTTTCACAGTCTCTCCTGTCAAGCGCTTGACAGCCTGTTCAAGTGTTTCTTCAATGGTGGGCGAGTTCGGCTGAACCTGCCATCCGTGGTAGCAGGTTCCTTCGTAGGTCAGCAGAAGCAACCAGTTTTGTGCAGAAGGCACGGGAGGTTTTTAAGAAGCGTTTGCCTGTTCTGCCAGTGCACGAACGCGGGAAGGATCATTACCAGTAACACTGTCTATTTCTTTTCCATCTTTGAGCAGGACGATGTAAGGGATTCCGCGTACTCCAAAACGTGCTGCTGACTCCATATTTTTATCGACATCTAGCTTGCATACTTTGAGTTTGCCTTCCATATCTCCGGCAATTTCATCAATCAATGGTGCTAATGACACACACGGACCACACCATGCTGCCCAAAAATCAATGAGCGCATAGCCCGATTTAGTTTCTTCTTCAAAATTGGAATCCTCAAGGTGGATTACCTGGTCACTTGCCATATATTGCTCCTGCTAGGGTAATGATTTGAGTCTGGAAAATGCATGTATTAACAGAATTTTTTCTGTAAAATACATTTACTGGAACAGATTATTGTGCCAAATAAACATGAGAAATGCAAGTTCTTTCCTGAGATCATAGAGATTCTGCCCCAAAAACACTTTAATAATTATTGTTGAGATTAAAGATTAAAATGGTTTTGAGTTAGAAATTACCCGAAAAATCTTGCTAAATAATAAAAATCTTCTAATTTGAAACAAGAGAAAATGATTTGCAACTACCCCATGCTATCAAGTTTAAAATGCAGACTGCGCTCTTTTCATTTACAATCAATATTACATGATTGAGTTTAGTCAACAAAAAGTCCGTCAGTATCTGGTTCATTCTTTCCTTTACTATCAATTGGGTGAGTCAATTATTTCTGACATGCAGTATGATCAAATTTGTGTTGAAGTGGAAACCTATTTGCGGACAAATTCTAATTCAAATCCTCTTCCATATCATGATATAATAACTAAAAGTCTTGCGGAGGATGCATCCGGCTTTTCCATTCGTAAATACCCTGAAGAAATTGTCAGCACCGCAATGCACTTGCTCTATCAGCACAATTACAGAAAATCCATGACCTTCGATGCGTTTTTATCCCGTTTTGGATACAGTTTACTTTGAGATAACGAATGCCTAGAAAAAAAGTCGTAAAGACAGGTCCAAAGAAAGAAAAGTTCATTCCCCTGGAAGACGAAATAATTTCAGAGGAAGAAGTTGTTCCGGAGGAAGAAATAATTCCAGAGGAAGAAGAGTCTCTTCAGTTACTGGGACAACAAATTCGTGAAGCACGAATTACAAAAAATCTTTCACTAGAAAGCGTTTCCGGACATTTACATATTCCCCTCAACACTCTACAGTCTATCGAAGACGGGTGTAAGGGCAATGTACTACCTCCAGTATTTTTACGTGGTTTGGTCCGCTCATACTGCCTGTTTTTGGGGTTGGAAAATACAGGCATTATTGACAAAACAGACCGGCTTTTGAAATCCGATGATGAAAATGAACAGTTGAACCTAAAATCGCTTAGGCCGGTTTATGAAAACAGGGAATCAAAGCCAATTGGAATAATTTTGACAGTTTTGGTCCTTATTGTTGGAGGATTCTTTGTCTATTCCTTCTACTTTTTGCAGACGCCTTTTTCTTTCAACGGAGACAATGAAACAATAACAGAACCCCTGGTAGTTGAAGTTGAACCTATAATCGAACCGGTACAGAAAAGTACTCCAGCCATTCAGGAATCTGTCAGTCCTGCAGAGCCATCTCCTGAAATACCTGAAGTATCAACGGAGATTACTCTTGTAGAAAAAAAAACTGAGAATACACAAATAATTCAACCGGTAGCGGTTCAAAACACTGTGGAGCCACTTGTTCTTGAGGTGGAAGCCTCTGAAGACACTTGGATTAGTATTGCAGTAGATAAAAAAGAAACTAAAGATGTTCGCCTGGAAGCTGACAAAATTCAGCAGTGGGAAGCAAAAAAACAGTATCTGCTGACACTGGGAAATACTCATGCTGTACGGGTTTTGTTGAATGGAAGAGAAATAGAAACTAACCGCGCTCATCAGTTGCTCACAGACTGGGTAATCGACGCAAGTTTGTTACCGTAGATTTCTTGAAAGCCAAATATTACATGCAGCAATTCCGAGTGTTTGAACACGGTAAGCGCTACCGTCCGCTTAGTCAGCACTATCTGGAGCGATTTGGCGAAAAAGTATTTAAGGTGAGTATTTCTGTCGCAGAATCATGTCCAAACAGAGAAGGTCACAATGGGGCGGCAGTCTGCATCTTTTGCGATGAATGGGGATCCGCCGCCTATCACCAGCAACGAGAAAAACCTATCCGCGAACAAATCCAAATTAACCGAGAAGCTATCCGGAAGCGTTATCGAGCCGAAAAATTTTTGATCTATTTTCAAGCTTACACCAACACATTTGGACGTTTCAGGGAATTGGAATACTTTTACAAGGAGGCTTTGAAGGAAAAGGATGTGGTCGGAATTGTAGTGGGAACCCGTCCTGATTGCCTTCCCAAAAGAGTTTTGCAGAAATTTTCAGAAATCGCGCGAGAGAACTATCTGTCCGTTGAACTGGGTGTACAAACCTTTGACGATGCCCAGCTGCAGTTTCTTTCACGTGGACATGACAGCGCTTCCTCTTTAAAGGCAATCCGTAAATTAAAAACACTTCCGGACATTAATTTGTGTGTGCATTTGATGTTTGGGCTTCCGGACGAAACTGATGCACAAATTCGCAAAACTGCAGAAATTCTGTCTGAACAAAAAGTTGACGGAGTAAAATTACACAACCTGCATGTTCTCCGCAATACCCCGCTGGAAAAGTTGTATCGCGAATCCCATTTTAAACCGGTTGATCTGGAAGAATATAGTCGTAAAGTTGCATTGTTTCTTGAAAATCTTTCTCCAAAAATTGCTGTTCACCGCTTGGCTGCAGTTGCTTCGCGCTGGGATGAGTTAGTCGCACCGCAATGGACCCGCGAAAAAATGAAAACCACTCAATTTATTGATGATTTTCTGGCTGCAAAAGAAACATGGCAGGGACGCTGTTTTGAGGTTTAGGTTTTGAAATTTGGGCTTTGAGAATATATGTCACGTCCCTTATTTTTTCTGCATTGAAATTTTTATTAAATAAATATTTAAACTTTTGGGAAAAGTAGTAATAGCTTGTCATTCACATGAGGCTTCGTCTGGATGACAGATAAGTGTGGCATTCGAACTTTTTACCACTTAATCCTTTCATATAAAAGAAACTTGGTTGCTGAAAAAGATACTGTTTTGAAAAATTCAGATAATAAAGTGGCTTATGAATTAAATTATGAAAATAATTTGGACAAGGCAATTGCTGATGATTCGGACCGAGCTTTAATAAAGCGGATCCTGGAACTGTTGGAGGATGCAAAGGCCGAAGAAATTGTTTTGATTGATGCACAGCATCGTTCAAGTCTGGCGGATTATCTGCTGATTTGTGAAGGTCGTTCGCAGTTGCACTGCAGAGGGATTGCAGAAAATGTAGAACATAATTTGAAGCGGGAAGGGGAGGCTTCTTTAGGCATTGAAGGTGAGCGTGAAGGGAACTGGGTACTTTTAGATTATGGAAATATTATCCTCCATGTTTTCCATCCGGAAATACGAAAGTATTACAGATTAGAAGAGCTTTATGAGCAGGGGCCAGGCCAAAACAGCACCAAAATGTCCATGACCTCAGAATAATTTAAGGTCGAAAAATGTCAAACAAAGAAAAACCGGAATGGTTGGAGGAACTGGAGAAAGTCCCCCTGACCTCACGATTACGCAGAAAAGAATCCCTGAAACGCTTCAATACATGGCGTATCGGCGGAGTTGCAGAGTGTTTGATTGACGTTGTCAATGCTGAAGACCTGAGCCTCTTACTACCCTTCATAAGCAAACACCGCATTCCCTGGTTCATCCTTGGCAAAGGTTCCAACCTGTTTATTCCCGATACTGCCTGGCCCGGAATAATTTTGCATTTAAGCGGAGAGTTCAAAAGTTGGGTTCCTCTCGAAGAAAATAATTCCTCCGCCTGCAAAAATAGAGTCACTGCGGGAGCGGCACTGGCCGATGTGACATTTGCTCAACGCTGTGTGGCTCAGGGATGGGGAGGTATGGAATTCTTGATCGGCATTCCCGGAACGATTGGCGGCGCTGTTGCCATGAATGCCGGTGCACACGGTGGAGAAACTGCAGATTTTTTGCAGGAAGCAGAGTGGATGGACATGGAAGGGAATTTACATACCTCAGCCAGACAAAACCTGGAATTCCGCTACCGATATTCTGATCTTATGGGAAATTATGGACGGATTATTACCAGTGCAGTTTTTGAATTCCAGGAATCTGATCCGGGAACTGTAGAAAAAAAACTGCTTGAATGTCAACAGTTCCGCATGGAAAAACAACCTTACAATCAACCCAGCTGTGGTTCAGTCTTCAAAAATCCTCCTGGAGATTTTGCTGCCCGCTTAATAGAAGCCTCCGGATTGAAAGGTAAAATCAGGGGTGGTGCTCAAATCAGTCCAATACATGCTAATTTTATTGTTAACCTTGGAAAAGCCTCTTCAACAGATATTTTATCGTTGATTGATACCGTCCGGGAAACAGTTTTTAGCAAGCATTCCATTAATTTGGAGCCTGAGGTTCAAATCCTGCAGAGTTCAGTATACGGATAACTTTCAGCAGTTTACTATTAACGGATTGTAAACATCCGTTTTCAATCATGTCTGAAAACCATATACTGCCAAACATTTACTGAAAGCCTTGTTTTCCATGCAGGATCTCAAACGACAATCAAATCGACGCCCTGTTGTGCGAAAGCTCCGGACTTCATCAATGAGAGTCCGGAAAAATCACAGCAATCCAATCCCGGGTCTTTCCGTTAAACTCCGCAAACCCAATACCGAACCTGGTTACAGCAATTCCTGGCTGCCGCCGTATTTTGTCGAAAATGAACCCGCATTTTTGCGTATGAAAATGCGCTGGCTGATTCAAAAATTTATTGGATTCTGTGGACTGATTTTTATTTTATGGCTGGTTGGAGGCAGTGTTTGGGTTGGTCAATGGTTTTTTCAACAACCACTTTCAAGGGTCAATATCAAAGGTAACCTGTTGCTGAAAGATGCCGATGTGCTTTTTGCAAGCGGCCTGCGTCAAGGACAACGTTTGATCGATCTCAATCCATATCAGGTTGCAGCACGTCTTCAGACACATCCCATTGTACAAAAAACCGACATACGTAGAAAATTTCCGGACGAAATTCACCTGATTATAAGTGAACATCAGCCTGTTGCTTTGCTTCAGCTTTCACAACAGACGAACGTTTTTTCATCTGCGTCCTTATCGAAAACAAAGTACGTCCTCATTGGAAACAATCAGCGCCTGCTCAAACTATTAACCTTTGATGAACTGCGGGACTCACCGTATAAAAACCTGCCGCTGATCAACGGACTGACAGTACCGTCCGTAACACTTGGTTCCAGTTTAGATTCACCGGTTCTTGAAAGAGGTTTAAGATTTCTGGAAACATTTCAAACAATGGCTGCAGCTCAAAAAGCTGAACTGCAAAATACACAGATAAAACTTGAAGGTCAATTCAGAATAGTTGACTGGTCTTCTCAGCCAATTCACATTGATATTTCTGATCCGCTAAACCTGAAAATTAACTGGCCACTGAATTCATCTGAGCTTCAACCTGGTTCTCCGGAGCCTTTGCGTACCGTTCCGCTGACGATCCAAATGGGAAGTCGTGATTTCGGCGAACGCTTACGCACCTTCCAAAACATTTATCCTGTATTGGGTAAACAGCATCCGGGATTAAAAAGTATTGACCTGCGCTACAAAAATAGGGTAATGCTAGTACCCTGATCTAAATTCAAAACAAAAATACTGGAACGTAGACATTTTGTCTGCCGGCATTTAATGGAGCATGACAATGGCCTTGTTGGATGAACTGGTGCAGGAAGAAGATTTGGACCCGGAAGTGATGGGGCAGACCAGCAGCGCTTTCAAGAACCTCCCGGAGCTTGAGAAAATAAGGCGTCTGATTCAGATGGATTTGCTGGAAGAACCTCACCTTCTCCGGAATATGTCAGACCGTTATAACCTCCCGCTGCTTTCAACAACACTTGATGAAGTCCAAAATTACGAAAACCTTCCTTTGTCAAAGCAACTTTATGAACGCACCGGCATTTTACCTATGCGTCTGGGATCAAAGTGTGCCTGCCTGTTGTCAGTTCAGTCAAACTGGTTGAAGATGAATCAGGTTGCCTTTCATCTCGGCGAACCGATTTATTGGTATTTAGCACAACAGCAGCAAATTGAAGCACTGCTTGAAACTTCCCATTTGCAGATTGAAGATGCTGATATTTCTGCAACCGACAGAATTCATCATTTGTTTGAAGAAGCTGTTTCCCGAAGAGGATCAGATATTCATCTTGAACCTGAAAAAAATCAGCTGAGAGTCCGATTCAGGATTGACGGCTACCTCCAGGACTCCGCTCCAATGCCGATGAGTTTCCACCCGCTTATTTTCTCACGCATTAAATTATTGGCCGGAATGGACATCGCTGTCAGGCGCCGTCCTCAAGACGGACACTACACATACAACTCCAACAGTAATCGCATTTTTGACGTTAGAGTTTCCACTTTGCCGGGTCAATTTGGGGAAAAAATGGTGCTGCGGCTTTTGGATCAGACACCGGTACAACACAAATTGGAAGCACTCGGTTTTTTCAAAAATGACTTGGAAATGCTTTATCAGGCAAGCCAGGCTCCAAGCGGCTTGATACTAATGGTTGGGCCGACCGGCAGCGGCAAAACAACTACACTCTATGCAATCCTCAATGCACTGAATTCACAAGAAAAGAATATACTTACAATCGAAAATCCTGTTGAATATCACATAGAAGGCATCACCCAGGTTTCAGTCAAACCGGAGCAAGGTTTGGGTTTTGCGGATACACTAAGAGCGGCACTGCGTCAGGATCCGGATGTTCTGTTGATCGGAGAAATAAGAGATGAAGAGACTGCAAACATTGCTGTCAAAGCTGCGCTTACGGGACATTTGGTACTCTCAACACTTCACAGCAGCGATGCTGTAACTGCAATTCAGCGTCTGTTGAACCTCGGGATTGCTCCGGATTTATTAGCAGAAACACTGACAGTAATCGTTTCCCAAAGATTAGTGCGCCGCCTCTGTTCACACCAGAACGGAAACAAGTCAAATCCTCATACTTCGGACAAAAACTGCTTGAGGTGCAGGGGTACGGGCTACTCCGGCCGCATTCCTGTCTACGAAATTCTGAAGGTGAATTCTCTGGTACGGGACCGGATTCAGGCTGGTGACACAGGAAGGAAATTGATACGCCCAGAACCTGAACTTTACTTTCACACAATGGAACAAACTGCTCAACGCCTGACCAAAGAGGGTTTGACTGACTGGAAAGAAGTACAGCCGCTGTTACTGAATGTTTAAGTATTGAAAGAAGTTTTGAGACTTTAGGCTATAATAATAATTGAAGATGTTAATCAGTTCTTTCTGGACAGAGATCTTAGATTTGTGGAAAAGCAACTGAATCCCTTGATCAAACAACTTCATGTTACTCCCTCATAGCTGCAACACCAAATCACGTTGGCGGAAACAATGCACTAACTCTAAACCTGTCTCGTCGCTGAAAGCCTTTCACAACATAACTACTGTGTGAGATTAAATATGCATAACTTTTGCACGATTTTGGCAGGAAAGTCTTTGGGGGGCGTTTTTTGGTAAAATAAACAAACTCTATCCGTAAGAGCCGATTAACTGAAACCTATTGTATATGTTAGTACCGATCGTGCTGGTGCAGGAAGAATTTGAATATAACTGGTCTGTTACGGCAACCGCGGCAGACTGATGTTATTCGTCAGATCTGTTTAAAGCTATTCTCAAATTGGTTGAAGTTAAGTTATTATAGTGTTATTATTAAGAGTTATTTTCGGCCATTTTCTATGTAAATGTGTGTATGAAAAACTTTTCAATCCTTCTGCTTAAAGATAGTAACTTTGGAGTAAGCCAGTATCATTTTGGGGCAAAGTTTATGTTTTTTTTGTTGACCTTGATATTGGTTGGCGCTGGAGCTTTAGGTTGGAAATTTTTCGACCAGCACCAGACAATCTTGAAGCAGGCCCAGTTACTTGAAAAGCAGGAAAATACTCAGATAGCATTTCAGCAGCGGATTGATCTCTATGACGGCCGGGAGTCCAGAATTTCGTTTCTTGAAAATTATGTTGAAGAATTGAAGCAGTCTTCACATAACAGTGACGTAATGTTTAAGAAACATTTGGCACTATTCCGTTCCAACACACATAAGTTGGATGAATTGCATGATTACATGTGCCAGACATTGGAGGCTCAATGTACACCAAAACTCAAGGATCAAACAAATCCTCAACAGACCGTGCAGTGGCTGGATCAGATATATCAGGATTTTCTGCTCTTTAATCAGTCTTTGCAGGAATTTGCTTCAAATCGTAGAAGTTTTGAAGAACAGGCAAATACCATTCAGCAGTTACGAGGACAACTCGTTGAAACAGAACAGGATTTGTCTGAACATATGGAGTTCCTCAAAGTTAATCAGGCGACGGTCATCCGGCTAACAAAAAAGATCAGTAAAACTACTGGAATAAGACTCAGCAAAACCGGAAAAACCAAACGAGTAAAAGCTAAAACTGGGCGCGGAGGTCCTACAATTTTGGATAGCTTGTCACTCGACTCACCGCAAACTTTGTTAAGTTCCGGAAGTTTGCGTAGTTTTCTTTACAATAATTCTGATAACTACTACGAAACCGTTGCCCAACTGGAGGATTTAAGCCAGTTGATTGAACGAAATCAAAGTTTCTGGAGGCATACTCCGACCGTGATTCCAGTTCGAAGCAGAGCATTATCTGATCGTTATGGAATGCGAAAGGATCCGTTCACCAAGAAACGTGAGTATCATGCTGGCATTGATTTCAGAGCAAAAAGAGGCACCCCAGTTCACGCTCCTGCAGATGGCACTGTCCGGATTGCAGACCGCAAATTAGGATTTGGACTGCTTGTGGAACTACAACATGGAAGAGGTTTCTTTCCCGGAAAGAAAAATTCTGTTCGCTACAGAACACGTTTTGCTCATCTTTCTAAAATAAAGGTAAGACGCGGTCAGAAAATTAAACGTGGAGACTTGCTTGGATTAGTAGGAAGCACTGGACGCAGTACTGGTCCACATTTACACTATGAAATAATTATTAACGGACGACGTACAAACCCTCTGTTTCCAATTTCCAGGTTTAATCCGGACCAGCGTCTTTATCGAAATTGAGTGCAAAGCTGAAAAATTAACATGCCGAACCAAAATACTGCAGCAAACAAAGGACTTGGATTCCTGGGTGAGGATCTATATGTAGAGGGTACCATCCACTCACAAAAGAAAATGGTTGTGAGTGGAACAGTAGATGGATCCGTATTTTGCGACCAGGAGATTGTTGTTTCGGAAACTGGACAAGTCAAAGGAAAGATTGAAGGTAATATAGTACTGGTTGCAGGAAAAATCAATGGTGATTTGCTGGTCCATGAACGCCTTGAGGTGAATGTAACTGCAAATATTAAAGGTGAGGTACAAGTTCCTTCCGGAAAACTATTAATTCAGGAAGGAGCTAAACTGGAAGCTCAATGCACCATTCTCTACGACAAAACTTAAGACAGACAAGCATCCACCTGATTTACTTTGAGCAACGAAACTTCTGTGTCCAGCAGATGATTATTTTTAATTTTCAATAATGCAATACCCAACTTCAAAAAATAGTCTTAAACAGCAAAACAAGCCAGTTGAACAGTCAAAACTGCTTAAGAATCATGACAGAATTCTGTATGTTAGCGGACTGTTTTCTCCACCAAAGGTACAAGAGACTCCTGTTGTTGGCATGGCAAAAGAAACTGAAGAGTGGCGCTCGTTGTTCTCAATAGTCTTAATTGCAGGGTTTGGTGTGTTTATGCTCATAATCTCAGTGATTGGGAGTTATGGAATATTAGCCACCAGCCGACTGGAAGCACATGAACAAAGGCTTATTCAAGAGCTAGAATCGATGAAGGTTGAGAAAACTTTAATGCAAGAAGAAGTTTTTGCACTGAAAACCAGTCAGGAATATATTGAATTGATTGCACGCAAAGAGTTGGGCTTAGTGCATTCCACCGAGCTGATTTATTATCTCCCTCCTTCAGCCAAAGATTCCTCCCGCACCGATTTTTAATTAATCTAAAAAATGCGGTCTTCAAGTTTTTCAATAGATTGTTGAATGACTTCCGGAATAGGGGTTGTCTGATTTTTTTGATAGTTGTAGCACACCACAATTCCAGTACCTTCTGCAACCGGATCCGCATGCTTCTCACTGACGAGCAGATACTCCATTGTGAAACGTTTTTCGTGCAATTCTGTTATTTTTGCACCCGCAAATACAGTGTCCGGATAAGTGAGGGGAATCCGATAGCGGCAGGAAGTGGAGCCTAATATTGGACCAATGCCCATTTTTTCAATTATTTTCAGCCAGCCTAAAGTCTCAAAATACTGGATTCGGGCACTCTCAAAATAACGAAAATAGATCACATTATTTACGTGCTGAAATGAATCCATATCTCCCCAAATTACTGGAATTTTTGTGACAACAGGAAAAGTTTTTAAGAGTTCTTTCATAAATTTTCTCAATGAGTGAAATTAATAAACAAAAAGAGGGCCTGCCCCAAAAAATAGCCTTGATTATCTGCAATGGTAATCCGCCTCCGGAAAAGCTGTTGCACCAGTTATGGCAAGAAGCAGATTATCGGGTAGCAGCCGATGGGGGTGCAAATCAGCTGTACTGCTATAATCTGATCCCGGATGCAGTGGTTGGTGATTTTGATTCAATTAAGCCGGAAGTCCGGAAGAAATTGCCAAACTCTAAGCTATTTCATGTTAAAGAACAAGACACCAACGATGCCGACAAAGCAGTTCGACATTGCTTGAAACGCGAATGCACAGAAATACACATTCTTGGAGCAGAAGGTAGTCGTAATGATCAGTTCCTTTCAAGTCTGGAAATTCTATTTAAATACACCCCAAATGTACGCCTCATTTTGTGGACTCCGCTGGAACGCATGGAGTTTATTCTTGACAACTGGAAAGAGAATCTTCCGTCAGGAACAATTCTTTCTCTGCTGCCGCTTTTCGGCGGTGCTCAAGGTGTCGTCACACACGGATTAGAATTTTCTCTGGACGGTCATGATTTGCTTCCAGGAAAAACACCTTCCGGAGTCTCAAATCTTGTAATCAGCAATCCTGTATCAGTAACTCTGAAAAAAGGTCAGCTGTTACTTGTTGTTCAGCACACCACAAATTATTCATAACACTCTGAATCAGATAAAAGTCAGAATAACTGTCAAAGTTAGAATGCTGTAAAGCGTTGAAAAGAGTACCGTCGTTGTAACAAATTCAGGAAGCAGTTTGTATTCCAATGCAATGATTGAAGCCAGTACAGCTGCGGGCATTGCTGCCTGAAGAATGCCGGTACTGCGTTCCAGACCTTCCAGCCCAAAATAGGGTACAATGAGCAGCGCCAAAACAGGACCTCCTATCAAACGTACTGTACTTGCAGCAAAAACGTTGAAGTTAATCTTTATTTTTGGAATCTCTCCCATTTGAACCCCAAGTGTAATCAGCATCACAGGGATCATTGCCTGCCCCAAGAGTCCACTCAAACGTGACAGAAAAATTGGTACTTCTACATCAGTAATATTGAAAACAAGAGCCGGAATCAGGGCTATTAAAGCCGGTGTTTTAAAAACAGAAAAGACAGCTGTCACACCTCCGCTGCGGGCCCAACTTGCCACACCAACACAAATTACAAAAGAAATAAAGACAGTCGCCACAAAATAAACAGTGGCAAAGGTCCGGGCTGTCTCTCCCCATCGAAACACAATTAACGGCAGGCCAAAATTACCAACATTGCCAAACGTTGCAATCAGCACGAAAGCGGCTGTAATTTCCCTGGACTGGCGCAGGGCTTTACCAACCAAAAAACCCAGCAAAGCAACCGCAATTTGGGCAACAAGAATAAAGCTGAGCATCTGTAAAGCCAATTCAGAATCAATTTTCGCCTCACTGATAATATTAAATACAAATGCCGGAATGAACACAAAATAGGCTGTTCTTGAAAGTGAACGTGCATCAATTTTTAGACGTGGGCCAACAAAATAACCTATAACAACAAGAATAAAAACTGGTGTGACAACATTGAGGAAAACTAAGAAGATCCCACCAATATTTTCCATAAAGATAAAACTGCTCATACTATGGCTAATAAATCATTAAGTGTAGGTTATGTTAAGATCAAAGATTTAAGTTACTATTTTATCCGGATGTTCGCATTCTTGGGAAATCACACAATGTTCACAATCAGGTTTTCGTGCCCTGCAGACATAACGTCCATGCAGAATTAACAAGTGATGTGCGTCTTTTTTCCATTTTGCAGGAACTACTGACATCAATTTTTGTTCAACTTTTAAGACAGTTTCTCCTGGTGCAAGCCTGGTACGGTTTGAAAGCCGAAAGATGTGAGTATCAACTGCAATCACAGGCACCCCAAATGCAGTGTTTAAAACCACATTCGCCGTTTTTCGTCCCACTCCCGGAAGTGCCTCTAAATCCTTTCTTTTATCCGGAACCTCCCCTTTGTGCAACTTCACCAGTTGTCCACAAGTTGCAGCAATATTTTTTGACTTTGTCGGTGCAAGTCCAATACTCCGAATGTACGCAAATACTTTTTCTGAACCAGCCTCAAACATTTCTTCAGGCGTAGGAAATGCGGAAAATAATTCCGGAGTAACTTTGTTTACAGAAACGTCTGTAGCCTGCGCACTGAGAATTACGGAAATCAATAACTCGAAAGGATTCCGGTAGCAAAGCTCCGTCTTCGGATTCGGAATTGAGTCGCTCAACTTCCGGAAAAGACTAGCTATCTTTGCAGATTTCATGGATAAAACATCTCAAATTTGTTTCCTTAACTGCACATTCAGTTGCCTGTCTGCAGGTTTTCACTCATAACTTGTTTTAGGAACCGTTCCGTATTTATTTCCAAAACTGCAGACAATCTATCACAAATGTCGAACAATGCCAGTCATGAGTTAAATTGACAATTAACACTAATAAACTGACAATGGACAACAATCCAATAATGAAACCGTCCACTATGGTCTTTCAAAATTATTGAAATTAAAAACCGATTACAGGTTTAGCACATGAAACAACTTGATTTTCTACCTCTCCGGATCTCAATTCTGGTGGTTTCTGATTCTCGAACTGAAGAAACCGATACTTCCGGGAAAATACTTACTGAACGTCTCACAGAAGAAGGGCACATTCTGGCGGAAAAATGCATTGTGCCTGATGATATTTATCAGATTCGTGCAGTACTGTCCCGCTGGATTGTTGATCCGGCAGTAGACATTATCCTTAGCACCGGTGGCACCGGACTCACCGGACGTGACGGCACTCCTGAAGCAGTATTCCCTTTATTTGACAAAGTAATCGAGGGCTTCGGTGAATTGTTCCGCCGGATATCATATGATGAAATCTCCACCTCAACTATCCAGTCAAGAGTCACTGCTGGAGTTGCCAACGGAACTTATATTTTTTGTTTGCCGGGTTCTTCCGGAGCTTGTCGAACAGGTTGGGACAAAATACTAGCAACTCAACTTGATATCCGCAGTCGACCCTGTAACTTCGCAGAATTAATTCCAAGATTGACTGAAAAATAGTAAATAGGCTCAGTTGTCAGTTATCAAGCTTAACACTTTTAAAATACTGAAAGACTTCTTTCAATGAGTCAACAGCTCACTCTGTAGATTATAATTTTCTGCTTCTGATGCAATAAACTCCTGTACCACAGGAACAAGTCGCTCCATCCCTTCTTCCATAGGACAGACAACCGGTAAGCCCAAACGCTCTTCCAGTTTTTGCTGTTCTGACTCCAGTTCTTTTTTAGTGAGTTCGTAACTGTTCAGTGTTATAGCCAAAGTTTGAGAACCATATAAACGAATCAGTTCCAATTCTTCCTCAATCGGCGGCATCGGCCAAAGTTTTCGATCATCATCAGTCAGGTAATATTTCTGCTTTGGCGCATATTGTAAAATCACACCTTTGGCCAGTGCACTGCAAAGATATTCTGAACCGCATGGTCCGGAAGGATTGCGTAAAGAAGACTGACCTTCAAGCAGCATCAAGTCAGGATTTTCCTCCTGATCACAACGAAAAATTGCCTCTTCCAGTTCTCCGCTGACAAAATCATTGAGGGTTGAATCAAGAATAAATCCATAGCGTCCACCTTGCAGTTTCCCGGTCTGCCCGGTGTAAATCATTTCGGTGCGAATGCCCTGCTTACGACAGGCATCTCTGAGCCAAAGACTGGAAGTGCGCTTACCCAAGGCACAGTCCATTCCAAACATGGCAATTCTTGGAGCACGGACATTCAGGATATTTCCTGTCCAAAATGCGTGATCCTTTGCACTTTTGGGTTTTCGAATATCAAGCAATTTGGCCTGATTTTTCTCAGCTCTTTGTACTAATTCAGGATCATCGCTCAGATAGTGGTGCAGACCGTTTACAACATGCATACCACTGGACAGTGCTTCCAGTAACTCTATACGAAGTCCCTCGGGGATTACCCCGCCTTGAGTTGCAATCCCAATAATTGCGTATACACCACGTCCGCTTTCTTCCAAAGCCAGTTTGTTTCTTGAACTTCTGGCTCTTAAAAATTCATTAATGGTTGCATGAATTGGGATGTCTAGCACCTGACCGTCAACGAGTTTTCCTGCATCCTGTCCGGCAAAGTTTTGATCGATGACTGCAAGAATTTCATATTGTTCTGAATTACGAATCAGACCAAATGCAGTCTTTGCGTTATGAGAATCAAACAATCCACTGGTGAGAATAATTGCTTCTTCTTTCAAGGGAAATCTTTTTAAATAAGAGTTATGATGGTTTCGTTATAAGACTTAAATCCACAATTTGTCGTTTCAACCGTAGAGATAATACTCAATAATATTAGCGTAGTAGCATATGCATGATTTCTCACTTCGCTCAAAATGACAAGGATTTAGAACTTATTACAGGTTCATCAGTTATAGTTATTTGATTATAGTATTATCGGACACTCCGTTTATTGCGCGGCCTGTTTGTCATCATACTTCAAGATTTTTTTTAGTAAAAGTGCATCTCCCAAAAGATTTATAAAATAATTTTTTCGGATGCCTGTTTCTTGATAACCTTGTTTGTAATACAATGCAGTTGCAGCTTTGTTTGCAGAATTGACTTCGAGCCAGAGTGATTCCAGATTAGCTGATTTCGCTACTATTTCCAACTGCTCTAACATAAATTGAGCCAACCCTTGTTTCCTCCAATCCGGCAGAACTGCTAATCTGAGGATTTGCAGTTCCGGAGGTACTGACTGGAAAGACAGCATTCCTACTTGAGCTGCAGTTGGAACTTGCAGCAGCCAATTTGAGAAAGTAGGCTGCTCCTGCATTTCCCGATAATCTTGTTCACTCCATGCAGCACTGAAGCAGAGGGAGTCCATTTTCATCATTTCTTTTGGCGAAGGCTGCAAACAAAAACTGATGCCCTGGATATGATGAGCTGAAGACGGAATCATCACTTCTTCTACTATTTTCTTGAAAAATAACTTGTAAACTACCAGAAGATTAGCTATATATATAAGTTTAATTTAGAATTTTATTAAAGAGAAGCGGAATCTGTCTGTCAGGGGATGAGGACAACAGAGCCGATTCTTTATGATTCACTTCAGAGCCAGTTCGTCCGATTACATCCCGCGGACATTTAACCAAGCCATCATAAGGAGATTTTATGGCTGTCATTTCAATGAAGCAATTTTTAGCAGCTGGAGTCCACTTCGGGCACCAGACAAAACGTTGGCATCCCAACATGGCGCCGTACATCTACGGCATAAAAAACGGTGTTCACGTCATCGATCTGCGTCAGACACTGACCAAGCTCAAAGAAGCTTACGAATACGTTAAAGCCTCTGCAGAAGAAGGACGGGTACCACTATTTGTCGGCACAAAAATCCAAATACAACGTATCGTTAAAGAAGAAGCCGACCGGTGTGGGTGCCCCTACATCAATTTTCGCTGGCTGGGAGGTTTGTTAACAAACTTTGGTACTGTAAAGCAGTCAATCGCACGAATGAAAACCTTTGAAGAAGTTGCTGGAGAAGACGGCAGTTACGAGGGTGTGATCAAAAAAGAAGCTCTGATGATGGAGCGAAAACGCGTGAAGTTAGAGCGTTCACTCGGCGGAGTACGGAATATGAAAAGTGTACCATCGATGCTTTTCATTACAGATTGTCATAAAGAACAGCTTGCATTGAAAGAGGCACAAAAGTTGGGAATACCAGTTGTTGGTATTGCTGATACAAATTGTGATCCTACCGGTATAGACTTCGTTATTCCTGGGAATGACGATTCCCCACGTGCAGTTGCCCTTTATGCAAACGTAATTGCTACTGCAGTCATGGAAGGTCTTGCTGCTCGAAAACAAACTAGAATAGAATCGATTACTGAAGAAAAAGCTGCTGCTAAAAAAGCAAAACCTGCAGCGAAAGCAAAGGAGAAAGAAACTGATGTTGTTTCTGAGGCAAAAGCTGAAGAAGAGAAAAAAGCTGAAGCAAAAGCAAAGGAGAAAAAAGCTGAAGAAACTCCTGCCAAAATAAAAGAGGAGAAGACCGAAGCTGCTCCGGGACCAAAGTCTGCTGAAACAAAAGTGGCTGCCGAAAAAGCAAAGCCTGAAGTGAAAGCAAAGCCTGAAGTGAAAGCAAAGCCTGAAGTGAAAGCAAAGCCTGAAGTGAAAGCAAAGGAGAAAAAAGCTGAGGTTGTTACCGAAGCCAAATCTGCAGTGGAAAAAACACCAGCTAAAAAAACTGCTGCTACTGCAAAAAAAGCCGAAACTGCTTCCGGGAAAAAAGTTCCCGCAGCAAAAGCGACTAAGGCTAAAAAATCGGAAACAAAAAAATAAACAGTACCTACCAGATAATCTTTCCGGATTTACAACTTGTAAGTCCGGAAACCACATAAAAACTTAATAAGCATTGGAAGTATAAACAAGATGGCAGCGATTACAGCAGCAGCAGTAAAAGAGTTACGGGAAATCACCGGAGTTGCAATGATGGATTGCAAGAAGGCCCTCGTTGAAGCAGACGGAGATCTGGAAGCAGCACAAGATTATCTGCGGAAAAAAGGACAGGCAAAAGCCCTGAAAAAATCTTCACGGGAAACCAGTGAAGGTGCGGTAAGCTTTACAGTCAGTACAGATGGGAAACGTGCCGGTTTGGTAAAAGTTGCCTGCGAAACTGATTTTGTAGCACGTAACGACATATTTCAGGATTTTATCAGCAAACTTGCAAATCAAGTGTCTGAGCAAGGCGGGGAAAATGTTTTACAACAGACATTAGTCGAAGGTGAAGGCAGTGTTGAAAGTTTGTTGACAGAAAAAATTGCTGAATTAGGTGAGAACATGCAGATTCTTGACTGCAGAAAAATGGAAATAAGTAATGGTGTTCATGGAGGATATATCCACAGCAATGGCAAGATCGGAGTTGCGGTACCACTGGAAACGGACAAACCTTGTGACGATGAACGCCTGAAGACATTGGCCCGTGACATTGCCATGCACATTGCAGCATTTCCTGCAGAAGCAGTAAATGCTGATCAGGTTTCAAAAGAGGTGCTTGAAAAAGAAAAAGAGGTTTTTACGGCCCAGGCACGAGAATCCGGAAAACCTGAAAATATCATTGAAAAAATGATTGAAGGACGGTTAAAAAAATTCCTCAAAGAAATTTGTGTTGAAAGTCAACCTTTTGTCAAAGATCCGCAACTTTCTGTGAGTCAATTGGTTGAAAATACTGCAAAGGAACTTGGAGTTAAAATTAACTTCAACAGCTTTGCTAAATTCCAGTTCTAGACTACCTGTATGAGTCCTAAATACAAACGTATTCTACTTAAACTGAGCGGAGAAACTCTGGGTGGGAAACGCGGTACCGGGTTTGATTATGATACTATTAGGGCACTGGCTGAAAGTGTAATCTCCATTCACAACCTTGGTGTAGAAGTTGGGATTGTGATTGGAGGAGGAAACATTTTTCGTGGATCCAAATCTGCTGAAGGTAATGTTGGCCGAGTTGCCGGAGATCATATGGGAATGCTGGCTACAGTGATCAACAGTATCTGCCTGCAGGAAATGCTGGAACAGCGAGGTATTTTAACTCGCGTCTTATCAGCCATTGAGCTGAACGCAATTGCGGAACCTTACATCAAACGCAGAGCTGACCGGCATTTGGAAAAAAAACGAGTAGTGATTTTTGCCGCCGGAACGGGAAATCCATTTTTTACTACAGATACAGCTGCAGTATTACGTGCTTCTGAGGTGGGTGCCGAAATTGTCATAAAAGCAACAAAAATTGATGGAGTTTATGACAAAGATCCCAAGCTCCACTCTGATGCGGTTCGTTACGATGTGTTAAATTACGACGAAGTTCTCAAAAAACATCTGAAAGTGATGGACGCAACGGCCATTGCTTTTTGCAGAGATAATCAACTCCCCATTTTGGTCCTGGACTACCAGGAACCTGACGCAATCCTCAGGGCTGTTTGTGGAGAAACCGTTGGAACACTGATCAAGCAAAGAGGCTCATGACTATGGAAAACACACAGGAAGTTGAAGAAATGGTTGATCATAAGATGGATATTACCATTGAGAGTCTTAAAGTGGATCTCAGCGGTATTCATGCAGGACGTGTTTCACCTGCAATGTTAGATGCAGTCAAGGTTGAATATTACGGAAATCCAACTCCTGTTAATCAGGTGGCAAACATATCTACTCCTGAACCACAGATGTTGACAATCAGTCCCTGGGAAAAAACTATGATCAAAGAAATTGAGCGTAGTTTGCAGGCCGCAAACCTTGGTTTCAGTATCTCCAATGATGGAAATATCATTCGTGCGGTTACTCCACCTTTCACTGAAGAGAGACGAAAGGATTACGTAAAACAGATCAAAAAAATTGGAGAGGACTCGAAAATTGCAGTACGCATTGTTCGCAGAGAAGGGAATGACAACTTGAAACAAATGGAAAAGGATAAGCTCATTTCACAGGACGAAGAAAAAGTGGCGCAGGATCACGTCCAGAAAGTTACAGATAAGCATACTAACATGGTAGATGAGTTAGTCACTGCAAAGGAAAAAGAACTTATGACATTTTAGGACTGAAATGCTGGCTGAACTTCTGCATTCAATTTGGCAATATCAGATTTTTAAGTCTGTCGTTTTTCGCGGTGGTATGGCTTTTTTGACTGCCTATTTTTTAATAGTGTGGATGATGCCGAGTGTAATCAGGGCTTTCAGGAAACGAGGAATTACTTCTGATTTTATCACAACTCCTGCTGATATTAAGCCTTACACGGGAGCACCTCCCATCATGGGCGGCGGCGTTTTGATTATGGGCATTTTGCTTGGAGCATTACTCTGGTGCAATCTGAATCAATACGTTCTGGCTCTGTTGGTGATCATGCTTTCGTTTGGCATTATCGGAGCAATTGACGATATAGCAAAAGTCATCAACAAGCGGCGCGTTGAGTCCGGACATGAAACCAGAAAAGCATTTAGTGAAAAAGCAGATGGAATTAGCGGACGATGGCGACTGACTGCTCAATTTGCTGTTTCACTGCTGGTAGTTACCGGTTTATATTTGTTTGTCGATATTGATGGACATTTAGTAGTACCACTCGTACCGCTGAAAACAGCATATCCTTACTTGCCAAAATATCTTTTTATTCCATTCATGACCATCATCATCGTTGGTGGAGCAAATGCAGTTAACTTGACAGACGGCATGGACTCTCTGGCAACTGTACCCTTGATGACTTGTGCCATGTTTGTCGGACTTGTGGCCTACATAGGAGGAGACCCAGAATTTGCGGCAAGGCTGAAGATTCCAAGTCTTTCACATGATATCAAGGAATTAGCAGTTCTCTCTGCCCTGGTCATTAGTGCAGGTGTTGCTTTTCTAAAATACAATTCTCCGCCAGCATTGATTTACATGGGCGACTTGGGGGCACTTGCATTGGGCAGCATGGTTTCAGCTATGTTTATTTTTGTAAAAGCAGAATTATTTTTACCGATTGTAGGTGGAGTTTTTGTTTTTTCAGTACTTTCCTCTATCATTCAACGTACATTTTTCAGGTTCATGGTGTGGCGGAAAGGCAGGCCTATTGCTGAGCGATATCGCTTTTTTTTACGCTCACCATACCATCATCATCTTCAACGCCTGTGGACTTATTCTGAAAAGAAACAAGAAGTTGTCTCTGTTTGGATAATGTTGCAGAATAAACTTGGAATAGATCCTGTTCCTGAAGAGAATAAGCTGTTAAATCCTCAGGAAGTTAACAGCCGCGTTATTTGGCACATGCATCTCAAATCAATTTGGCTGTTTGTATTTACGCTGATTATTTATTTTAAAATCCGCTGATGTATCTTTGTCAGAAAGAAAATCTGCAACAATTACATCTGCTCAACAGAAGAGTTTAACTGTCAATAAAACTACAGAAACTGCCATGAATTTTGAAGGCCAGACTGCACTTATAACTGGAGCTGGAAGGGGTATTGGTAAAACTATTGCCTTAAGATTAGCAGGGTCCGGAGCAGATATCGTGTTGGCGGATATAAGTCCGGATGTTGCGGAAGTGCGTGGAGAAGTGGAAGCATTGGGCCGTAAATGCATGACTTTTGAGGTAGATGTAACAAATATTGAAACCATTGATGCGATGGTTAAAAATATAACCGATGAACTGAGTGGAATTCATATTTTAGTCAACAATGCAGGAATAACGCAGGACAATCTGTTTCTGCGCATGAAATCGGAGCAGTGGTCAAAAGTAATTGATGTCAATCTCAATGGAGTGTTCAATGTTACCAAGGCAGTGATCCGGCTAATGGTAAAGCAGCGTACTGGGAAAATTATTAATATTTCTTCTGTGGTCGGCTTTACTGGAAATCCGGGACAAGTCAATTATAGTTCAACTAAATCTGCTCTGGTTGGTTTTACCAAGTCACTGGCCCGTGAAGTTGGTGTCCGGGGAATTACAGTCAATGCTGTTGCCCCGGGATTTATAGATACAGCAATGACGCAAGCTCTCAATGAAAGTCAGCAGGAAGTAATCCTGCAGCAAATTCCTTTGGGCCGGATGGGAGATGCAGAAGATATTGCTAATGCAGTTGCTTTTTTGGCCTCAAAAGAGGCTTCGTACATTACCGGAACTATTCTGCATGTGAATGGAGGAATGTACTAAACATTAGTACTTGCAAAAACAGGGTTGATTTTTTTTCATATCTGACAAAAAATAAACCTCGTTTAATTAATTTTTCAAACCTTTAATCAAAAAATATAATGGAAGAAATACAAGCTAAGGTCATCCAAATCATAAGTGAGCAATTAGGTAAGGATGAATCAGAAATCAAAATGAGTTCACATTTCATTGAAGATTTAGATGCAGACTCATTGGATACTGTAGAACTGGTGATGGCTCTGGAGGAGGAGTTTGAGGTAGATATTCCTGATGAGGCTGCAGAAAAAATTAGCACCGTTCAGTCTGCAGTGGATTTCATAGCTGAATCCAAAGCCTGAGTAACGATAAAAAACTTTAAATGAAGACGTGGCACAGTTAACAAATAATCGTGCTTGTCATCATTTCACGTAATCAATCTGAAAGAGCATGGGAAACCGCGTTGTAGTGACGGGACTCGGGTGCATGTCCCCTCTCGGAAATGATGTCTCCTCTTCCTGGGAGGCCTGCACCAATGGACAATCTGGAATAGACCGGATCACTCATTTTGATCCTGAATTATTCCGTTGTCAGATTGCAGGTGAAATAAAAAATTTCCAGCTGCCTGAAATCATTCCGATCAAAGAAGCCAAAAAAATGGATCTGTTCATTCAGTATTCAATTGGTGCCACACAGGAAGCTTTGCTTGACGCAAACTTGGAGATCACTGAAGATCTTGAAGAAGAAGTAGGTGTTTCAATGGGCGTCGGAATTGGTGGACTGGGCTGTATAGAACGATACTCCAAAATTATTGAAGAGCACGGCCCCAAACGTGTCAGCCCGTTTTTTATCCCGATGACTTTAAATAATTTGGCACCGGGATATGTCTCACTTCTTTTTCGAGCCAAAAGTTACACCGCCTGCACCGTTTCAGCTTGTGCATCTTCCAATCACGCAATTGGCACTGCAGCCCGAACTATTGAACGTGGTGATGCAAAAGTTGTAATTTCAGGCGGTGCGGAATCAAGTGTGACACCACTCGGTATTGCAGGTTTTGCGTCAATGCATGCTCTAAGTACCAGAAATGATGATCCACAGAAAGCAAGCCGGCCTTTCGACAAAGACCGTGACGGGTTTGTCATGGGCGAAGGTTCAGGGATGCTAATTCTTGAAGACTACGAATTTGCCAAAGCACGGGGAGCACGTATTTACTGTGAAATAACAGGATACGGTTTCAGTTCAGACGCACACCATGTGACATCTCCCTCATCAGAAGGCCCCACGCGAGCCATGAAAATGACCCTCAAAGATTCCGGTTTGGCTCCAGAGGAAATTGATTATGTCAATGCTCACGGTACATCAACCCCAGTCGGTGACCTTAACGAACTAAGAGCCATAAAAATGGCCTTGGGAGAAAAAGTTGCCCAGCAACTTTCTATCAGTTCAACCAAATCCATGACCGGACATCTTCTCGGAGCTGCAGCAGCAATTGAAGCAATCTTTTCCATTAAAGCTTTACACCATAATTTTATTCCGCCAACTATCAATATCGAAAATTTGGATCCGGAATGTGATTTGGACGTGACACCGAACACCGGAAAGTCAAAAGAAATGCGCGTTGCAATGTCAAATGCCTTTGGTTTCGGTGGTACAAATGCCTCAATTATATTTCAGAAAATAGACTGATTCCTTTTTAGTCAGTTTTAGTCAGTCAATAACCGGAACATTAGGCAGATCAAAATATGAATCTCAAAACCAATCCTATCCTCTTTTAAACTCAAAAAACATCATGAGCAGCACCGAATATCAAGTCGACCGCAGAGAGCTTCAATTCGTGGTTAACGAAACTTTGAAAGCCGGAAAATTGTGTGAACTTCCGGACTTTGCTGAATTTGACGAAGAGATGTTTACAATGATTATCAACGAGGCCAGTACTTTTTCGGAACAGGTACTTGGCCCCCTCAACGAAAATGGAGACCGCCAGGGTTGTAGAATAGAAAATGGCTCTGTGGTAACTCCAGATGGTTTTGCAAATGCCTGGAAACAACTTGGCGAGGGTGGTTGGTTGAGCATGAATATGCCTCCCGAATATGGAGGACAAGGACTTCCGGAAGTAATTTCTATGATTGCTAAAGAAACCCAATTGGCGGCAAACCAGGGATTTACCATCGGCGCATCACTCACATCCGGTTCGGCAAACCTGATTTACACTTTTGGTTCAGAAGAACAAAAAAACACCTTTTGCGAAAAAATGTTCGGCGGCAAGTGGTCCGGATCGATGTGTCTGACAGAACCTCAGGCCGGAAGTGCAGTTGGCGATGCTGCCACCAGTGCTACAAAACAGGAAGCTGGACACTACCTGATAAATGGAACAAAACAGTTTATCACAAACGGTGACCATGATATGGCGGAAAACATAATCCATCTGCTGCTGGCACGCACCACAGATGCCCCTGAAGGAACTAAAGGCATCAGCCTTTTTATAGTTCCTAAAATTCGAATGGATGGAACACCGAATGATGTGAAGGTGATCAGCATTGAACATAAAATGGGGATCAACGGATCACCAACTTGCTTACTCTCATTTGGAGATAATGCAAGTTGTCACGGCTATTTGCTGAAAGCCGAAAATATCGGTATGGCGCAAATGTTCCAGCTGATGAATGAAGCCCGCTTACTAGTCGGTTTGCAGGGACTTGCCGGAGCAGGTGCAGCTGTGCAAAATGCATGGGCATATGCAAAAGAACGTACTCAGGGACCATCTGCAATTCATCCTGGTGAAAAAGCTGCAATCATTGAGTTCCCGGATGTGCGCAGAATGCTGATGCAGATGAAAGCCGTAACGGAAGGACTGCGTGCCCTGATGTACACGACAGCATGGTACACGGACATGGCGCATCATGGTCCGGATGAATCACGCGAAAAATATCAAGACTTGCTTGACCTACATATTCCAGTCTGCAAAGCATTCGGTACTGATCAGGGATTTGACGTGGCGCGGATCGGCATTCAGGTTTTGGGTGGTGTTGGATTTACACAGGATTTTCCGCTTGAGCAAAATGCACGTGACCAGAAAATCGCCTCGATTTATGAAGGCACAAATGGAATTCAGGCTCTTGATCTTGTTAGCAGAAAATTTGCTGCCAAAAAAGGACAGTTGCTCAAAGTTCTTGAACAGGAATTGAGCTGGTTTGACAATCATGCTCCAGAAGATGAACTCGCCGGCTGGGTTGCAGAATGGGAAAGTTACCGGACATTGATGCAGGAAAGCATTGCCGGTTTGAAAAAAATTGGAGAAGAACAGGGAAAAGACGGTTATGTCCTTTATGCAGTCAATATGCTGGATTTGATGGGCGATGTACTGTGTTGTTTTTATCTGCTCAAACAGGCTGATTCAGCTCAGCAAAAATGGAAAGCCTTGCTTGCTGAAGCAACTTCTCAGGCAGAATTGCTGGAGGAAAATGAAGAAGCTCAGTTTTACTGGAATAAGCTGCGTACCACCGAATTTTATGTTTGGAGTGTTCTACCCCGTGCTTTGTCAAATGCAAAAACCATTAAAAACGCAAACCTCGCACCTCTAAATGCTTGTTTGTAGAATCCATTATTTGCAGTAAATCTGTCAAAGAATTCATTTCTCAGTTTAAATACAAACGAATCGTCCGTTACACCGCTCTGGCCTGATTTTCTCTTGAATCTCCACTTTGCAACCTCAAATCCCAATAAACTAAGTGAGTTATCTGAGTTATTGGAATACCGGTTAACTCCATTAGAGCTGGATTTACAGGAAATCCAAACTACTGATCTCCAGGAACTGGTAAAACATAAACTGAAGCAGGCATACGAACACATTCATGCTCCAGTGATCGTTGAAGACACATCACTGTATTTTAAAGCATGGAATGAACTTCCCGGACCACTCGTCAAGTGGTTTATAGAGAACCTTGGTTTGGCGGGAATGGTAAGTGCTTTATCTCAATTTAAAGATAAGTCCGCTCAGGCCGTTTGTTGTTTAGGATATACCAATAATGGTAAATCTATGTATTTGTTTGAAGGAAAAGTGAAAGGTGTAATCGTCAAACCAAGAGGCTCACTTAATTTTGGTTGGGACGCAATTTTTCAGCCTTCAGAGCATGAGCAGACTTTTGGTGAAATGGATCCGGAAGATAAAAATCGCATTTCACCTCGGGGAAAAGCGGCCACCAAATTTAAGCATTTCTTAACACAGTCGGCAAAGCAAACGTAACATCCTCTTGAACTATTTCAAGATCACGGACACTGCTTGAAGATGACATCTTACTGATTTCTGCAACTATGCCCTGCACGATATCCTCAGGCGCGGATGCTCCTGCAGTAATACCAACGTTCCGGACCTCTTCCAACCATTCCGGATCCAATTCTGCTGCAGATTCAATGCGGCGGGCCTTAACTCCTGTTGTTTCCGCAACTTCCAGTAAACGCACCGAATTTGAGCTGTTCTGTGCCCCCACTACCAGTACCAAATCAACTTCCTTACTCAAAGCCTTCACTGCATTTTGGCGATTTTGTGTAGCATAACAAATATCATCTTTAGCCGGACCCTTTATTTCCGGGAAGCGCTCTTTAAGCGCAGTGATAATTTCTGCAGTATCATCCAAAGATAAAGTGGTTTGAGTGATATAACCTACCTTTTTCTCATCCGGAATCTTCAGATCCGATACTTCTTCTACTGTTCCAACTACAAAAATATGTTCGGGAGCTTCTCCAACAGTCCCTTTAACCTCAACATGGTTATGATGTCCTATAAGGATAATGGTGTGCTCTTTTTGGGCATAGCGCTGAGCTTCTCTATGAACTTTTGTAACCAGAGGACAGGTCGCATCCAGTACCTGTAATTTACGTTTCTCTGCTCTTTTTCGAACTTCCGGAGAAACTCCATGAGCAGAAAAAATTGCATGTGAACCTTCAGGGATTTCATCAATATTTTCCACAAAAACGGCACCATCGTTCCGAAGGCGCTGAACAACATGCTTGTTATGGACAATTTCGTGCTGAACATAAATCGGAGCACCATACATTTCCAAAGCTTTTTCAACAATAGTGATCGCACGATCTACTCCGGCACAAAATCCGCGAGGACTGGCCAATACCAGGTTAAGTGGAGCACCTGCGCTGTTTGTATTCATAGACAAAGTAAAATTATGAAGATGGTTTGCATTTTGCTCTAATTAGTTTATAAGGGTACTGACAACATTTCAATCTTTCTGTAAAAACTGAGAATACCACCAGAACGAAATCCAAGTCATGAGTGAAGAAGATAAACGCCGCAAGGCGAGCTGGAAGCGCTTGAAAGGTACCACCAATTTTTATCCCACTTATGTTGACGGGAACCTTGACAAGGTCACTCCTGCTGCTGCGACACACAGCACACAATTTCAAACCGTCATTCCACGTTACGATCTCTCCATGTCTGAAACCCGCAACGCAGGGACTGGTCCAACTTTTTTGGAAACAGCTTACCAACCTCCCACCGAGAATCCGGATCCAGAAAAACAATCCCCGGACACACCTCCGGAATCATCGGAACGAAAAATTAAACTGCCCCGTCACAAGAAAAAGAAAATCCGTACCGATTTTTGGGAATAAAACAACTCATCCAAACTTCTAAAAAAGCAAATATAACTGCCACAAATAAAATTGCTACCAGTTTGATATACTAAACTTGTATCATTTATTTGCAGGCAATAGAAGCATAAAGTTGAGTAAAAAAAGGAATTCCTTGCGCCAGCCCGGACAGTATATTTGTTGATCCCCAAGCATAAACTGCAAAACAGCTTGACAAAAACACCATTAATTTGATCTAATATTATGTTAATCACTTTTCAATAAGCCTATGTTTGAGACCCTGTCAGACAAATTAAGCGGTTCGTTACGTAAGGTACGTGGACGGGGTCGTTTGACGGAAGAAAATGTGAGTAAAACTCTAAATGAGGTCAAAATGGCCCTTTTGGAGGCGGATGTTAATTTTAGAGTTGTTAAGGCTTTTTTACGCTCAGTTAAGTCCAGAGCGGTTGGTGAAGAGGTACAGGGCAGTCTTACTCCGGGTCAGCAGTTCATTAAAATTGTCAACGAGGAACTGACAGAGATGATGGGCGGAGCTAATTCTGGATTAACCGAACCGGAAACTTCTCCATTGGTCACAATGCTGGTTGGCCTCCAGGGATCAGGTAAAACCTCATCCGCAGGAAAGTTAGCACGACTTTACAAAACTGAAGGGAAGCGCCCTTATTTAATTCCCGCTGATATCTACCGACCGGCTGCTATCCAGCAACTGCAAGTCTTGGCGGACACATTGGGAATTTCATGCTACCCTTCCCGTACAGATCAAAATCCACTGGATATAGTCCAGAATGGACTCGAGGCTGCAAAGCAGGAAGAAGCCGATGCCGTCTTTATCGACACTGCAGGTCGGTTGCACATAGACCAGGAATTGATGGAGGAATTGAGTCGGATCAAAGATTCCGTCATGCCTCATGAAATTCTTTTTGTCGCTGATGCAATGACAGGTCAGGAAGCAGTCAGTGTGGCAAAAGGCTTCAATGATTTGCTTGACATTACGGGTGTGATGTTGACGAAAATGGATGGAGACGCCCGCGGTGGCGCAGCACTTTCTATCCGGGCCATTACGCAAAAACCGATTAAGTTTATTGCGGTAGGTGAAAAACTCGAAAATTTGGAAGCATTCCATCCAGAAAGAATTGCTTCCAGAATTTTAGGCATGGGCGATATGCTCTCACTGATCGAAAAGGTTGAAGACTCTTTCAGTGAACGTGAAGCCTTGCAGATACAGAAAAAGCTGAGGCGCAACGAATTTACGCTTGAGGATTTTAGAAATCAGTTGCGTTCGATGCGAAAAATGGGATCAATAAAAGACGTAATTGGAATGCTGCCCGGCATGAATGCTTCTTCTGTTAACGATGCAAATATTGACGACAAAAAACTGATTCATATTGATGCCATCATTTCATCGATGACTATTAAAGAAAGAAATAACCACAAACTGATGAATGGCTCGCGGAGAATAAGGATCGCAAAAGGCAGCGGCACAACCGTCAGCGAAATAAATAGACTGCTTAAGCAATTTATCCAAATGCGTAAAATGATGCAAAAGCTCACAAAAGTTTCCAATCCGGGCAAAGCCATGCGCATGATGCAGGATATGATGCCTAATTGAAGGGTCCGGGTGCTGGATTCAGGGCACCGGCAGATCAAACTGAAAACTGAAAACTTATAATTATGGTTAAAATACGTCTCGCCAGGGGTGGTACAAAAAAGAAACCTTACTACCGTGTTGTAGTTGCAGATCAACGTTGTAAACGCGACGGTCGTTATCTTGAACACATTGGATTTTACAATCCAATGGTCTCAGAAAACCGCTTTGGAATTGATGAAGAGCGAGTCAACCACTGGCTTTCCGTGGGTGCACAACCGACGGAACGAGTCAGCAAATTGATGAAGCAGGCAAAAATCAAAGTCTGATAAGCTTTCGGGGTTAATCGTTTTTTTCGATAAGTACCGCGATGAGTGTTTTTAATGATTATGATGAGCTGACTTGGGTTGCCACAATTGTTGGTGCTCACGGGATCAAAGGAGCAGTTAGAGTAAAATACTTTACAGATACTCCTGATTATTATCTGAATGTAGAGCTTTTCTTTTTAGAATCTGAAGGACAGTTACAAAGCTTAAAAGTTCTGCAGATTCGACCGACAAAAAGTGGCTGGATCGTTCTCTTTGAAGAAATTGATTCCCGTACTGCTGCTGAAAAGCTTAAAAGCTGCCGCTTATTATTGCCGGATGATCAGTTAAGGCCTTTGGAATCCAGCGAAGTCTTCGTGCATCAGCTTATAGGGTGCAGTGTAGAAGATAAAAACGGACGTTTTTTGGGAGAAATTTCAGATGTTCTGGAAACCGGAGCAAACAACGTTTATGAGGTGCGTAACGGTAAAAGCAGTTTCATGATTCCGGATGTTCCGCATGTAGTACTTGAACTGGATGTTGAGTCCCGGCGGATGAAAATTGACCCGTTACCTGGATTGATTGAAGAAACAGCACCGGAGAGTAATGTTACGCTTTGAAGTTTTAACATTATTTCCGGATATTTTTACTTCTTTTCTGGAAGAAAGCCTGATTAAACGGGCAATTGAGAAGCAGTACCTGAATGTAAGTCTGGTCAATTTTCGCAAGCACGGACACGGGAAACATCTACAGGTAGATGATACACCTTACGGAGGCGGACCGGGAATGGTCTTGCGGATTGAGCCGATTGCTCAGACACTTAAGGAGCAAAAAGAGTTTCACCGCAGCAGTGGCCGGGAAACTCACACAATTTTAGTGACTCCGCAGGGACGACCTTTTTCACAGGAAAAAGCAAGAGAGTTAAGTAGGAAAAAAGCAGTCTTGACACTGATCTGCGGCCGTTACGAAGGATTCGACGAACGGTTACGCAGTTTGGTGGATGAGGAAATTTCAGGTGGAGATTTCATCTGTATGGGAGGTGAGGTCATTACTATGACAATGATTGAAACCATCAGTCGACTTGTACCCGACGTTCTTGGTAACCAAGAATCAGCTGTACATGAATCTTTCACGCAGCCCATGCTGGAATTTCCGCAATACACACGACCTGCAAGTTTTGAGGGTATGGAAGTTCCGGAAGAATTAAAGTCAGGAAACCATAAAATTATCGCCCAGTGGCGTGAAGAACAAGCTTTAGAACGGACAAAAAATCGCCGTCCGGACTTGCTTCAATGCAAAACTAAAAGTTAAAATTAAATAATACAGACAACTAATTATTCACCTTAGCAAACGAGAAAAAATGTCTACTGTAATGGAAAAGATTGAGCAATCGCAATTACGCAGCGGGTTGCCGGAACTAAGAGTCGGATCCAGCGTCCGGGTTAATTACCGAATTACTGAAGGAAACAAAGAACGCATACAGGCATTTGAGGGTGTCATCATTGGCAAGCACTGCAGTGCACGTAACAACAAAGCCACTTTCACTGTACGAAAAGTAACCCAGGGGTATGGTGTTGAACGAATTTTTCCGCTGCACTCTCCCCGGATTGATAGTATTGATGTCATTAAAGTCGGGAAAGTGCGCCAGGCAAAACTTTATTACCTGAGAGCACGTCGTGGAAAAGCAGCCCGGATCAAAGAACGCATCACGGCACGGCCATCAGCATAACTTCAGTCCAACACTTGAACTTGAAACAGCGGCTCAAGGCCGTGGTTTTCAGCAAGTTGCTGGTGTAGATGAAGCAGGACGAGGCCCACTGGCCGGACCAGTGATGGTTGCAGCAGTTATTTTAGGAAAAGATTGGAATGCCGAGCATCCGCTGAACGATTCTAAAAAGCTTTCTTCAACAAAACGGGAACAGTTATTTGACGTTATTTGTTCTGAGGCTCTGGCATTTAAAATCGTCTCAATTTCTGCAGAAGAAATTGACAGGCTGAATATTTTGCAGGCTACGCTTCATGGAATGTTTCGCTGTCTGACTGGAATAGAACCTGCTCCGGATTATGCTCTTGTTGACGGAAACAGGTTCCCGCAAACTACAATTCGGGGTGAAGCAGTAGTTAAGGGAGATGCTCGTTCCAAAAGCATTGCTGCAGCTTCAATTTTGGCCAAAGTGACGCGGGACCGAGTAATGGTCGAAAATGCAAAACGTTATCCGGAATGGGGCTTTGAAGTTCACAAAGGATATCCGACAAAAAAACATAGGGCAGCCATTGAGAAATATGGATTGTCACCCTTACATAGACGATCTTTCAGGCTCAAATCCCTGTCAAAGCTGGACAGATCGTCTACTGCTCAATTGAATTTGCTGTGACAAAGGCACGACAGCAGACTGGAGCAGCAGGAGAGCAAATTGCCTGTAATTTTTTGCAAGAGCAAGGATACCGCATTATTGAACGGAATCACCGTTCCAGACTTGGTGAACTTGATATTATTGCAGCTTACGGGGAGTTCCTTATATTTTGTGAAGTAAAAACCCGCAGGGGCAGCAGTGGACCGCATCCGTCTTTATCGGTAACTGCGAAAAAAATTGGAAAGTTGCGCCAACTGGGTGAGCTTTATCTCAGCCGGAAGCATCTAACGTACCTGCAACCGCGTTTTGACGTGATTGCTGTACAACTGGCGGATGGAAAACCGCCGAACATTGATCATTTTATCAACGCTTTTTAAGAAAAAAGGAAAACACTTATGGCTCATCACAAGTCAGCGCTTAAGCGTGTTCGACAAACAATAAAACGTACTGCACAGAAGCGTTCTCAGCGGTCAGATCTACGCACAGTCATCAAAAAATTCCGCCTGATACTGGATGGAGAAAATATGGATCAGGCACGTGAAGCTTATTCCGGAGTTCAAAAAAATATCGATAAAGCTGTCACTAAAGGAATCCTGCACAAACGTACCGGCGCACGCTACAAGTCGCGCCTTGCACTGTCCCTTTCAAAAACTGTCGCAAGCTGACATTTCTGTCGCTTTCATAATTGCATTAGATCGTTCTGATCCGATAGTCACAGAAATAACCACTTTCTAATTTGCTGCCTATCGTGCTAAAATAAATGCAGAGTTTTCAGCGGTTTATTTAAGGTATGTATTTTAGTTAAGGGTGGTTTATGGACTCACATTTTCTAATGCGGCGCATTCACAGTTTGACGGGTGTTGTGCCGGTGGGTCTGTTTTTGGTGTATCATCTCTATTTGCAATTGTATCTGCATTCAGGGGCAGAAACATACAATACTGCAGTCAACAGTTTCTATGACAGTCCCTTGGCGATTTGGACCCTAGTCATAGTTGTTTATATTCCGCTCTTCTTTCATGCCTTCCTTGGTGTTCGCCTGATTTTTGAATCCACCGTACAACCTTCTTACACATATTTTTCACACCTGTTGTATTGGCTGCAGCGAATCAGCGGCATCGGCGTACTCCTTTTCATTCTCGCACATGTTTGGAACACCCAGTTTGGGCCTTGGATATCCGGGACCTGGGGGACCCATTTTGAGCATCTTTCCAGCGGATTTAGTGATCCTGAATCGGGTATAATAACCAAGACGGTTTACCTGCTTGGTGTCCTGGGAGCAGTCTTTCATTTTGCAAACGGCTTCAACACCTTTTGCATGACCTGGGGTATCGCCCTCACTCCAAAATCCCAAATACGGGTTCGTATTTTTAGCATTCTTCTTTTCTTGATTTTATCGGCAAGTGCCCTGTATGCACTGTCTGCAATTTGGTAAACAGATCTTTTCAGATGAGCAAACAACGAGTAATTGTAATTGGAGGAGGTTTAGCCGGATTGGCCGCAACCATGAAAATGGCGGAACTGGGCATGTCAGTTTTGCTGGTTTCGTTTCTACCGGTAAAACGCTCGCATTCAGTTTGTGCCCAGGGAGGCATCAACGGGGCAGTCAATATCAAAGGCGAGGGAGATTCTCCGGACATTCATTTTTATGATACCGTGAAGGGCGGTGATTTTTTAGCACACCAGCCGCTTTGCAAAGATATGTGCCATCATGCACCGTATATCATCAACCTGATGGACAGGCTCGGAGTAACTTTCAACCGAACTCCTGAAGGCAATCTTGATTTTCGTAGATTTGGAGGAACGCTCTATCACCGCACTGCATTCGCCGGTGCAACTACAGGCCAGCAGCTTTTGTATGCACTCGACGAACAGGTACGCCATTACGAAGTACAGGGCCTGGTCGAAAAAATGGAGTGGCATGAATATCTCGGCGCTGTACTAAACGGTGATGGACGCTGCGTTGGTGCGGTCATCCACAATTTGCGTTCAGGCGAAATTAGCACCGAAAAAGGCGATGCCGTTATTTTAGCCACCGGAGGTCCGGGACTGGTTTACGGACGTTCCACCAATTCCATGGTTTGCACAGGAACTGCAGTTACTTCTGCATATTTACAGGGCGCAAAATATGGGAACGGTGAATTTATCCAAATTCATCCATCAGCCATTCCCGGTCGTGATAAATTACGTTTGATGAGTGAATCCGCACGAGGAGAGGGCGGAAGAGTATGGGTTCCGCGAAAAGCCGGGGATTCACGTAAGCCCAAAGAAATTCCGGAAAAAGAACGTTTTTATTTTCTTGAAGAGCGCTATCCGCTTTTTGGAAATTTGGTGCCGAGAGACGTTGGAGCGCGTGAAATTTACGATATTTGCGTGAACGATAAATTAGGCGTTCACGGAGAAATGAAAGTCTATCTGGATTTGACTCATCTCACGCGTGAATTTCTTGATCATCGTCTGGGTGGAATTCTTGAGATTTACGAAAAGTTCACCGGAGTCGATCCCCGTGAAGAACCAATGGAAATTTTTCCGGCAGTGCATTATTCAATGGGCGGAATCTGGACTGATTACACGAGAACTGAGGAAGGTTTAATCGACCACCAATCGCCACAAAATCAAATGACTTCAATCACCGGGCTTTATGCGGCGGGAGAAGCGGATTATCAGTATCACGGCGGAAACCGCCTGGGAGCAAATTCTTTGTTGAGTTGCATTTACACCGGTTTGATGATGAGTCCGGGCGTGCTCAATTATGTCAAAAATGTCCCGGAAGCGGCTGATGATGTTCCTGAAAAATTGTTTACGGAGGCAACTAAACAATGGCAGGAAAAATATGCGGAAATTAAGAAAATGTCCGGAAATGAAAACCCTTATGCACTGCACAGAGAAATGGCAGAGGAAATGATTTCCAATGTTTTGATTGTCCGAGAAAATTCTAAGTTGCAGGCAACGCTCGAAAAAATTGACGAATTTGAAGAGCGTTGGAAGAACGTAAACTGTGTTGATACAACAGATTGGTCAAATCCGGTTCCAAGTTTCATCAACCAACTCTGGAACATGATTCAGCTTTCCAAAATTATCACCAAGGGTGCGTTGTTAAGAGACGAATTCCGGGGTTCACATTACAAACCGGAATTTGACCTCAATCAGCCGAGCGATTTCCGACCAGAATCTTATCTGGAATATGAAAAACAGAAAGCCGCCGGAAAAGTCAATGAAGAAGGCTTTAATCCGGAACACTTGACGTATATGAAACGCTTTGCCGAAAATAATGTAAAATGGCTCAAAAGCACCATTGCGACTTATCAGAACGGAGGGCCGGATATTTCTTATGAGGCAGTGGACACTTCGCTCATTGCACCTCGTCCCAGGAAATACGACTGATTCACATAACATCTGCACAATCGGATTTTGAAAAAGCGATATCCGAAATCCGAAAACTTAAATCATAAATGATATTATGCCAGATACTATTACTTTCAAAATTAAACGTCAGGATTCGGAAAGTTCCGGTTCCTACTGGGAAACTTTCGTCATTCCACATGTCCCAAACTCCAATGTAATTTCCTGTTTGATGGATATTCAGGCAAATCCGGAAAACTCCAAAGGAGAAAAA
>Ga0208063_1000041_pt1 | contig 39368 bp, 30 predicted proteins | sample DeeseametaMP0203_FD_184219 | JGI IMG/M metagenome (GOLD analysis project Ga0208063, IMG submission 184219) | Marine microbial communities from the Deep Atlantic Ocean - MP0203 (SPAdes) | ecosystem: Environmental > Aquatic > Marine > Oceanic | place: South of Cape Verde, Atlantic Ocean... | reverse complement strand
TTATTTTCTCTCCTTTGAGTGTATTATTATTTAAATTTTGCTTAACTATATTCCAGTGCGTCCCAACTATTTTCATTGTGCGTATAACCAAATCGTGAAAATATTTATCTTTAAAATAATTATCTTTCTGGGAATGTGTTTTTCTTTGCTCAGGTACTTCGTTAAATGTTTCATAAGATTCCTTACTGGTAAGATACTCGTCCAAAGCTTTAATCGCGGCCTCTTCAGTCTTTCCTTTACAAAATCCTTCAAGCATGGCAACCAAAGCCTTGTTGCGTTCAATCTTCAAAGCTAGTATCGGATCAGAATCTGCTTTTGCTCTCTCTATTTCGTCATCTTCTATTTCATTTTTTAATTTTGGAATTTCACTAATATGCAAATATCCAATCATAGAATTCACTGATAGTATTCTTATTGGTTTCTTGGGTCGAAAATTCTGGAAATTACCTTTTGCATTCTTTCCAAATTTAACAATTTCCCCAGTATATTTTGCTCTGTGAATCTCCCAATTGTGCATTGCCCACTCACGCAATATATTATCTGTATCCATATGATCTACCTTATCCAAATATTTTGAGATTCATTTTTGCAACCGCATCCTTCAAATGCTCTGGACTCAAGTGTGTGTAACGTTGTGTCATTTGAAGTGTCTTGTGACCTAGAATCTCTGCTACTGTACGCATGTCCACTCCTGCCATGACAAGATAAGAGGCAGCACAGTGTCTCAAATCATGCCACCTGAAATTTTCAATCTTTGCGGTTCTAAGTGCCATCTGAAACGGTCTCCTGAAATCTAAATGTTTTTGCTGATCGACACGGGAAGGAAATACCAGGTCAGTGTCAATTCGGGGGACCTTGGAACGTTTCAGCATTAGTTCAAGTGCATGCCCTTGCAAGGGTACGCTTCGAGGTTCATCATTCTTGGTTTCCTCGAAAGTTATAAAGCCGTTTTTCAGATCAACATCCTTCCAACTCAATCCCCATATTTCATTTTTTCGTCCCCCTGTACTCAATGCCAGTATAACTGCGACATATAAGTCGGAATTGTGGGATTCCTTGCAAGCCAACAAAAAGCGTTCCCGTTCTTCATCGGAAAAATACCTGACTCTACCTCGTGGTTCCTTCAGCTTTGATACTTTGCGCAAAATATTATCTTCCATCCATCCCCATTCATTGATAGCAGTGGAAATAGCTGTACTTAGTGCGGCTAAATATCTGTTAACCGTTGCATGAGAAATTTGAGTTTTTCGGAAAGTAATTTTTTTAGAAAGTAAATCCCTATATTCAGATATTAGAACAGGGGTCAGTTCGGAAAGAAGGACATCTCCAATTTGTGTTTTCCACCACTCCAGTTGAAAGGCATAATCGCTACTCACATTTGGTTTTCCTGGTAAAACTTCTCTGATATATCTCTCAACCAAATCGCTCAAAGAATGTTTTTGTGCTTCTTTTGTCTTTATGTAACGCCCTTCTCTCATGGCCGTTTCTGTTGAACTTGCCCAAAGTCTAGCATCCGTAAGTCTATCAAATGAAGCCGTAACTTCCGGTTGCCTCTTCATACGTATGCGGACAAAAAAAGACTTCTTCCCATTCTTACGTAATCTCTCTCTGATTTGTGCCATTAAGCCGATTTTGGTAAAAGTTTAGTATTTAAATTTCTCAACTAAGGATAGTTTGCCAGAAGTTGGGATAAATAGCAATAACTGATTGTTAATCAGTAGTAAATTGTTTACAATATACTGTTTTTAATAGTATTTTTATTTGGCACAATTAATTTGTGCCTATATTGTGCCATTTAATAATAAAATAACTGTATAAATACAGTAAATATAGAGGATGATTGAGGAAATTAAATGGGGAGAGTAAATTATTTTAGTGCCATTTGTAAAACTAAATGGCACAAAAGTGGCACATTTTTGAAATTACTAAAAAGATAAATCGCTTCAATACGTTGGTATAGGTGGCGCACCAGACAGGACTTGAACCTGTAACCTACTGATTAGAAGTCAGTTGCTCTATCCAGTTGAGCTACTGGTGCGTAAGGGGAGTTCTGTGAAGTATCACAATAAAAATGATCAGAGACAAACCATAAATTATGTCATGCTTTCGAAAAACGAATTATATATTGGAAGTCTGTTCATCAATAAAAGTTGAAACCCTCTCAAAAACTTCTGCCGACGAAAGACTGGACGTATCCATCAACAAATCAAAGTTTGATCTGTCATCAATATCAACTTTATAAAGACTTAAAAAATTTCTTCGCATTGTATCCCTGCGTTTTTGGCTGGTATCAATACTTTCTCTGATAGTTTTAGCTTCTTCAGTAGTACGTTCAGTGTCCTCCAGTATCCGCCTTGCCGCTTCTTCCAGGTCACAAATTAGACAAATTCGGATCGAGTCCGGAACAAAGTAAAATCCCAAATGCGCATCCAAAACAAAATCCTCATTTTGCTCTCCATAGAGCCTCTGCTCCTCATCAACCTGATGATCCACTTCAGGATGCTCTGACACATACTCAACGAGAAATTGCGTGATGTCGCTGTAGCCATGTTTCCTGGACAATTCACGCATAAAATCACCGGTCCCTTTAGTTTTTAAACCATAATGCTCCGCCAGCATGCGACGCAGGGTTGATTTTCCTGAACCCGGGCTTCCGGCCAAAGTTATTTTCATCAAGACTCTATTCGATATTCTGCAGTTGTTCCCTGACTTTTTCCAGCTCGCTTTTGATTTCAACCGAAGCTTGACTAATTTTCGCATGATTGCTTTTGGAAGCCATCGTGTTGACCTCACGATTTAGTTCCTGCATCAGAAACTCTGCTTTTTTTCCAACTTCATGTTGAGACAATATATCATCCATGTGTTCCAGATGAGTCCGGAAACGTACAACTTCTTCGCTAATATCAAGACGATCCGCAAGCAGAGCAATTTCCTGTTCCAGACGCTCAGGATTTATTTCAACACCTTCAGTCAGTTGAGAAAAACGTTCCTGTAAGCGATCCCTGAATCGCTCCGGTTCTGCTTGCGAGAGTTTTTCAATTGAATTTACGATGTTTCCACACGAGGAAAGTCGTTGCTGAATGTCACTTTGCATGGCCTGTCCCTCACGTTCCTTCATTTCCTGCAGTCCTTCCAATGCCCTTAAAAGACATTCCCGGATCACTTTTTCACACTTTTCAGGCGGTTCCCCGGATTTGTTTTCTTCAATTATATTTAAACTGGATAAGTCTCGTGCGTCAACACCAACTTTTCTTCCAGACAAAGCTTCAAATTCTGTCAATAACTCATTGTAATGTTGTGCACGTTCTAGATTAAGTTTCAGTTTCTCTTCTGAGGCACCTTTTTCCAATTTGATTGAACAGTCAATTTTTCCGCGTGAACTAACAGCTTTGATCTGTTTTTTAATTTCAGGTTCCATAGTTTGAAAACCGAAAGGCAGCCGACAGCGAATATCCAGAAAGCGCTGATTAACAGAGCGTATTTCCACCTGGCAAATCCATGTTTCCCACTGCGCATCTGCTGCACCAAATCCTGTCATTGAAATTGCCATTTATTCCTTATAAACTGATAATTGATTTAAGCATTATACTACTTCTCTAATTGACAAATCGCTCTATTCAAGTTATATTACAGGTTAAAATTTAATTACTTGCCAAAAGACTGATGACTTTGATAAACACGCTTAATCATATCCTGCGCCACTATTACAGAGTGTTTTTTGATTCATTCCCCTCTAAACTGCCCAGTGATCTTCAAATATACCAAAATGACTGTGAAGACCTGGTTGGACGTTACAACATTTTACTGAAAAAAATTTCAGAATACATGAAAGATCATTGTAAACAGCAGGAAGATATGCCATATAATTCAGACTTGATCTTCTCCTACCATGATACTGATTCTTTTTTTCTGATATCTATCAAGGAAGATTTGGAAAACCTTACAGATGATTGTGAAGAGTTACTGGAAAAAGGTGAACTGCATCCATCAGAAATTCAACTGCACAATGATGCTATTGAACAAAATATAAACAAGCTTAATGAACTGCGCCAGTATTCCGAACAGATTGAAACAGCTCTACATGAGTATGAAGAAAACATAATGAAAATAGAGGAAGAAATCTCAAATAATACATTGTGCAACTAAAATAATTCTCACAGTACAAACGACTGCCCACCATCATTTTTCTTCCAACAGTTTATCGGATCTCCCCAAAAATCCTTTCTCACTCTACTCTGTTGAGTTTCTCCAATTCATACGCACTTGCCGACTCCATAAACATCTGATAACGGGACAAAATCTGCACTGGATTTTCGAGTAAACCTTCAACCAACAATGAATTTTCGTAGAGTTGCTCCACAGTTTCTTTGAGAAAAGGGTGTTTTTTATTTTTCTGTAGAATCTCAGAAAGATTTTGAATTATCGGGTGTCCCATATTGACTTCCAGGTTACGCTTTTCCCCCTGAAATTTCTGGTCCATCATTTTCATCATCTTTTCCATTTGTGCAGTCATTCCATCCTTTGGAGTCACCAGAGAACAGGGGCTGTCCACCAGGCGTTTTGAGTCAGAGACCTCACTGACACGATCCTTAAGCTGTTTTTTGAAAAATGCAAGAATATCACTTTTTTCTTCCTTGGAAAGTGAAGATTCTGCTCCAGACATGTCACTGTCATTAATTCCTTCTATATCTCCCTGGGATATATTTTTTAAAGTTTTCCCATCAAAATCCCTTAGATCAACAACCATAAAATCATCAATTTGATCTGTTAGAAACAAAACTTCCAAGCCCTGTCTGCGAAAATATTCCAGATTGGGATTGTGTAATATTGCCTCACGCGAACCTCCGGTAACATAGAAAATGTCTTTTTGTCCTTCACGCATCCTGCTGACATAATCTTTAAGAGTCACGTCCGTTGAAGAATCTTCTGATATGGAAGAGTTAAAGCGCAACAGGTCCTTCAATCTGTCTTTGTTCTTAAAGTCAGAAGAAACTCCTTCTTTAAGCAAAGTTCCGTATGTTTGCCAAAATTTTCCGTACTTTTCAACATTTTGTTCTGCCAGTGTCTGCAACTCTTTCAACACACGCAAAGTTAAACTATTTTTAATTTTTTCAATCAGCACATTTTTTTGTACGTTTTCCCGGGACACATTCAGCGGCAAATCCTCTGAATCCACAACCCCATTCACAAAACGTAAATATGATGGAAGGAGGTCTGTGTTGCCGGTCTGAATCAAAACTTTCTGCGCATAAAGCGCAATATCTTTGCTCTCTCGTGCATAAAGCACTTCATTTCCTACTGATTCAGGGAAATACAACAGGGCATAATACTGAATTGGGGCGTCAATATTAAAATGCAAATGATGAAACGGATCCTGCTGACCATGAGAAATCTGCTTGTAAAACTCTTTATATTCATCATCTTTCACTTCAGATTTTGACTGCGTCCAAATCGCTTTTACCTGGTTGATCGTTTTATCCTTAACTTTTACCGGAAAAGGAAGATAGTTAGAGTATTTTTTTATAATTGATTCAAGACGCCACTCACTGCAAAATTCCTTGGCATCTTCCTTTAGAAACACAGTAACACGCGTGCCGCGCTGCTTAAAATCAACAGGAATAATTTCATATTGACCTCCTCCTTCGGAAGACCATTGCCAGGCTTTAGCATCTTCTTGCCAGGAACGGGTGGTTAATTCCACACGATCTGCTACCATGAAAACTGAATAGAAACCAACTCCAAACTGTCCAATCAGATTTTCTGCAGATTTGTTCTCAGTTTGTAACTGCTCTAAATATTTTAGCGTTCCGGAATTTGCAATTGTTCCCAAATTTTCAACCAATTCTTCCTTTGTCATTCCACAACCGGAGTCTTCTATAACAATCTTTCGCTGCTCTTCATCCAAGGAAATTGTGATCTGGAGTTCTGTGTCTTTGTCCAGAACTTTTTCTTCTGTCAATGTAGTCAATTGAACCTTGCTCAGTGCGTCAGATGCATTTGAGACAAGTTCACGGAGAAAGATTTCTCGTTCCGTGTATAATGAATGTACCAGAATTTCGAGAAGCTTCTGCATCTCAGCCTGATATTCATGGACTTCTGGTTTTGGCTTTGCTTTTTTACTCATAAAGTTTTTCCTTGATGACAAATGTTGCTGTAATTATTTTATTCACCTTCAATGCTACTTAAAAACTTGCAAAATGAAAAGTCATTTAATAATATTCAACACACAGTTAGCTTTATTTTTTCATTAATAACAGTTCTTTAAATATTCTTTTGCTGATAACTGTGTCAGCCTTCAGTACTCTTTACTCACCGCAACCGAATTTACCATTACTTTGGATGGCATCCCTATTTGTTGATTGTGTTCGTTTTTTTATTTGGTGGGTTTAAGAATCATATTTGGATTACGTAAAATAGACTATATTGAGTTCAGACAAACAAAAATTTTGACTATTATTTTAATTCATTTTAAATTTGGGAACTCATGACAGTGTTTGATGCAGGCTGAGGACAAATTTTTCATATTCTTACAAATCCCGTATTGCTGCATGTACTGAAATGACAACTCATTTTGAACTAGTCTTCATGTATAATTTATAAAATGTCTGTTCGGATCGACTTTGCTCATAGTCCAGCTGATTTTGACAATGCTCGAAAGCTGTTCATAGATTATGCTGAATCATTGGGATTCAGTCTGTCTTTTCAAGGCTTTGAGGACGAACTGGAACATCTTCCCGGAAAATACGCTGCACCTGAAGGCTGTATCCTCCTTGCATGGGATGAGTTGGATTGTGTAGGTTGCGCAGGTTTGCGGCCTTTAAGTGATGATGTATGCGAGATGAAACGTCTTTACGTTAAACCATTATACCGTGGTACTGGTTTAGGGCGATTGCTGGCTGAAAAAATTGTGCAACTCGGTATTGATAAAAAATATACCAGAATGCAGTTGGACACCTTAAACAGCATGCAGTCCGCAGTTGGACTCTATAAGTCTCTTGGGTTTGTTGAGACAGATCAGTATTACAACAATCCACATCCGGAAGTAGTGTTTTTTGAGCTTACTCTGGATTAATTGACAGTAGCTTAATATTGCAGAAAATTCTTTTATTTGCTTTTATGTTTTTTCTTGGTTATCCTATCTCCAATGGAACTGACGTATTTGATTTATACTTTTAATAACTAAACTTGGATCAGCTATGAATAGAACTATTATACCAATTGCAAGTGGAAAAGGTGGAGTTGGTAAAAGCTTTATAGCAGCTAACTTGGCAATTGCATTGGCGAAACTTGGCAAACAGGTTATTGTTGCAGACCTTGATTTCGGAGGATCAAATCTTCATACCTGTCTGGGAATACACAATACTAATCCTGGCATCGGAGATTTTTTACGCGCACGATACAGCAAACTGGAAGATTTGCTCGTAGAAACAGAAAATGAGAATCTCAAGTTTCTTGCTGGTGATGTTAGAAGTCCGTTTCTGGCAAACATGCATCACTCACAAAAAATGCGACTCATTAACAATCTGAGACAATTGGAATGTGAATATCTTATATTGGACCTTGGAAGCGGAAGTACTTACAATACCTTGGATTATTTTGGAATGACACAATTGGGGATGATTATCACTACTGCAGAGCATGCTTCAACAGTAAACATGCTTACTTTCCTCAAACTTTTTGCTTTTAGAGTAATTGAGCGTTCTATGCCAAAAAACACTTTCCTTGACGAAAAGTTGAGGGACTCTTACAACCGCACTGTGATGGATGAAGTCCTGACCGTACGGGGTCTGTTGGATGAAATTTCTACAATTGACAGGAATGTAGCACAAAAAGCCGAACAGAGTTGGATTCGTTACAGACCTAGGATTATAATCAACAAATGTAATTTGCCAAACGAATTGGATTTACTTGGATCATTGGAAAATACTTTCAATAAAATTTTAATGCTTAGAAGTGATTTTTTTGGTTGTCTTTTTACCGATCCTGCAGTTTCAAAAACCTTTAAGGAAAGTAAGACGTTGAATGTCGCGGCCCCCAATTCTGACATTCTTGAAGACATTAACCTGCTTGCCGACCGAGTAACCCGCCTGTGGGAACAACCAATTAGAAATAGTGCTAACCTGCTGCAGTTTAATGCAAAAAATCTTTTTGAAAAAAGGCAAAAATAATTAGGACGCAGTGTAAATAATGTCCGTTCAAAAGCGCATCAGTTTGGTCATTACTGGGAAAGTGCAAGGTGTCGGATACCGTTATTCCGTGAAGCTCAAAGCTGAATCTCTGGCAATCAGAGGCTACGTCAGGAACCAACTTGACGGGTCGGTTTTTGTGACAGCGCAAGGAGAGACTACTGCAGTAGAAAATTTTGTGAAATGGTGCTATAAGGGACCTCCGGCTGCATTCGTTAGAGGTATAGAAAAGACTCCTGGATCTATCGAAGACTTCAGTGAGTTCAGCATTCTCTACTAACTAACCTCTCCAAACACTTCGTGATTCTGCATGGGGATTTGAGAAACAAGTAAAATAATCGACTCTTACTCAAATATTTTTTCAATTTTTTTTGCAAAATTGTTTACTTCAACAGGTTTGATTACATAAGCATTCAAACCGGCTTTTACTGCCGCAACAATGTTTTCCTGTAATACATCTTCGGTGACCATTAACACAGGAATTTGTTTGAGGTTTGGAACAGCGCGTATTTGCTCCAGCAACTCCATTCCACTCATTTTTGACATATTCCATTCCAGGACTACAAAATCAAAAATAGCTGATTTAAGTTTAACCAGGGCCGAGTAACCGTCATCTGCCTCATCCGTGTTGTTGTAACCCAGCTGTGCAAGAGTATTAATTAAAATTTTTCGCGTTGCTGCAAAATCATCAACAACAAGAATTTTCATATCTCTTTCAGCTGACATACTCCTTTACAACGACTCTAAATGTATCAAACTTAACATATCAACAGCTTTTCAGTTTTTCAAGTGATGCTGCTGCATGACAGAAAACTAAATCTCAGCAGCTTTAATGGGTGCAATAGAATTAATAGTTGTTTAGTGATCCTGTAAACGTTTATCTGCAATTGCAAGCTGGTCTGAAAGGATGCAGACTAAGTCTTCAAGGAATTGAACGGCAATTCGAGGTTCATGTTGAGCAAGAGATAAAAGCTCGGTCTCAGTAAACTGCAGAAGAGTTGAATCTTTTCTTGCAATTGCCCGTGCAGCAGAGTCGGCATTTCCTGTACATAGTGAAAATTCTCCAATTAAATCAAAATCTTTTCGAGTCCAGCAATAGCCCACAGAAAATGTTTCGCTTTTTGCTGAAACTGTTGATTCAATCTCCACTTCTCCTGAAGTAATAAAAATATAGTCACCTTTTTTGGCTTTAATTTTTGTTATTTTTTTGCCACTCATAATAGAGTGCGATTCACAATAAGACATTATTATTCTGCGCCATTTTTTACCAAGTTTCTCCCAGAATTCTGCTGGTTCAATCGATATCTCTGTTTGTTCTAAATTCTCATTTGCGTTTAACTTGGCCTCAAGGCTTGTAAGGTCAAATTCTTTTTGTGTAAGCAACCGCTCATCTGTCTCCTTCAAGGACGATTGAAGACGATTAGCCAGGTTCAAAAACAGTTTGGCTGCAATTTTTGGATTACGCTTTTTAAGAGGTTCCAGGCAGTCACGATTAACTACCAGTAGTCTTGTTTTTTCTGCGGCTTCTGCACTTGCACTTCTTTCTGCCTTCCTGAACAATCCCATTTCACCAAAAGTATTCCCCTTTTCTAAACGAACGAGGTCAGTACGCTTTCCATTTTTTTCCAGGAAGATAGATATTGAACCACTCAAAACCACATACATTTCGTCACCAATTTCACCCTGAGTGAAGAGCAAAGTTCCTTTTTCCAAGTCTTCCGTGTAGGCCATCAGACTGGCAATTTTAGCTTCCCTGACAGTCATGTTCTGAAACAGGTCAATTCCCTTTATAAATTGTTCATCAAATTTAAGCCCAACATAATCCCAAACTGTTATCAGCCCTGTTTCCATCACAACTGAAGGCAAATATGTCATATCAATTGCCAGACAAACGAGTAATGTGAATGCCGTAAAAGTACCAAACAAAACTTGAGATTCCATTTCTGATAGTGCAAACAAAATGAATCCTGCTGAAAGAGCAATAGTAGAAAATAGCATTGGACGTGCAACAATCGGTAACGTCTTCAATGATGCCTTTCGTTTGTTACGTAGTTTATTGGCATTTTCGTTGTAGTGACTAAGAAAATGGATTGTGTCGTCAACTCCAATTCCCAGTGCTATTGCGGCAATAACTGAAATCGTCACTCCAATTGGAATATTCAGCCAACCAAGTGAACCGAAAAATATCAAAATTGTTATTACATTCGGAAACAAGGCGATAACACCCATCTTCCAGGAAAGGAAAAGCATTGACAAAATGACAAATACTATAACCAAGGCAAGAAAAACGCTGTTTATTTGCCCCTGAGCAATGTTGTTTGCAGATTCACTGGAGAGCACACCTCCGCCTGTATAGCTGAACTGTAAATGAGGCAACAGTTGAGGAACCTTTTGTAACAGCAAATCCCTCAGTGCCAGAAAAGCAGTGGAACCGCTGATGCGCATTCTCAAAGTAACCTGCATCACATCTTCTGCATCACTTAAGAATTTTGGACCATTTTCAGCGGTTTTATCAAAAAACTGAACCACTTCTTTGTCAGATAATTTATCCAGGCCCATCCTGTAATGTTCGAGGACATCAACAGGAGAATGCATTTTATCGATTCTAAGTCCTTCAATATTGCCTATTTCAGTAACGTCTTTTACCTGAAAAAGCCAATCCTGAAGCTCCTTGAGTCCAAAAATGGTTTTTGCGGTTTTTAAAGGATTGTATGAAAAATCTTGTTGATTTTCACTTTCATTTCCTGCCCTGAATAATAAACGTAGCGTATCTGTGCCAGACAATTCATCTTCAATCAACCGTAAGTCCTTAACCAGTTGACTGTCTTCCGGAAAAGTCTTTGTAGAACTGTTGATACTCAGGTCCAGTATGCCGAGAGCCGCAAAAGCTGCAACTGTCAGCCAAATCCAAATCAAACGTTTGGAATACAGCCGAAGCCATTCTACAATTACTTGAAAAAAGCGATCGAGCAGTCCGCTCTGATTTTCCGTTGGTGCTAAATCCGGCAGACGGATGAAGTGCAGTAAAGCAGGTGCTAATGTGAGAGTAAATAAATTGATGGAAATTATTCCTACACTTGAATACAGTCCCAGTTGCTGAACAGCCGGTATTGGACTCACTACAAGTGCAATAAAACCTGCGACTGTGGTGATGGCTGTCACTGTAACAGGGACGGTTACGGAGGAAAGAGTTGCATACACTACTTCCGGAATTGTCGGTTGAGGCACCCCGGATTTCTTTGCTTCCCGGATCTGCAGAGATTCTATCTGGTATTGGTTGAGAAACTTGATCACGTAAGCACTGCCGACACAAACAATTATCGGCGCACAGGCCATGGTTACCAAATTAAGTTCGTCTCCAATCAAACCGATGATTCCGGCCGTCCAGAGAATTCCGAATAAGACAACTGACAGTGGCACAATTACAGCCTTGATACTCCGAAATGCAATTAAAAGCACAACAACAATCAGCATCAAACTTAAAGGAAGAATAAGTGCCATATCCTGGCGAATCAAACGGCTGGCCTTGTTAATTTGCCTTGGTTGTCCCGCATAAGCTATTCTAAGAGTTTCAGCTATTTCAGAATCTTTCTGGTACTTTGACAGCAACCCTTTCAGAATTGTTTGAGTGTTGTCGGATTCAGGTTTTGATCCGGGTCTGAAGGTAATTATCAGTGCGGCTGTGCTCAAATTTTTGGAAAGCACATCTCCTTCAAAGAGGGGGTGATTTTTCAGGCTGCTGACAATTTTGTTGATTTCAGTCTCTGCTTCAACCCGCAGTTTCTCAGAACTTTCACCGGAGTTAACAAGCGAACAGTCCGGAACCGTGTCCTCAGGCGTTTCTGTTTCAGACTGTAACCCAGTTGTATCACCTGTATTTTCTTCCAGACTTGCCTCCAGGTTTTCTTCCAGGCTTTCCTCCAAGTTGCTTTCCAGGCCTTCCTCCAAGTTGCTTTCCAGGCTCTCCTCTAATCCTCCTTCCAGACTTTCCTCGAGATTACCCTCTGTATCCTGTGTTGAAGATGAAGCCGTACTATTCAGGCAGGAAATGTCTTGTTCATATTTTTCCAAAACAGAAAAACAAACAGAGCCAATACCCATTTGATGAAAATACGATTTTCCTGCACATTCACCTGAAGCTTGTGGAATATCCAGCATACTCAAGACTTTTGTAATGCCGGGAACGGTAGTTTCAATGTCTGATTTCAAGTGAGCCAGCGTCAGAAGGAATTCAAGCCGTATCGGCTTTTTTTCTGTATTGTGCAGAGCAATCACTACCACTTCTTCACTGCCAAATGCTTTTCTTGCATCAAGAAACTGCTGGTAGGCTCCTGAATCCCGCTCAATGAAAGGTTCAACCGTGCTGTTGATGCGTAATCTTCCTGTTTGGGGATCAAACAAGCCGTCCCTTGCCTGAACAAAAAAGAAGGCACTCAGGGCAAGAACGACCAACAGGATTGTTTTTGGGAATTGATTTACAGTGGTGAAAATGCGGACAAACATGGAGGAATCAGTTTGCAGTAAATTTTTGGGTGTATGTCAAAAAAACCTGATTTGTTGTAATTTTATTTTTCAACATTTTTTGCCTTTCTGTTTCCAGTCGGAAAAACCTAAGTTCAAGTTCCATGTTTTGTTTGTATTCCTCCCAGGTGAAAAGTGAGGCAAAACCTCTTTGTATAAAGGGCCATGTCTGATAATTCAGCAGTGTAATTCGCAGTGAGTTGTCCGGTGTTTTCAGGACTGCAACACCAGACACCTGATTTCGAATGACGTCCCTTTTTTGGGGAACAAGAGCTGACTCATTTTCATACAAAAAAACATGCGAGTTTTCCGGAACATCAAACGACTTGCGATGTGAATATATCATCAGCCAGTAAAAATAAGGAAAAGTCCTCTCAAACGAAGTAGCCCAGGCAAAATGGGGAGTCCTGAATGTAGAAAGGCGAATATGTTTTCCCTCCGGAATCTCATAAGAATACAAGTTTCTTTTCTTAAATAAACCTGATTCCAATTTCCATACCAAATCACTCCAAACTGCATCCAGTTCAAAAGTAAGGAAATCAGAACGAGTTTCTTTCTCTTGGTAGTTACTCAGCATTTTCTCAAAAGAACCCTGCAGAGAAGTTGTCTCATTGTCTGCTGTTCGCTGATATTCAAACTTGATATGCGGATTTGAATCAAACCAGTGAAACATGCCGATCCTTGCATCAATAATATCCCCGGTCCATTGATATTGCAGACCATAATAATCGCGTAGAAATGACACTTTGCCTGCCTCATCATCTTGTTCTTTCTTTTCTACTTCTTCACGAAACTCTGTAAATTTCATGCCAAATGTTTGCTGCCGAATTGGAGAGAAGTACATCGTTGCCGTGTGTGCACCACGAAACCAGTTGTATCTGATAGAGGGAATGGAATCTTTTGTATCGTCCGGATCAAAAGTGTATAGCCCCATGACATTGTTCATATGAAGCACATCAATAACTTTATCTAAATCAACTTTACCCAGATCAAAAATCTGAGTTCCATAACGAATCTGATGAGGACCTGTTCGGTAATTTGAATATATTTCCCGTAAACTGGCAAAGCCGTCAAAAATACTCTGTTTATTCAACTCATAGTTTTGCGAAAAGCTGATGGAAAGGCGGAAAGAATTGTACATCCGGGGAGAAGTTTGCACCTTCACAGACTGATCATAAGTAGAGACAAAACGGAGTTCTTTAATTTCGCTCAGCAACGGATCCAACATTGACAACCCCCTAGTTTCACTGCCACCTATCAATGTTTTTACTTTGTGACTGAAAGTTACTTTTGGCTGATATTCTTCCTCTTCAACTACTATAGTTTCGCTCTCCTGTATTTCAGATTCACCAAAATTTAGAGTTTCTTCCTGTCCTAGCTGGGATGATTCTTCGGCAAGTGGGTCTTCGTCCATACCAAGATCCGGGCTTGTTTCGGCAAGTGGATCTTCTTCCATGTCAAGATCTGGAACTGTTTCGGCAAGTGGGTCTTCGTCCATGCCAAGATCCGGGCTTGTTCCGGCAAGTGGATCTTCTTCCAAACTAAGATCTGGAACTGTTTCGGCAAGTGGATCTTCTTCCAAACCAAGATCTGGAACTGTTTCGGCAAGTGGATCTTCTTCCAAACTCTCCTGAAAATCTGGATCGCTGGTTTCCTGTGAAAATGCAGATGGAACTGAAAAGAGGAAGAAGAAGGAAAGTAGAAAAGATAACAAAATCCCAGACAAGACAAGTTTTCTGGTCAAGTGGACAGGAAAAACTGCATCCGGAGAACCAGTTTGGGGAAATTCAGTCTGTGCTGAACAGTGATTCAGGAGGCACATTTTTGAGATCAGGATCGGCAGATAAATCGAGATACAGTTTCAGTTTTCCATTCTTTTTTTGAATATGAGTCAGGGTTTCAAAAATGAATTTTTTCTCGTTTCCCTGTGTTGTGCGGACACGCATCACTGTTGAAATCCATTTTCCGCCAACCTTGGCATAATATTTAGGAAAAAACCGATAAACTTTTCGAAGGACTTTTTCAGCAAAAAAGTTAACCATGATAGGCACCTCCTTTTTCTTGTCATAATAACTCAGCACCTTGTCATATACTTTGCCTTTTTCCCCGGATTCAACATTTATTAATGTTTCAATTTTGAAAAATTTTGGATTTTTCAATTTCGAACATTTTATGTCCTTCGTGTCTCCTGCAGTAAAGGCAAAATCCGACGAATCAATATTTGTTCCTGGAAAAATAGTACTCCCATCTGATGGGAAACTGCGGCAACTCTCGTTGGAAACAATCCCGCAGCTTGAGCAGACAAATTGTCGTCCACCACGCTTGATAACACAACGTGGTGCATTGGGTCCTTTCTCCGCAAATATTCGCCGCTTGTTTCCAAGCTTTTGTATACGGAGTGTTTCTTTTTGTGCTGCACGCTTACTTTTTGACCTGCATACCTTACCCTCACAAACATCTAAAATCAGCCCTAAACTAACATTCTTCCTTAACAGTGGATTTGACTGATGTGATTCTTTCATGAATGATTTTATCTTTTCCGGAGTATTCAATTCCTTACAACTGACTGCACTTGTACTTGCTGGCAGCCCGCAAATCAAAAAGAAAATAATTAAAATACAATATTGTTTTATGTTCTTCATAGTCACTCCATTCCAAAAAGTAGCATTACCTGCCTCTTTAAGAGATTTGCTGATACTAGCTGAATCCAATTTTGAGAACAAGTCAAAAAGATAAAATTTTATATTATGCTGTAAAATTTTACGAAATTTGTTGCTTCTTTCACCGGCAAACAACTTGACTTAAAGCGTGTAATATTTGAATATAAGTGTCAATTATTTTTAATCTTTTTTGCATATTTAAAATTGCCTGTTACCAAATATTCAGGACAGACGAAAGAGGAAGCTGAGAAAAAATGTTAATAGACCGCATTGAGGACAGCCTCACTTTTGATGATGTACTTCTCCTCCCGGGATATTCCAAAGTATTGCCTTCAGAAGTTTCAGTAAAAAGCAGAATCACCCAAACTCTTGAATGCAATATACCGTTAATCAGTGCAGCAATGGACACGGTTACAGAACACCAGACAGCAATCTGCATGGCTCAGGAAGGTGGAATTGGAATTATTCACAAAAACATGACTGCAGAAGATCAGGCGACTCAGGTGAAGATGGTCAAGCGTTCTGAAAGCGGTATGATTTCAGATCCTATAACTGTTGAACCGGAAGAGCCGCTGCAAAATGCGCTGGACTTAATGGAACAATACCGGATTTCCGGAGTTCCTGTCACTAAGGGTCGTGAACTTGTTGGTATTTTGACAAACCGCGATTTACGTTTTGAAACAAATTTTGAGCAACCAGTCTCAGCTTTGATGACTAAAGGACGGGAGCGATTAATAACGGTAGCTACCGGCATTGAAATGGAGGAAGCCAAACACCTGCTTCATAAACATCGTATTGAAAAACTGCTGGTTGTTTCAGAAAAATTTGAACTTGTTGGTCTGATTACCATCAAGGATATTGAAAAGGCCCGTAAGTTCCCTGATTCCAATAAAGATGACCTGGGTCGCCTCAGGGTAGGTGCTGCTTTAGGAACATCTGCGGATTTATTATCCCGTGCAGAAACACTGATTAAAGCTGGTGTTGATGTAGTTGTGCTTGATACTGCACATGGCCATTCACAAGGTGTGTTAGACAGTATTTTAAAATTGCGCTCTACTTATCCTGAACTGCAAATAATTGGAGGAAATATTGCGACCGGCGATGCAGCTGATGCTTTGGTTAGGGCTGGTGCAAATGCAGTTAAAGTTGGAATTGGACCGGGATCTATCTGTACAACAAGAATGGTGGCAGGTATCGGAGTCCCACAAATGACGGCTATCGATAAGGTTTCACATGCACTTCATAAGTCAGATATTCCTGTTATAGCAGACGGTGGCATCAAATATTCAGGTGACATCGTTAAAGCAATTTCTGCCGGAGCACACACGGTGATGATCGGCAGCCTATTTGCCGGAACAGCAGAATCACCTGGACAAGTAGTTCTTTATCAAGGCAGGCGCTACAAAATATACCGTGGTATGGGTTCATTGGGTGCAATGAAAGAGGGTGGCAAAGATCGCTATTTTCAGAGTCACATTGAAGAGGACATAAAATTCGTTCCTGAAGGCATCGAGGGTCGTGTGCCGTACAAGGGGCACCTCTCAGAATCTATCTATCAGTTTGTTGGCGGGTTGCGTGCCGGAATGGGATATACCGGTACTGAAACTATTGATGAATTACGATCAAAGCCCCGGTTTGTAAAAATTACTTCAGCCGGCTTACGGGAAAGCCATGCTCACGATATCTTCATTACCGAAGAAGCCCCGAATTATCCAATGAACGTTAAATCATGAGCTTCTGCCGGTTACCTATCCTAAACAAACTCATCTTGTTTTTTGTTACTTCCTTCATTTTCGGTTGTTCCTTTCATTATGATCAGGGACTGCAGTTAGAACAGGAAGAACGCTGGGCAGAAGCTGCGATTGAGTACCGTATTGCCTTAGTCGAAAATCCGGAAGACACGGAAATAAGGGAAGCTTTGAAAAGGATGAACATCCATGTTGCACAAGAAAATTTTGAAATGTATCAGCAGTATCTTAAGCAGCGTGAATATCACAAAGCTTACCGCAGATTGGAGGCTGCCCTGTCTCAAAATCCGGAACTTGTTGAAGCGTATTCAGAAATGCGGCATTGGTGGCATTTATTGATAACAGGTAAAGTTGATTTGGAATTTAACCGCTTTTCTTCCAATCTGCGACTGGCGGAAGAAATGATCCTGCAGGTCCGGATTAATACCCCAAACAGAAAATTATTAACCGGAAACATTTCAAGTGAAACTGGAATTTTCTTTCTTGAGGATGTGGTATATCGTACTCAGCCAAAACAGCTTGCCGAATACACTATCAACTCAATTGGCCTGAAAATTAAACATAAATCTTCTCTTGGCTACGTCCGAAATGAATTTAAAAAGTTTATTAATTTCAGGGAACTATTTCCTTTACAAGTCAGGGGATCAATTAAAAACATAAATTTGAAAACTCCACAGAATATTCTGGATCACCGGACTTCCTTACTTAATGAAGGAGAAAATTCAACAGCATGGCATCCTCCCCGTCTGGTCAGTTATGAACTTCAGTTTGACGGTGATGATATTCGGGTGAAATCGGATATGAATCATAGTGAGTTTGCTCCTTCTATACTTTACCTGAATAATTCAGGCCGGCGGGCAAACATTGATTTTGGAGTTTATCAGCTTCAAATGAACGGTTCGGGACGAAAATGGAGTATCAAACGAAAAACATACCGCACCTCAAAAGACGATTATTTTTACGTTCTGTCCAGCAATATATCACTCAACCGTTACTTTTATTACGATAGGGTTTTTCGGTTCATTCAATAACTGATCAGAACTGAAAGTAGAAAAGAACTGTCACTGAAAATACGAGCATAATACCCGTGAAGCAGCCCATTGGGACCGGAAGTAACGGAAGGGGAATGTGCCGTAGCATGGTGATGATATTAAACAATTATTGATGGTAGTGGTTCGTGTACAATTTCAGCTGGTTCATCAACTGACAAACTAAGCAGAGTTTTTTCTTTTGCCGCTTCATGGCGTATCATTGCAATTCCACGGAAAACACTGTCTTTAGAGAAACTTCCCAAACTGGTTATTTTTCCAATTTCTTTTCCGGCATGAAAAAGCAGAGCTCCGGAAGTTGCTTTGGAATTTTCCGGAACACTTAGCCAGACTGAGATCCAGTTTGGATGCCCTCGATGATACATTCTGGCATGAGGTTCCTGTCCTATGTAACAGCCTTTGTCGAAGGAAATGTGGTCCCCAAGACCTGCTTCTTGAGGGAAATTGTCTTTGCCGTAATCAACTCCTGAACGTGGTACACCCTCTAAACACCGCATTTCATCAAATGCTTCAAGACCAATCAAATCCGCTTTCTCATTTAGCAATATCTGTTTTATAAATTTTTGCAAAACACCTGCGTAAACAAGGTTTATTAAACGTGGCAGTTTTCCCAAATTAAATTTTGCTGTTAAAACCAACTCTCCTTCAAATGTCCATTTTATTTTATCTCGAAAATATCCCAGTTTTTCTGCAATTTTTTCTGCATCCGGACCACTCAAGTCAATTCTCAGCATTTCTCCCGAATTCAGCAGACGTAATTCCAGATCCTCTCGTATGTGAAAATTATCTAAAATCGTTCCTACTGCTCGCCCTTCACCAGGATCACAAATTACAATCCATTCATCTTTTTCACTGCGAAAAATTTCCAGATGATGAATAATTTTACCCTTGTTGCTGCAAATCAAACTTGACTGAATTTCTCCAACTTCCAGCTGCAAGACATCGCTTGTAACCATTCCCTGTAAAAATGTACCTGCATCAATGCCCTTCAAAGCAATCAGCCAGCAGGCTTTAAGGTCAAATAATCCACAACCATGCAGGAGCAGGTTGATTTCTTCTGCCAATCTGTCAGAATAACTGGTCGGCAAACCAGCGCCTCCTTCAAATTCCTGAATGCGGCATCCTAAATTAAGGTGAAGTTCGTCAATTATTTTGTAGATTTCCATAAATTGTATCAGAATATTTTGGCTTTAATCATACAGGAATTGTGGAAATTTTGTAACCCCCATTAAACTATAATGAAAAGGAAAATACGTGAGTGAGTTAATTTCTGGAAAAATAATAAGTGCGCAAATCAACGAAGAATTGTGCCTTGAAGTGAAACAGTTAAAAACAAAAGGTATAGAGCCGTGTCTGGCTGTAGTTCTGGTTGGAGAAGATCCTGCTTCAGAAGTCTATGTGCGTAATAAAAAACGGACTAGCGAAGAAATCGGAATGAGATCCATTGGACACAACCTTCCGGACACAACTACTCAGCGAGAGTTAGAGACATTAATACAAAGTCTTAATGCAGATCCTGCAGTTCATGGAATTTTGTGCCAGTTTCCTCTGCCTGAAGGTCTTGATAAAACAAAGGTTATTCAGACAATTGCTCCGGAAAAAGATGTGGATGGTTTACATCCTCTTAATGCAGGACTGATTGCTATGGGCATACCTAAGTTTATTTCCTGTACGCCATACGGTGTCTTGCAAATGCTAAAAAGGAGTGGAATTTCAACTTCAGGGAAAAATGCTGTTGTGCTTGGCAGAAGCAATCTTGTTGGCCGTCCGATTGCCACTCTTCTTTCCAGTAAGGGTTGGGACGCAACAGTGACTGTTTGTCACTCAAGAACCAGTGATTTGGCTGAAGTTACTTCTCAGGCAGATATTTTGATTGCGGCAATCGGAATACCGGAATTTGTTAAGGGAAATATGGTTAAAGACGGAGCAGTCGTAATTGATGTCGGCATTAACCCCATTGATGACCCAAACAAAGCTAAAGGAACCCGCCTGGTCGGAGATGTTGCATTTGAAGAAGTTGCAGCAAAAGCCTCATTCATCACACCCGTTCCTGGCGGAGTCGGTCCAATGACTATCGCCATGCTGATGGTAAACACAGTTAATGCCGCGCGCTGGCAAAACGGATTAACTGAAATGGATTTATAAAAATCAATCTTTGCTGTATTTTTCAGCCATTAAACCTGTTCTACTAATAAAAACAGAAAATTGAGAGAAGGTAACTATTATCCTAAAAAGAAATATATTTGAATTTTTTTGCTTTTAACAAAGATTTCGATTGAATTTTCAAAAAAAACACAATATATATAATGTGTCGTACACTATAGTTTAGTGACGTTGGGGGGATTGTCCCTCTTCCTCCAGGTTTGTACAGGGAGGATTTTCAATAATCTGATCCGGACAGAGTTTCGGATTTTACATAAGGAGTATGTTATGAAAAAATTGCTTTCCACCATCCTGCTGGCTGGTGTAGTACTGTGGAGCGCTTCACAGGCAATGGCTTACAAGCCGGCTGTGGTTTTTGACATGGGTGGTAAATTTGACAAGTCATTCAACGAAGGCATTTGGAATGGCCTGGAAAAGTTCCGCAAAGAAACAGGAATCAAGTACCGTGAATTTGAAGTTCAACAGGAAGCTCAGCGTGAGCAGTTCCTGCGTAAACTTGCCAAGCGTGGTTCAGATCCAATAATTGCAGTGGGTTTTGGGCAAGCTGCAGCACTGTCAAAAGTTGCTAAAGAATTCCCAAATACAAGATTCAGTATCATTGACATGGTTGTAGACCTGCCAAATGTACAGTCTATCATCTTTAAGGAACATGAAGGTTCATTCCTGGTAGGTGTTTTGGCTGCATTGAAAAGTGAAACAGGAAAAGTCGGTTTTGTTGGCGGAATGGATATTCCTTTGATCCACAAATTTGCATGTGGATATGTACAGGGAGTCAAGTACATTAACTCCGGCACTACCGTTTATCAAAAGATGACCGGAACAACACCCGCTGCCTGGAGTGATCCTGCACGTGGCGCAGAGTTGGCCAAGACCATGTATGACAGTGGCGCTGATATCGTTTACGCTGCTGCCGGTAGTACCGGACTTGGAGTTTTACAGGCTGCTGCTGACAATGGTAAGTTGTCCATTGGTGTTGACAGTAACCAGAACTACATTCAACCAGGATCAGTTTTGACCTCCATGCTCAAGCGCGTCGATGTTGCTGCATATGAAGTATTTAAAACTGGACATGACGGTTCCTGGAAACCAGGATTTAAAATTCTTGGCCTAGCGGAAGATGGTGTGGGTTGGGCACTTGATGAGCACAATGCCAAATTGGTAACCAGTGCTATGAAATCCAAAGTGGAGCAAGTCCGCGAAGGGATCCTATCGGGAAAGATCAAAGTACATGACTACATGAGTGACAATAAATGCCCCGTTCAGTAGTCTATATAGATGGGTGAATAATATATTATTTAAGTGTTTTGGGTGATGTACTTTATCACCCAACACCCCTCTACCCTCTTTACCCGGCACCCAATTCTTTTTTCATGCCCTCTCAAAAAATAATCATTGATACAGATCCTGGCCAGGATGATGCTATTGGTATCTTGCTGGCACTGGCTTCTCCTGCAGAGCTTGATGTTCTCGGAATTGTCACAGTTGCCGGAAACGTTCCATTATCATTAACTTCCAGAAATGCGTTGATTCTATGTGAGCTCGCAAACAAAACGGAAACTAAAGTATTTGCTGGATGTTCACGACCGCTGGTACGGCCTTTGGTCACAGCAGAGCATGTGCATGGGAAAACAGGGTTGGACGGTGCAGAGCTTCCACCACCAACAATGTCCCTGCAAAAGCAGCACGGAGTGGACTGGACCATTGAGACCTTACTGGAAGCTGAAGACAATTCAATCACGATTTGCTGCTTTGCGCCTTTGACAAATGTAGCAATGGCCATGATTAAAGCTCCCCAAATCCTGCCAAAAATTAAAAATATCGTAATGATGGGAGGAGGATATTTTGAAGGCGGAAATATCACCCCCACTTCCGAATTTAATATCTTCGTAGATCCACATGCCGCCAGTACAGTTTTAAGCTGTGGCCGTCCACTTGTTATGCTGCCACTGGATGTAACACACAAAGCACTGATGCAGCGTAAATGGCTTGAAGACTTGAAAGCTCTGGGAACTCCAGTCGGTGATGCTGCTTTCGGTATGATGAGCTTCTATGAGAGATTTGATCTCGAAAAATATGGTTCCGGGGGTGGCCCTCTACATGATCCTACAGTGATTGCATATTTGCTCCAACAGGAACTTTTTGAGGGAAAGTTTGTCAATGTTGAAATCGAAATTAGTTCCGAACTCACAATGGGTATGACGGTGGTCGACTGGTGGAAGGTTACTGACCGTCCGCCAAACGTAACTTATATCAATCAAATTAACGCAGATGGGTTTTTCCAATTGATTTTGAAACGTCTCGCCATACTTTAAAAACAATTACCCTTGTATGTTTCAGGAAACAAGACACGGCACCAACACTCAATTATAAACAAACGCAGCCAAAAAAAATGTCTACTGTAGCCATTGAACTAACTGATATTAATAAATATTTTGGCAACGTCTGCGCTAACAAAGACGTTTCGCTCAAGGTTGAGTCCGGAACCATTCACGGTATTATTGGTGAAAATGGTGCAGGAAAATCTACTTTGATGAGTATACTTTATGGTTTTTATCAAGCAGATTCAGGTGCAATTGCCGTACAGGAAAAATCGACGGAAATTCGCAGTGCCCATGATGCAATTGCTGCAGGAATCGGCATGGTACACCAGCATTTCATGCTGGTAGATACTTTCACTGTACTTGAAAATGTTGTCCTTGGCACTGAAACTGGATTTTCTCTGCAGGAATCAATGCAAAAAACAGAACGAGAACTTCAACGTCTGGAGAAAGATTATCATTTGGAAGTAGATATAAATGCTGTTATTAACACTTTACCAGTTGGACTTCAACAGCGTGTAGAAATTCTCAAAGCACTCTATCGTGGAGCTGATATTCTAATTCTCGATGAGCCCACTGGTGTCTTGACACCACAAGAAGCGGATCATTTATTTCGCATTCTCAATGAGCTTCGTGAACAAGGCAAAACAGTAATATTAATTACCCACAAACTCCGTGAGATCATGGCCATTACGGATAATGTTTCCGTGATGCGTCAAGGTGAAATGGTTGCACACCGCAAAACTTCCGAAACAGACAGAGAAGAATTAGCAGAATTGATGGTAGGGCGAAAAGTCCTCATGCAAGTCGATAAAGCACCAGCAAAACCCGGAAGTCCTATGTTGACCGTAAAACACCTGGATTATATAGATGATTTCGGTGTTCGCCGTGTAAAAGATGTCAGCTTTGAGGTCCATTGTGGTGAAATTGTTGGAATTGCTGGCGTCTCCGGAAATGGTCAGTCAGAACTGATGGAAGTAATCACTGGAATCAAACCATTTCAAAAAGGCCAAATCCAGATCAGTGGCCAAACTATCACTTCAACCGTTAGAGCAGATGCTGCAACAATGAGACGATTTGGAATGGCCCATGTTCCTGAAGACCGCCAGCGCAGGGGCTTGGTCACTTCATTTTCTGCAAACGAAAATATTATTTTGGGCTACCACAAAAATCCTTCCTATAACAATTTTATTGAAATGGATAGAGATTTCATCATACAGTCCTGCAAAAAACAGATGGAGCATTTCGATGTACGCCCGGACAATCCTCATTTAAGAGCTTCTCTTTTTTCAGGTGGTAATCAGCAAAAACTTGTGGTTGCAAGAGAATTTGAGCGTGACCCTGCATTATTGGTGGTCGGTCAACCAACAAGGGGGGTCGATATCGGAGCAATTGAATTTATTCATCGGCAAATCATTGCTATGCGTGATGCAGGAAAAGCTGTTTTACTGGTTTCTGTAGAACTTGATGAAATTCTTTCTTTGAGTGACCGGATTTTGGTCATGTTTGACGGACAAATCATGGGAGAAATTCTGGCAAAAGATGCTGACGAACGAGAAATTGGACTGTTGATGGCCGGAGTACGAAAGGAAGCGGCATGAACGAACGTAGGACTGAGACCCTGGTGGTTACGTTAGTTACTGTCACCAACCTTTTAATTGCGTTTTTTATCTCTGGTGTTGTGATTTGGGCACTGGGAGAAGACCCCTGGTTTGCACTAAAAACCCTGCTTTATGGTGCCTTTGGATATGACGAAGGCTTGGGCTATACACTTTATTACACTACCAATTTTATTTTCACCGGTTTGGCTTTTGCGATAGGATTCCATTGCGGTTTGTTTAATATTGGTGCAGAAGGCCAGGCTTATATTGGTGGACTTGGAGTAGGTCTGATTTGTCTCTGGCTGGAAGATTGGTCTCTTTGGTTGGTCTTTCCATTAGCAGTACTCACTTCGATTATATTAGGCGGAATTTGGGGTGCAATTCCTGGTTATTTTAAAGCTAAACGCGGCAGCCATGAGGTAGTCACAACCATCATGTTCAACTTTATCGCTTCAGTTATCATGGTGAACATCTTGTCACATGTCTTAAGACCTCCCAAAGAGATGTCACCTGAATCCCGTGAATTTGCAGAGGGGGTTTGGATTCCGCAAATGCATGAAATATTTGACTGGTTTGGAATTAATATTACACAGACTCCACTAAATGGGACTTTCTTCTTTGCGCTAATCTGCCTGGTGCTGGTTTGGCGATTTATTTGGTACACCCGCTGGGGCTATGAAATTCGGACAGTTGGTACAAATGATACTGCAGCCGTTTACGCAGGAATCAGCGTTTCCCGTAATATTATTCTGGCTATGGTTGTTTGTGGTGGATTGGCAGGATTTGTGGGTATAAACGAAATTATGGGTTCCAGTCACAGAATCATGCTTAATTTCCAGGCCGGTATCGGATTTACCGGAATAGCAGTTTCACTGATTGGCCGCAACCATCCATTAGGGATTTTGCTGGCTGCCCTGTTGTTTGGAATTCTTTATCAGGGTGGTGCAGAGCTGTCATTTGAAGTACAAGCTATTGACCATCATTTGGTTGTATTAATCCAGGGTTTGGTTATTTTATTTGCCGGAGCGCTGGAAAACCTTTTCCGGCCTCAAATTGAGTATTTTGTAAAACAGCTGGCACGCCAGTAAAAATATATTTCGGCGGCTGTCGATATAGAGCCTCCGCATTCATTTTGCTAAAGAGCAGTTAACTAACCGTCAACATTTAACCATCATATGTGGACTGATTTACTATTAATTTTAGATGCCACTCTCAGGATTTCTGTGCCCTTTGTTTTAGCCGCAATGGGTGGAATTTTTGCAGAGCGTTCAGGCGTCATTGATTTTGGACTTGAAGGGAAAATGCTCGGTGGTGCCTTTGTAGCTGCAACTGTAGCACATTTGACTCAATCTGCCTGGTGGGGACTCCTGGGATCTATCGGGATTGGAATTATTTTTTCAATGATCCACGGTTATGCCAGTGTCAGCAAAAGAGGGAATCAAGTTGTTTCCTGCGTAGCTATAAATATTTTTGCAATGGGTTTGACTGTGGTTCTTGCCAACGCCTGGTTTCACATGGGAGGAAAAACTCCACAACTTCCCAAAGAAGCCCGTTTTATGTCCATTGAATTGCCCTTTGCAGAAGAGTTCCGTAACATTCCTATCATAGGAGAAATTTATTATGAACTGATCAGCGGCCACAATGCTCTGGTTTACATAGCCTTTATAGCAGTACCAATTACCGCATGGGTTGTATTTAAAAGTAGTTTCGGTTTACGTTTAAGAGCTACCGGAGAGAATCCCTTAGCTGTTGATACTACTGGAATTTCAGTCAACAAAACTCGTTATCAGGCTTTAATCCTGAACGGAATATTAGGGGGAATGTCTGGAGCATATCTTTCTACAGCACATTTGGCTTTTTTCGTTAAAGATATGTCTGCAGGAAAAGGTTATATTGCACTGGCTGCAATGATTGTTGGTAAATGGCGTCCTTATCCTGCAATGTTTGCTTGCCTGCTTTTTTCTTTTTTGTTTGCAATCAAGGACAAACCTGAAATTTTTGACCTGCTAAAGGGGATCATACCGGTTAAACTTCTGAATAGTTTTTTGGATATGTCTCCTTATATTCTCACAATAATTTTTCTGGCAGGATTTGTTGGAAAAGCCGTTGCACCAAAAGCAATTGGACAACCTTTTAGCAAAGAAAAGTAGCGGTTATGATAGGCATCAAGGCAATTGGAACCTATTTGCCGGAAAAAAGAATATCAAACTTTGACCGTATAGAGAAGTTCGACATGACCGAATCTTTTATACGGGAAAAAATCGGCTTCACCGAAGTAGCTCTTAAAGCTCCGAAGCAGAAAACTTCGGATCTGTGTGTCAAATCCTGGAAAAATCTCCTTCAGCAACATCCTGTTTCGCCAAACGAAATTGATTGTCTTATCGTTTGTACTCAAAATCCGGATGGTCATGGTCTCCCTCATACTTCAGCAATTATACACGATAAGCTGAACTTCCCATTAAATTGCGCTGTTTTCGATCTCTCTCTTGGATGTTCCGGATATGTTTACGGACTTTCCGTGATCAAATCTTTCATGGAGGCCAACAATTTCCGAAGAGGACTGCTCTTCACTGCAGATCCTTATTCAAAAGTAATGAATCAGGAAGATAAGAAAACGGCAACACTCTTTGGAGATGGTGCCACTGTTACTTTGCTGACAGATGAACCTGTCTTTGAATTCGGGCAATTTGTTTTTGGCTCTGACGGCAGCAAAAAGGAAGGTATCGTTGTTCGTGAAGACGGTTACGTTCATATGAACGGGCGCGCAGTTTTCACTTTTACAGTACGCATAATTCCGGACAGTATCCGGGAGATGCTGGAGAAAAACTCTTTTGTTCTTGAAAATGTAAACCGTTTCCTTCTCCATCAAGGAAGTCTACACATAGTAAATTCCATCGCCGACAATCTGGGTGTACCGCGAGAGCGCTGCCCTTTTCATTCTGCAGCCTATGGAAACACAGTCTCCTCATCTGTACCGATGCTTATCGCCCAGGAATATGCCAATCAAGAAATGCAGGTTGCAGTTTTGGCCGGCTTTGGTGTAGGGCTCTCTTGGGCCAGCACTTTGATTTTCAGAAAGAATTAAATCAGGATGTTCCTCAATTCAAATTGGCAAATGCATCCAGAGTAAGATCATCAAAAAGTTCTGCCTCATAACGATGAGCGGCCAGACAGGTTACCATTGCCGCATTATCTGTACAGAGATTTGGCGGCGGATAAAAAAGCTTAACTCCTTTCCTGGCTGATTCAGCTTCAAAAGCCAAACGTAATTTTCGACTTGCAGCCAGACCACCTGAAACAGAAATATTGTTAAGCCCGTAAGCTTCAGCTGCATTGAAAGTTTTGTGAATTAACACATCAATTACACTTTGAAAAAAAGAAGCGAGGACGGGACCATCTTCTTGAAGACGATCTGGAGAATCAAAACTTGAAGACGAAGTTGATTGAGACTTCTCTTTAAATCGCAGCATGGCTGTTTTTAAACCACTGAAAGAAAAATTATGAGCTTTTTTGTGCAGCAGTGGACGTGGAAAATCATATTCATCCCCTGGAAATTCCATAGCAGCTCGATCAACCACCGGCCCTCCAGGCATTGAATGTCCAAACATTTTTGCTACCTTATCAACACATTCACCAGCCGCGTCGTCAACACTTCGACCAATTATTTTATAATCAAAATGTCCTCTTGCATGAATCAACAATGTATGCCCTCCTGCAACTACCAGATGCAGGATGGGGAACTGCATTTTTCCATGCTCTAGAACATTTGCATAAGGATGAGCTTCGACGTGATTGACTCCGATTAACGGACATTGTAAGGTATACGCTAAGCTTTTTGCGACAGTCAGGCCAACCAGCAGAGAACCTAACAAGCCTGGATAATTGGAAACCGCAATGTAATCAATTCCGGAAAAATCAAGATCTGCCTCTTTCAATGCTCCAGCGATTATGTGATGTATAACTTCCAGGTGTTTGCGCGAAGCTCTTTCAGGAACAACGCCGCCAAATTCTTCGTGTTCCTTATATTGAGAAAGAGTAAGGTTTGACAGTATTTCACGTTTTCCCCGTAAGATGGCAACAGAGGTATCATCAAAGGTGGTATCCAGTCCAAGACCGATTGCTGACATTTGTATTAACATTTAATGTGTGAATAATGGATATCATCCATGTTCTATGATTGTCTCTCAATCCTCAATATGAAAAGTATATGAAAGTCCTGTATCGTGTCTTTCTGATAATTGTCTGTGCCTGCATAATAGTCACTAGCGTCGCTGCCTTTAAAATTTACAGACTGCAACAGCCTTTTCAAGCAGCAGACGTTCCTGAATGGAAAGTGAAGGAGTTGTCTTCCCAAAAATGGGGACTGAAATCAATCACAGATCCAGAGCGCTCAACAACCGCATGGATAGCGAGACCAGAAGGTCAGAAATGTGACACTCTTATTATTGTTGGAGGAGTGGAAGAGGGAGAAAATTTATTGGCAGGCGGCGGAAATTGGAAATACACTGGAAACACAATTTTGATGAAACAACCTGTTCATTCTTTTCTCTTGAGACATCATTGGAAAGACTGGAGTCTTCTTGACTGGTGGCAAATTCCAGAGAAAATTCGTGAAGAAACTCGTCATACTCTGGGTGCACTTAATGCCCTGCTTAATTATGTCCACGGAGGAACCCGTTCTGACCCCCGTTTTACAGACAAGGTGGTGCTGGCCGGAGGTAGTGTTGGTGCAGCATTTCCGGCTATACTTACCAGTTTTGTACCGGAAAAAGTTGCAGGATTGATGGTTGTCTATGGATTCACAAATTTTCAGCATGTAATTCAACCACTATTGTTTAGTCAAGGATTATTACATTTCGATTTAACTGAAAATTCAGCAGATTTTAGCACAAAAATAAAAATCTCCGGAGTACGTCTGCTTTCACATATCTTGTCATTTGTCCTGGGGAATATCTTGAAATATGGAGAAATGGAGTCATATTTACCTGATATTTACCAGACACCAATCCATTTTATCAACGGCACAAATGATCCTTTAGTTCCGCCTGAAGCGTACCTCCCAATGTGGAAAAGTGCTCCTGAACCTAAAAGTGAAAAATGGGTTGAAGGAGGCCATTTTAATCCAAGAGCCCCCAAAGACATGCTCAATATCGGCAAGTTGATGTACGAATGGGCTGAAAAACAAGGTATCCGCTCCTGTTATCCTCACATCAAATAGTACCCTGCCATCTACGTAATTACTTCTTTTACAGCAAAAATTAAAACATCATTTACCAGATTGGCTGGTACACTGTGTTTGTTGTTTAAACTATTGTTTTAATTAAAACCTGCTGTCACTACCGTTCATGTTCATATTCCTTGTTGTTTTGGGCTAATAATTATAGAATTTAACTGACGAAATATAGTTTTATACAAAAGACAAACCTGCGATTCTTTACTGAAGACTGAAGAGTGACTCAAAGTTGGAGAGACATATGACAAAAAACTCCGGAATCATTGTCACTCTCAAAGCAGCAGCCACACTTGATGGTAAAATAGGCACTGCAACCGGTCATTCAAAATGGATTACAGGTGAAGCAGCAAGGCAAAAAGGTCACGAATTAAGAAATGAAAATGATGCTGTTTTAGTAGGTATCAATACCGTGCTTGCAGATGATCCTGAATTGACCGTTCGTGGCATAGACGGAGGAAGATCACCAGTCCGGATTGTTTTGGATTCAAAAGGACGCATCCCGGAACAAAGTCGTGTTTTTCAAGAAGATGGCGTACCTGTTGTAATTGTTACTGGAAATCATGCACCTTTGCGTAAATGGCCGGAATTAGCTGAATTAACGATTTTAACTGCTCCCACTAGAACTCCGGACATATTGTGGGTACTTTCGGAAATACGTAAGCTTGGTATGAACAGTCTACTGGTAGAGGGTGGAAGCCTGATTCACGCCAGCTTTATAAAAAGCAATACAGTAGATCAGCTTGCATTATTTCTTGCACCCAAAGTAATCGGAGGACAGGAAGCTTTGTCTTGGTGCGGAAATTTGGGTGTCGATTCCTTAGATGATGCTCCTCAAATGGAAATCAGCTCAGTGACTGCTCTGGGAGAGGACTGGATGATTTCAGCAATAATAAAATAACGTGTCATTCCGCTCCTTTAATCTGTTATCGGTTTATGCTGTGCTGAGTGGTTCATGAGAAAAGCCACCTGAATTTTCATGGAATGTCACATTTAGTTAGCATCTGTACTTGGCATTAAACATTTGTTATTACAAATCATATTATATATTAGTTTGTATAATTTAAGCTAAAATGATAACTAAAGACGATTTTTTTAATTCTATTGAGGACGCGATTAAAGCCATTGCTCGTGGTGAAATAATTGTGGTAGTAGACGATGAGGACCGTGAAAACGAAGGTGATCTGATTTGTGCTGCTGAAGCAGCTACTCCGGAAATAATTAATTTCATGGCAAAATATGGACGCGGACTTATCTGCCTCCCCCTTGATGCTGAAACTGTAGAACGACTGAATCTGCCATTAATGGTGAGCAACAATAATGAAACAATGGGCACCAACTTTACGGTCAGCATTGAGGCCTCTGTTGGAGTAACAACAGGAATTTCTGTTGCAGACCGTGCCCGGACAATTAAAACTGCAATAGACCCTGAATCCACAGTTCACGACATTCGCAGTCCAGGTCATGTCTTCCCTTTGTTAGCTCGCCAAGGTGGAGTACTGCGAAGGGCCGGACATACTGAAGCTGCTGTTGACCTTGCACAAATGGCCAAGATGCTCCCTGGCGGAGTAATTTGTGAAATCATGAATGAAGACGGAACAATGTCCCGTGTTCCAGAACTAAGAAAATTTGCAGATCATCATGGATTACTGATCATTACAATTAAAGACCTGATTGAATACAGAAAGCGTAATGAAACACTGGTTATTAAAAAAGCAGAAGCCTTGCTGCCATCTAAATTTGGAGAGTTTAAAGTGATTGGTTTTCAAAGTTTACTTGATGACAGTGATTATGTCGCCCTTGTCAAGGGTGAATGGGAAGAGGATGAACCGGTACTGGTACGTGTTCATTCTGAATGTTTGACTGGTGATGTATTTGGTTCATACCGATGCGACTGCGGACCTCAACTTCATGCTGCAATGGAGATGGTGGAAAGTGAGGGCAAAGGAGTTATCCTTTATTTACCGCAGGAAGGACGAGGAATTGGATTGATCAACAAACTTCAGGCATATAAACTCCAGGAAGAAGGAGCAGATACCGTTGAAGCAAATAAGAAATTAGGTTTTAAAGACGATTTGCGTGATTATGGTATGGGTGCACAAATGCTGTTTATGCTGGGTGTTCGCCGGATGCGCCTGATGACTAATAATCCGCGTAAAATAGTTGGAATTCAGGGGCATGGTCTGGAAGTAGTGGAAAGGGTACCACTTGAAATTCAGACCAATCCTGGAAATAAAAAATACATGCATACCAAAAAACATAAACTGGGTCACATTCTGAATATTTGAATTTATCTGCTAATTCATTTATCTCAATTGTCGATTATTTGTTTTCCACCTAAATACAGTAACATGACTACATATTTATGCATGATTTGTGAATGTGAGTTGAGTGACCTTGTTGACAATTTTATCAAATTATTTTTTTGATATTCTTCACGGAAGATTTCTGTGAAAGTAATTTTAGTTAGAGAATCAACTATGACTGTAACACAACCAGAATGGGTTGAGGCCCTCAAAAGACCGGCTGCATATCTGCTGAAAAGCCCGGAAAAAATAAAACTTCTGGAAACTACAACATCATATTTGTTTAGGGCAGATGACTGGCTTTACAAGATTAAAAAAATGGGTAACGAGTACCCGACATTAGCGGTCAAAGAAGCCTTTTGTCGTGAAGAGTGTGCTCTTAGCCAACGTTTTAATCCAAACTGGGCAGTGGAGGTCCTTCCGGTCACTGAACATAATGGTGACATTAAATTTGGAGGAACAGGAGGAACAACAATCGAGTATGCCTTAAAAATGGAAGCACTCCCGGATCAGTGGCAGCTCGCCCAAATGCTGGACAAAAATAAAATCACAACAAATAATATGGTTGGCATTGCAACCAAAATTGCAGATATTCATGCAATGTCTCCTGCAAAAGACAAAGAAGCAGAAACCGGAAAACCTGGGCCTTTTCGGGCCCAGTGTGACGATTTGCTTTTTCAGTTGAAACGCTATTTTGAGGCATCCCTGACACAGCCGATTTTAGATATGATCAGACATCCTCTAGAAAAGTTTTTAGACGACAACAAGCGTCTTTTCACCAAGCGTATGCGCAATGGCAGGATTGTGCTGGGACATGGAGCTTTTTTACCAGAACACATTTTCTTGAACGGAGATGTGGTTCGTTTTATAAGTCCACAGGAAATACATAAAAAATTGGCAGTTCTAGACGTGGCAAATGACGTTTCGTCCTTAACAGTTGAACTTAGCAGATTGGGGAAAACTGAGCTGTTAGATTCATTTGTAAAGCAGTATCTTGAAATCTCAAAAGATAAAGATTTACTAAAAATGCTTCCAGTTTATCAAACCTATTGTGCACTAAAACAGGGTGTAAAAACTTGTGAACTGAAAGTAGCCCAAAAAGATGAAAGTCTTGGTACTTTAGCCATGGATTATTTCAATCTTGCTGTCAGGTTTTCAAGAGAAATCCCAAGGAATTAACGTTTGTTTTACTTTTTTGTTTAGTTTAAGACGCCCACCGAAATTTATAAGACAATCCAGCTACAATTTATCAAAAAAATGAAAGAGGTTTCCAACAAACTCAGCTTTGCGCAGATGGAAGAAGAAATTCTAAATTTCTGGCGCCAAAAAGATATTTTTAAAAAATCAATCGATGAACGTCCAAAAGACAAGCCGTTCAGCTTTTACGACGGACCTCCTTTTGCAACCGGACTTCCACATTATGGGCACCTCTTAGCAGGAACCATCAAGGATGTTATTCCACGTTACAAAACCATGAGGGGCTTCCGGGTTGAACGTCGTTTTGGTTGGGATACACATGGTTTACCTGTGGAATTCGAAGTGGAGCAGAGTCTCGGTTTAAATGGTCGGCATGAAATTGAAAATTTTGGTGAAGGAAACTTTAATGAGGAGTGCCGTTCTATTGTTTTACGCTACACCGGTGAATGGCGCGAAACTGTGGAACGCATGGCACGCTGGGTTGATTTTGACAATGACTACAAAACCATGGACATTGATTTCATGGAGTCGGTCTGGTGGGTTTTTAAGCGACTTTGGGAAAAGGGCCTGATTTATGAGGGCGTGAAGGTGGTACCTTATTCCTGGAGGGTTTCCACTCCACTTTCAAATTTTGAAGCAAACCTGAATTACAAAGAAATTCAGGACCCTTCCGTCACTTTACGCTTTAAAATCAATGGAGAAGAAAACTTGTATTTTCTTGCATGGACGACAACTCCCTGGACATTACCTGCCAATATGAGCCTCTGCGCAGGGTCTAAACTAACATATTGTAAAATCAGAGATAAAAAAAGTGGGGATTGTTATCTCCTTACTAAGAATCGAATCGAATCAAATTTTGATGATGGAAGCTATGAAGTTCTGTCTGAAATGAAAGGTTCTGAATTAAAGGGAATGACTTATGAACCACTTTTCGATTTTGCAAAATCCAAAGTGGATACTACCAATGCCTGGTCTGTGCAGTTGGATGATTATGTCACTGACGAAAGCGGGACAGGGATCGTACATTTAGCCTGTTTTGGAGAAGACGATGTACGGATTTTTCAGCGAGAAAATATATCTATTTTTGATCCAGTGGATGACGAAGGCAATTTTATGGATTACATGGAATTTATCGCAGGAATGAATATCAAAGATGCCGATAAATCTATTGTCAAGCGCCTGAAAGAAGAACATAAAATGTTCCGACATGAGACAGCACAACACAGCTATCCATTTTGCTGGCGTACAGATACACCCTTGATTTATAAACCGATTTCTACATGGTTTGTAAATGTTGAGGCAATAAAAGACAGAATGGTTGCTCACAACAAAACTGTACATTGGGTGCCAGGGCACATTCGTGACGGACGTTTCGGAAAATGGCTGGATAATGCGCGTGACTGGGCCATCAGTCGAAACCGTTTCTGGGGTACTCCGCTTCCAGTTTGGAAGAGTGAAGACGGCGATGTCTGGTGCTTCGGTAGTGTTTCTGAACTGGAAGAAGCTTCCGGAGAAAAAATTACTGACCTGCACAAACATTTTGTGGATCCATTGGTTTTTGAAAAAAATGGAAAAACATACAGACGTGTTCCGGAAGTCCTAGATTGCTGGTTTGAGTCAGGATCAATGCCCTATGCTCAGGAACACTATCCGTTTGAAAATAAAGAACGCTTTGAAGCAAACTTTCCTGCAGATTTTATTTGTGAGGGATTAGACCAGACACGTGGCTGGTTTTACACACTTGCTGTTTTAGGATCTGCATTATTTGACACACCGGCTTTCAACAATTGTGTAGTGAATGGTCTTATTCTGGCTGAAGATGGAAAGAAAATGAGCAAAAGGCTGAAAAACTATCCGGATCCTAATGAAATGCTGAACAAATATGGTGCAGACGCGGTCCGTCTTTACATGCTCAACAGCGCGGCAGTCCGTGGAGAAGATTTACGTTTTACAGAAAAAGGATTAGTTGAAACAACAAGACAGCAACTCCTGCCACTTTGGAATGCACTCGTTTTTCTCAGTACCTATGCCAAAATCGACGGTTGGGATCCGAGTCCGGAAAATCTCTCAGTAAAAAACAGTAATCCCTTGGATCGCTGGATTCTTTCACGATTACATAAACTGATTGCAGAGGTACAGAAAGAAATGGACGGTTATGATCTGAACCGTTCCGTTGCGCCATTTGTAGGTTTCATCGACTTGTTGACCAATTGGTACATCCGCCGCAGCAGGAGACGATTCTGGAAAGCAGGTCAGGGTCACGACAAGCGGGAAGCTTATGCTACACTTTACACTGTGCTCTTTGAGTTCAGTAAATTAATTGCCCCATTCATTCCATATATTGCCGACGGCATTTTCCGGACACTGCGCCATGACACAGATCACCAAAGTGTCCATTTGGCTTTTTTTCCTGAAGCGAATTCTGCAAAAAGGGACCTTGATCTGGAAAAACGAATGGATTTAGTTTTGTCCACAGTTACTATGGGACGGGCGCTACGTGCCAAACATCAGTTAAAAATTCGCCAGCCCCTGCCAAAGATTTTCCTTGTCACACGTGATCCGGAAGCAAAAAATGTTTTGGAGGAGCTTTCAGAACTCATTTCGGATGAACTTAACATCAAAGAAGTCGTTATCACTCAGGATGAAGAGCAACTGGTTAATTTGAGCGCCAAGGCTAATTTCAAGACTTTGGGGAGGAAACTTGGTAAGAAAATGAAAATTGCAGCACAACTCATTTCCGGATTGGATTTTGAAAACATCCGTACACTGCAAAATGGTAAAAATATTATTTTGAAAATGGGAGAAGAAACATTGGAATTGACTCCGGAAGATATTTTGATTCAACGTCAGGAAAAAGAAGGATTACTGGTGGAAACTGATAACCTCTTGACGGTTGCCCTGGACACAGAATTGAGTGAAAATTTAATTCAGGAAGGCTTTGCGCGAGAGTTTATCAACAAAGTACAGAACATGCGCAAGGATATGGATTTGGAGGTAATGGACAGGATCCTCATCAGTTATCAAAGTTCAGCAAAACTAAACACGGCACTGGATGCTTTTTCAGACTTTATATGCAAAGAAACTCTTGCTAACCGACTGCAACCCCAGGGAACACTTGATGGTACAGAGTGGGATTTAAATGGTGAGTCCTGTAAGATTAAAGTAGAACTTAATTTATGAATCCTCTCATTTCCTGCTTACGCAGCCCTTTTGCAAGAACTTCTCAACAGTTAATGCAACAGACCTGATAATTCATATTAGATTTAATTGAACATTTGTCCGGAGTGTAATTCAGCCATTTTTCAAATCAAGCATTCGATCCTTCTGCAATCTGTTTTGAAAGATTCTGTTTTAGCAGTTGTTTCATTGCATTATAAGTTTTAAGATCTTTCTGAGACAACTCTTCTGCAATTTCGAGTGCCCTCGGCATTAACATTTCCGGCAAATGGGCTTCATCCACCACTCCCAGCTTTTGCGCATCTGCACCTCCAACTCTACGACCTGTCAGTAAAAGTTCACGTACAGCCTGTTTATTGGGCAATAAATCCGCCATCTCGTAAAGGATTGGAGACAATGGAATTTTAACGTCAATTTCAGTAAATGCAAACCAGCCTCTGTCTGAACGCATCAGCCGGAAATCCAGTACTGAAGCAAAAATAGCACCACCAGCCAAGCAGTGCCCTGTGATACAGCCAACAGTAGGTAATGCTAACAAGGCCCAGCGGCCAAAGACCTCCTCCAGTTCTCTGAATGTCCCCGCAAAATCCTCCGCAGACTGCCCTTTTAACCACTCAAAATCCAAGCCGACACACCATGATTTTGGATCACTGCTTGTAACTATGACAGCAGAATTTTCAGAAACTGCTTCCAGTTCCGCCAGTACTTCCCGATGTGCAGACAGAGCCTCCGGATTTAATGCATTTCCAGTTGCAGGATTGTTGAGGGTAACAATGAAAATATTACCCTTTTTTTCAAATTCTAATACTGCCATTTTTTACTTTATTTTATAATGTCCCGGAGTTTAATTTTCTTTGGTTGAAGATAATAATCTAGCTTATTGTTGGAAATATGCAAGAAGAACAGAGAGAGAAAAAATAGAAAAAACAGTGGAAATAAAAACTGTTCCACTTGATACCGACTGCCCAACATTATAACGACTTGCAAAGAGAAATGGATTTACACCCGTCGGCATGGCCGCTAACATCACCAGTACCTGAACCCAGGTAGTGTTTCTTATATCAAAAACCTGAGTCGCCAGTACTCCTACAATCAGAGGATGTATAATAGTCTTCATTATTACAATCAGAGGTACGTCCTGCCACTGAATTTTTCCCCTGAAACCAGACAATGTGGCACCCAATGCAAACAAAGCACCGGGAGTAACTGAGTCACCAAGTAACTTTGCCATTTCATCTAATGGCTTCCATAAAGTAATTTCAAACAAATTACATGCTACACCGGAAAGTAGTCCTATGATAAGAGGATTGGTAAACAAACCATACGAAGTTCTGGCGATGACAGTTGGAATAGGTGCTCTTCCGCTTTTACCCATTTCAAGCATGATGGTAAAAAGTGGAAGCATAATGAGGCCATGTGTGCCGATTATCATGAACAAAGGCAACGTTGCCCGTTCACCAAAGGCAAGCAAAATAACAGGAATCCCAAGCAGTACTGTGTTTGAAAAACAACCGGAAAAAGCATTGATCACCCTCTCAGAAAAAGTGCGTTTCCAGAACACCCAGGTTATGAAAAATCCTGTAAATAATACTGTCAACGTCCCCAAATAATAGGCAGCCAGATAATCCCATGGTATTACCTCAGGAAGACTCGTAGTAGCAATAGTTCGCAGCAAAAGCATTGGTACAGCAAAATCAAAGACATACCGTGTTAGTCCTCTTACTGCAGTTTGATCAAACCATCCAAAGCTGGCAGTAGTATATCCAATCAATAAAATACCGAAAATTGGTAAAATTATATCAATTACAGGTCCGTACATTTTTATAGTCTTTGGAAGATGGAGCCGGATTAAGTATCCAATGAATTGAATTCATCAAAGCAACTGTCCGGTAATGGCGAGCAGTAAAATTATTGAACAGTTCTTTGAATGATTATGCTAAACTTCTTGCTTTTCTGTACCCAAAGGTTTTAAGAAGATCAGCAGTTGGGGCAAAAGCGTCAAGGCAGCCATCAGGGCAATCAGCATCGCCAGTCCTGTCAGCAAACCAAAGTAGATGCTGGGAATAAACTTTGAGAGCACAAGAATCGAAAAGCCGATGATAATCGTGATTGAAGTGTAATACATAGCATAACCGATACTTTCATGTGAACGATGCATGGCGGCAAGATAGTTGCGGTCTATGGCAAATTCATGCCTGAAGCGGTGGATATAGTGAATGGTGTTATCAACTGCAATACCAACGCTGATTGCCGCGATTGTAATGGTCATCATATCCAATGGAATTCCCATCCAGCCCATGAATCCCAACACCACTCCAATTGAAAGCACATTTGGGAAAATCGCTATCAGTGCAATTGTAATTGAGCGGAACAGAAAAATGAACATGATTAAGAATGAAATAATGACTACACCCAAAGTGAGAATTTGTGATTTGAAAAGGCTTTGCAGCATATTGTTGTAGAGCACAAGTAAATTTGCGAGATGCACTTTTTCTTCTGGAATATCCAGTTTGGTTTTCAAATCATGCTGAATTTGCAGCAAAAGCTCATTGCGGCGTAGATTGGGTTCAGAATCACGAATACGGACATAAAACCGAGCCTCATTATTTTCGATGGAAACGTAAGGATCTAGGATTATTTTTCTGAAGCGTTCCGGAAGTTCATTGTAGAGAAGAGCTAGTAAGAAACTATCCAGAGATTTTCCTGAATTAAGCGTTTTACCAATTTTGAGCATAGTACCCAGAGAAAGTACTTTTCCAGTTTGCTCCAGGCCATTCAGGTAATCGTGTATTCTCTCAATCCTATCCATTTTTTCTGCTGTGAACCAGTATTGAGCTTCACTGGCACTTTCCTCAAATTCTTCTTCAAATTCATCAAACTCTTCTTCATCTTCAATTTCTGAATCTGCATTTACTTCTTCATCTTCTTTCTGAACTTCATCTTTACTCAGTTCAAGATTAACAACTAAATCAAGTGGTGTTGTACCGCCTAGTTGCTGGTCAATTATCTTCATTCCCTGGTATATTTCTGTGGACTCCTTGAAATAGTCAATGAAGCTGTTTTCTACATTCAGTTTGGACGCTCCGACAATACTCAGTAATAACGCTGCAACGCTGAGGAACATTATTGTCTTACCGTGACGTTCTGTGATATCGGCAAAGATTTTGGTCAAGGCAAAGCGGGATTCAAACGAAGTATTGGGCATTGCCTTT
>Ga0208063_1000038_pt1 | contig 39788 bp, 36 predicted proteins | sample DeeseametaMP0203_FD_184219 | JGI IMG/M metagenome (GOLD analysis project Ga0208063, IMG submission 184219) | Marine microbial communities from the Deep Atlantic Ocean - MP0203 (SPAdes) | ecosystem: Environmental > Aquatic > Marine > Oceanic | place: South of Cape Verde, Atlantic Ocean... | reverse complement strand
TTATCTTGAATTGGCATCACAGTGTGTATATGATTTTAATGTAAATCTACTGATCAATAGGGTGGGAAATTTATAGTCTCAAGGTCCGAAAAACGTACAGAGCAGCCCGAGAGGCCTCATACCAGGATGTCCGGTTTTGACCAATACATGTACCGACATAGCCGTTCCAGTTTCTCAGATTCGTGGCTGTCAGCAAACTCCCTAACAAGTAAGCTAAAACCGCCTATTTGAGCTAAATGACCATAGTTATCATCGTCTTTTTCGGGCAAGGTTTGCAAGGCAAGTACTATTTTGTCCTTATCTGGCCCTACAGCAATACGGCAACTGATTGAAGCTGATTGCAAGGGCAATAAACAATCTTCATCATCCATGGGTAAATCGAGAAACGTGTTATCCATATCACCTGTCCTCTCTTGTTTACCGAAAACTGAATTGCGGATTAACCAAATTGCCCAAGCTTAGCCCCGTATTCCTGTATATAGATGTAAATAACCGGCATTGCTTGCCGGTTATACTCGTCCTTTTGTAAAGCTAGCACATACTTGTACTTCTTACCTTACAACCGCGCGCGGGTCATCCCTATAAGTGCACTTTCCAACGTTTTCATTTCTTCACTGTCGCAAGCATATCGTTGCATAGTCGTTGCGACGCCTCGCAGGTTGTCACTCATTGTGAATAAAGACTTTTGTGCGTCTGCGGAAATCATACCAGACGCGCCATAAATATTTGCCAGCGCATCAACGTTATTAGCATTGGTCCCTTCACCTAATTGCTTGAATATATCGGCATGTCGCCTGGCAATCGTATAGTGGTAGGTTTGAGTGTAGGTATTGCGGTATACCTCTTCCCCCATAACGGTTCGAGTTATATCATCCCATACTTCAGTACGCGTAAATTCGACGGGGTTGGGGCCTAAGCATTTGGCTGCCAGGTGCTCAGTTTGATGCGCGACATCGACTTGGCAATGTTACAACTTGAAGCACTTAATCAAGCGGGTTATCGGATTGCTATCGATGATTTTGGTACCGGTTATTCTTCCTTGGCGTACATTAAAAAAATGCCGATTTCGGTGCTCAAAATCGATCGTGAGTTTATTCGCGAATTACAACACAACGAGAGCGACCGCAAGTTAACCAGTACCGTTATTGCCATGTCTCGCCATTTTGGTTTCTGGACAGTGGCAGAGGGTGTGGAATGCGAAGAGCAATTACAACTGGTTAAAGAGATGGGTTGCGATATGGTACAGGGGTATTATTTCTCCCCCCCCCTTGAAAGCACCAGCCCTCAGAACCTTGTTACAAAGCTTTTAACTGGCGCGACAAATTGTCACACCTTCTTTTTTTAGACCCATAAAGACTTGTTTTTATTTGATTTTAATTGCATAGGACATATGACCCATAAGGCAACACCACAAAAACTAATGAGGAAGTTATAATATATGCTACAACTTAATAGTCTATGTATTAAAAATTTGCTTTCTCAAGGTGTTGCCTATGCGTTCTCGCTTAAATCCATTCAATCTATTGCTTGTAAGTTGCTGGCTTATCTGCGCGTTTTCCGCGCAAGCCGCTGATCCGAATTTCGTTGGTACTCATTTCAGTGGCTCGGGAAATTGTAGCCAATGTCACGATGGCATGACGGACTCACAAGGTAACGATTTGTCTATCGTTAACCATTGGTCCAATAGCATGATGGCAAATTCAACCAAAGACCCTTACTGGCGAGCTAAAGTGGCGTCTGAGTTATTTAGAAACCCAGGTTTAGCCGATGTTATCAATGATAAATGTACCCGCTGTCACGCCCCAATGGCGAACGATGCCATGCAGAAGGAACAAATGAGCATCGCCGTGCTAGAAAGCGACAATGGAGTTCTTAACGCCGCACACCCTTATCACAACCAAGCAATGGATGGGGTAAGTTGTACAGCCTGCCACCAAATTGCCAATGATGACACCCTCGGCACACTCGACGGGTTTTCTGGTAAGTATCACATATTGGAATATACCGACCCGCTCAGTCGTCCCATTTACGGACAGTTCAGCAATGTACGCACTAACCCTATGCGTAATTCGGTTGGCTTCACTCCCCAATACGGTAGCCACATGACCGAAAGTAAAGTGTGTGCCACTTGTCACAATTTAAAAACTCCTTTTGTCGATGCCAATGGCAACGTGATGAGTACCACACCTGAGAGTGAATTCCCTGAGCAAATGGTGTTCACTGAATGGCAATACAGTGCGTTTGCAGATACCACTAATAGCAATGCAAAAACCTGCCAGCAATGCCATATGCCAGTAATCGATGATGCGGTTGTAATTGCGACTACGCCGCCAAACTTAACCCCTCGCAATGGTTTCGCAAAACACACTTTCCTGGGTGCCAATACGCTCATGATGGAAATTATGGATACGTATCGTGACGAACTGGGCGTCACTGCGACCGGGTTTAACGATGCAATATCGGCGACTCGTACCATGTTGCAAACCTCAGCAACTTTATCTATTCAAGACATCAGTGAAGATGACGATGACATTTTAGTTACCGTTAAGGTTACCAATAATATTGGCCACAAGTTCCCGACCTCATTTCCATCGCGTCGAGCATGGATCCATTTCACTGCTACCAATGAGGCCGGTGACATCGTGTTCGAATCTGGTAAGTTAAATGCCAACGGAAGTATTGTCGGCAACAATGGCGATGCAGACTCTAGCGCTTTTGAACCCCACTACAGCGAAATTAGCACCTCTGATCAGGTGCAAATCTATGAACCTATTATGGTAGACACCGACGGTGCCGTGACCCATACCTTGTTACGTGCCGCTGCTTTTGTAAAAGATAATCGCGTACTGCCTACTGGGTTCGACAAGCAAACTGTACCCAACGATATCGCGGTAAAAGGTGCGGCATTTGACGACACAGACTTCGTTGGCGGTGGTGATACTGTGGTGTATCGCCTTGCCAAAGGTTCGGCAACTAGCCTCAATATTAATGCAACATTACTCTACCAAACCATTGCCTACGGACATATCCAAGATATGTTTGCCGATGCTGACCAGGTTACAGAAATCGCTGACTTCCAAGCTGATGAACTAAAAACCAGTTTAAAAACACCGGCATCTTGCATTGCCATGCAAAGTGATAACGTACCATTTACGTTGTTGTCATAGTATTCAAGCGGCTTTTCAGAGCTCTCGGGCACGGCTTTAAGACCGGCAAAATGAATGACAGCTGAGATGTTATAATCAGCAAAAATCTGCTTTAAAAGTTGCCGATCACGAATATCACCTTCAATAAAAGTAATTTCTTTACCTGTTATCTTTTGAACACGTGCCAGGCTCTCAAATGATGCATTTGAGAAGTTGTCGAGAACAAGAACTTCTTTATCGCTCTCTAAGAGCTCGAGAACCGTATGAGAGCCTATATAGCCAGCGCCACCAGTAACTAAAATCATAATAAAACTGCACCTTAAATTTTTTAAGCCCCACGCGCCCCATTCTTCCAAAGTAAATCATTCACCTCTTCATCCGTCGGTGAATAATCACATGGCGCGCTCAATAGCAACGCACGGAGCTTTTCAATGCGGAAGTGCTGGCAGGCATCATCGAGCTCACCTAAAAGCTTGGATGTCTCATCCCACGGTAGGTAATTCTCAATTGCGCGGCAAATGCGGTCGTGGTCACAATCTACCACATTGTCTCCAATCAAGAGCTCTTCGTAGAGCTTCTCGCCGGGGCGCAGGCCTGAAAACGCAATTTCAATATCGCCATCAGGGTTTTCATCATCACGCACTTCGAGGCCAGATAAACGGACCATCTTGCGGGCAAGGTCGATAATCTTAACCGGCTCACCCATATCCAGCACAAACACATCGCCCGATGAGCCCATGGTCCCTGCTTGAATCACCAGCTGAGCCGCTTCAGGTATGGTCATAAAATAGCGGGTTATTTCAGGGTGCGTCACCGTAATGGGTCCACCCGCTTCGATTTGCTGCTTAAACAAAGGCACCACAGAGCCAGATGAGCCCAACACGTTGCCAAAGCGCACCATACAAAACCGCGTCGAAGGTGAGCGCTCGGCAAGGGATTGCAACACCAGCTCGGACAAGCGCTTAGTTGTGCCCATCACATTCGTCGGGCGCACGGCTTTGTCGGTTGAAATCAAGACAAACTGCTCAACGCCAGCTTCAATCGCCGCTTCTGCAGTATGCCAAGTACCAAAGACGTTATTGCGTACGCCCTCGACCATATTAAATTCAACCAAAGGCACATGCTTATAGGCTGCTGCGTGATAAACCGTCTGCACGTTAAAGGTTTGCATGACCGCTTCAATACGGTTGCGGCGCTGCACGGTGCCGATAATCGGGTGGATCTCGCACTCAACGCCATGGCGCTTAGCTAACCGGCGCAGCTCTGAATCAATGCTATACAAGCCAAACTCACTGAGCTCATACAGCACCAAAGCCCGTGGCTTTTGCAAAATAATCTGGCGACATAACTCAGAGCCAATCGAGCCGCCTGCCCCGGTAACCAAAACCACTTTATCGTGGATATGCTGCGCCATAAGCGCTGGATCAGGGTCAACTGGGTCACGACCTAGCAGGTCTTCAATGTTGACATCTTGCAGCGCATCGATGGCGACATCGCCTTCGACCATATCGGCCATGCCGGGAATGGTTTGAACTTTGATATTCAAGCGCTCAAGGCTTTCTAAAATGCGTTTGCGGGCCGAGCGAGAACTACTTGGCAGAGCCAATAAAATCCGATCGACATGGCGCGATTTCACAAAGTTATCAAGGCATGCAGGCGAGAGAACTTTAATCCCCAAGATAATCGAGCGCTGCAAGCTGTCATCATCATCCACAAACGCCACCGGCTGATACTGCTCGCCATTGATCAAAGCCTGCGCTAACTGCCGCCCTGCCGAGCCTGCACCATAAATAATGACGGGTTTCTTCTCGCGGCTAACCATACGCTGATACATCTCGCGCATAGCAAGGCGCGAGCCACCAATAATCAACAGCGCAAAGAGGCCATAGTTCACAATACCTGCAATAGGAATATTGAAGCTAAACAACTCAACGAGTGCCCAAAGCCACAAAGTCGAGACAAATACCCCAAGCACGACTACCGCTAATGCGCGAATACTGACATAACGCACAACAGCACGATACAGCCCCAATTTCACGAAAACCGCAATCGACCCCACCACCAAGGCAGCAAATAACCCCAGACACCACCACGGGTTCTCAGGAGTTTGCCAGCCGACGCTTAACAGGTAAGCCGCAACGAGAGACAACAAAATCGCCGAGCTATCGGCAAATAAGCTGATAAAGCGCTTCGCGCCGCGGGGGAGTTGTAGGATTTTACTGAGTGCGTTCACACAATTCGTCCATGTGCTTATTGTTTTAATTAATACGCGTATTGTAGCCATGTTAATAGGTTGTAACAAGCGCTCTCGCACAGATTGAAGTCACCCTGTAAAACAGGCTATGCTTGCGCCATGACAGTAAACATAGCATCGCAACCGCAAAAACTCATCTGGCTCACCGGCCTATCAGGCTCCGGCAAGTCAACTATTGCCCAAGCACTTGCACAAGAACTTACCGCAAAAGGCCAAGCCAATTACCTACTCGATGGCGATATCCTCCGTCAAGGCCTTAACAGCGACTTAGGCTACAGTGAAGCCGATCGCCATGAAAATGTGCGCCGCACCGGTGAAGTGTGCAAGTTACTGCTCGATTCAGGCCTAACCGTGATTGCCGCTTTTATTAGTCCGTATCGTGCTGATCGCGATGCCATTCGCGCCAAGCTTATGCCGGGACAATTTATCGAAGTGTTTGTCGATACCCCACTTGAGGTGTGCGAGCAGCGCGACCCCAAAGGCCTATATAAAAAAGCTCGCAGCGGCGAAATTGAAAACTTTACCGGTATCAGTGCTCCTTACGAGCCACCTCAAACGCCAGAGATTCACATTCAAACGACAGAAACCTCTGTCAAACGAGCGATCGACACCATTATTCAAAGCCTCGAAAAGGCAGCATCATGATCAAGCTATCCGATGAGTTGCTAGCCGATATAAACGCCCTTGCAGAGCAAGCAGGCCAAGCCATCATGGAAATTTATAACGCACCTGATTTTGCCGAAAAAGCGCAAGTGAAGCATAAAAGCGATGACAGCCCACTCACGTCAGCTGACATCAAATCACATAAAATCCTGTCAAATGGCATAACTAGTTTGCCATGTGACACAATTCCAGCCTTTTCGGTACTCAGTGAAGAGTCGGCACATATTCCATGGCATGAACGGCAAACGTGGCAAACTTACTGGCTTATCGACCCACTGGATGGCACCAAAGAGTTTATTAAGCAAAACGGCGAATTCACCGTGAATATTGCGTTGATCCACAATGGCGAGCCGATTTTAGGCAGTGTTTATGCGCCGGCACTCAAAACCAGCTACAGCGCAGCCAAAAACCTTGGCGCATTTAAAAACGGCAAGCCGATTCAAGCAAGGCAAAACGCGCATCATGAAACGCTTAAAATCGTCGGTTCGCGCTCGCACCCCTCGCCCGATATGCAAGCTTATCTTGACCAGCTAAACAAACCGTATGAAATGGTGCCGATGGGCAGCTCGCTGAAACTTTGTTTAATTGCCGAAAGCGAAGCGCATATCTACCCAAGGCTTGGACCAACGTCCGAGTGGGATACTGCCGCCGCACATGCGGTAGTTGAAGCCGCAGGCGGAAGCGTGACTCAAGTCAATGGCGCGCCGCTTCGGTATAATCAAAAAGAATCGTTACTTAACCCACATTTTATCGCGCGCTAGGATAGCTTAAGTAGGATAAACACAGATGACGCTGACGCACTTACAACAACTCGAAGCTGAAGCTATTCATATCTTTCGTGAAGTCGTAGCGGAGTTTGAGAATCCGGCCATGCTCTACTCTATTGGTAAAGACAGTTCGGTACTGTTACACCTTGCCCGCAAAGCCTTTGCACCAGGCAAGATTCCGTTTCCGCTGTTGCATATCGACACCACCTGGAAGTTTAAAGAGATGATCGCCTTTCGCGATAATCTCGCCAAAGAGCTTGAACTCGATTTACGCGTGCACACCAATCAAGAAGGTCTTGCGCAAGGCATTAACCCATTTGATTCAGGTAGCGCCGTGCATACCGATATCATGAAGACCCAAGCGCTCAAACAAGCACTCGATCAATACCAGTTTGATGCAGCCTTTGGGGGCGCACGCCGTGATGAAGAAAAGTCGCGCGCAAAAGAGCGGGTGTATAGTTTTCGGGATAAAAACCACAGATGGGATCCTAAGAACCAGCGCCCCGAGCTTTGGAACTTATACAATGGGCGAGTACATCCCGGCGAGAGTATCCGGGTCTTCCCGTTAAGTAACTGGACCGAGCTGGATATCTGGCAATATATCTATCAAGAGCAGATTCAAATTCCGGAGCTTTATTTTGCTAAAGAGCGCCCGGTGGTGGAGCGCGATGGCACTTTGATTATGGTCGATGATGATCGCATGCCATTAAAACCAAACGAAAAGCCAATACTGAAAAGCGTACGCTTTCGCACTCTTGGCTGTTATCCGCTCACAGGAGCGGTGGAATCGACCGCGACTACCTTGCCAGAAATTATCCAAGAGATGCTGCTTGCGAAAAACTCAGAGCGTGAAGGTCGTGTGATTGATCATGACAGCGCAGGCTCGATGGAGAAGAAAAAAGCTGAGGGGTATTTTTAATGCTTGCCGATAACAGCCTTGATACTACTTTGGCACAAAGCGATATCGAAACCTATTTGCAGCAACACGCCAATAAAGAGCTGCTGCGCTTTATTACTTGCGGCAGTGTCGATGATGGCAAAAGCACTCTGATTGGTCGCTTACTCCACGACTCAAAACTTATTTACGAAGACCAACTGGCCGCAGTTAAACGCGATAGCCAACGTAAAAACAGTACAACTGACGAGCTTGATCTAAGCCTGCTTGTCGATGGCCTGCAAGCCGAGCGTGAGCAAGGCATTACCATCGATGTGGCATATCGGTATTTTAGCACCGACAAGCGCAAGTTTATTATCGCCGACACCCCAGGCCATGAGCAGTATACCCGCAATATGGCCACAGGCGCATCGACCTCTGATTTAGCCGTGATTTTGGTGGATGCCGAAAAAGGCGTGCAACCACAAACGCGCCGTCATAGCTTTATTGTGAGCTTACTTGGCATTAAGCATGTGATTGTGGCGGTGAATAAGATGGATCTCGTCGGTTTTGAGCAAGCCCGCTACAAAGAAATTCAAAACGACTATTTAAAACTCGCAGGACACTTAGATATACCCGATATTCACTTTGTGCCGATATCGGCATTAAAGGGCGACAATATCGTTACACGCAGTGACAACACCCCATGGTTTCGGGGGCGGACGCTGCTGGAATACCTTGAAACTCTTGAAATCAAGCGCCAGCGCAACGGTAATTTTCGTTTTGCGGTGCAATATGTCAACCGACCGAATAGCCAGTTTAGAGGCTATGCCGGAACCATTGCTTCGGGTGAAGTAAAAGTGGGCGATACCATTCGGGTGCTACCCTCAGGACAAGTAAGCACGATTAAAAGCATTGTGGTATTTGAAGGGGAAATCGAAAAAGCCTCAGCCCCGCAAGCGGTGACCTTAACCTTAAATGACGAGCTAGATATTAGCCGTGGGGATGTGATTGCTGAGAAAGACGCCCTGCCCCATATGAGTGCAAGGCTTCGAGCAAAAGTGGTGTGGATGCATCAAACTGCGCTTGAGCCAGATAAAGATTACCTGATCAAAATCGGTACTAAAACCACCATCGGACGGGTCGATAAACTATTGAATAAAACCGATGTAAATAGTTTAGAAGAGCTACCGAGTAAGCGCTTAGAGCTAAACGAAATCGGCACAGTGGATATGAGCTTACAAGAGGCTGTGGTGTTTGACCGCTACAAGCGCAACAGTAAAACTGGGGCGTTTATAATGATTGACCGACTCACCAACGCAACGGTTGGCGCCGGAATGATCGCTGCGCCACTTATCGAAAGCAGTGATACGCAGCGCAAGGTTGGGTTAGTTGAGAAGTTCGTGAATCGGTTGGTGCGGCGGCTTTATCCGCATTGGGGGGTAAGAGAGGTTTAATTTAGTTTAGCTTTTCTGAGCTAACTGCAATACTTCACGCAACACATTACAGGTCTTTTCAATTTCAGCTTGAGTAAGCGTCGGATGAACCAAGAACATCAATGAAGTTTCACCAAGTTCCTTGGCATTCGGCAACGAAACTTCGGGCCGCCAACCGGTACCATCAAATGCTTTTTCAAGGTATACCTCTGAACACGAACCTTGGTAACAAGGTACGCCGCGAGCAACGATTTCTTCGATGATTCGATCGCGTGTCCAACCTAAGGCAAGCTTGTCAGGATTGACAAACATATAGCATTTATAAGCTGCATGAGAACAACCTTGGGTTGTCGCCTCATTTCCTACTTGGCATGAGTCACAAGTTCTTGGGCAACTACCGAATTTAGTATCCGGCACTCGAACAACCTCAGACTCGCGTCCTACTTGCCATATCGCTTCAGCATTAGCTTGGCGAGCAGCCGTCCAATCTTTCATACGACGTAACTGAATACGACCAATAGCCGCTTGCATTTCGGTCATACGCCAATTCGTACCAAAGCTTTCATGCAACCAACGGAAGCCAGGTGGATGCTCGCGTTCATATACGGCTTCGTAGCTTTTGCCGTGGTCTTTGAACGACCACATTTTGCGCCATAGACCTTCATCGTTCGTGGTGACCATGCCGCCCTCGCCGCCAGTGGTCATGATTTTGTCTTGGCAAAACGACCATGCGCCGATGTGTCCGATACTCCCGACTGAGCGACCTTTATAACGCGCGCCATGGGCTTGGGCACAATCCTCAATCACATAGAAATTATGTTTCTCCGCTAACGCCATAATTGCATCCATTTCCGCAGGACGCCCAGCGAGGTGCACGACAACAATCGCTTTGGTGCGCGCCGTGATCACGGATTCTATCGTATGCGCTTCAATATTTTGCGTGTTGCGGTCGATATCTGCGAATACGGGTGTAGCGCCAGCATTTACCACCGTCGAGATAGAGGCAATAAAGGTTCGTGGGGTGACAATCACTTCGTCACCTGCGCCGACACCAAGCGCTTGCAATGCCACATCGAGCGCTAGCGTACCGTTCCCCAACGCGACAGCGTATGACGCATCAGCCCAAGCGGCGAATTCCTTTTCAAACTCGCGGCACTCGGTGCCTGTCCAATAATTAACGCGATTCGATAAAACGACATCGTGCACCGCCTTAGCTTCTTCTTCGGTGAATGACGGCCAAGGGGAGAATGGAGTGTTTAACATAACCAAAAGAATTCCTATCACTTCAATAATTTTGCAGGATTGCCTACCACCGTTTGACCGTTCGGAACATCGCGAATAATTATAGAGCCAGCACCAACAGTTACATCATCACCAATTCGTTTAAGCTGAATAATTGAGCTACCAATACCAATCCAGCTGCGTCTACCCACATGCACTCCTCCGCCAAGAGCAGTGTTGGGACAAATATGTGCAAAGTCATCGATCACACAATCATGTTCAACTATCGCACCTGAGTTTACAATAACTCCTTTGCCCACTCGCGTGTCTGCATTTATAACCGCATTCGGCATTACCACAGAACCCTCTCCAAGTGAAACCGAATTGCTGATTGAGGCGGAGGGGTGAATGAGCGCCGGTGACACTAGCGATAAGCGTTCCTGAATTTTTTGTCTAACGACCGCATTACCAATAGAGACAATAGCCGCATCATACACTTTCTCTTTGTTTTTAATCGCATCATCGACCGAGCCAATGACATCGTAGCCATACAGCCTATTCATCTCGTTCCAACGATCATCGAAGAAAACAATTGATGCTACACCCATGGCTTTCGCAATATCTGCTATTACTTTGCCATGACCGCTCGCTCCAATAAGAGCTAAACGCTCAATCATTTTTGGAGCCTTTAAACTTTTCTATGGTTACATGCCCTTCAGCTGAAATGCCCTCACGAACAAATACTTTTTTAATAGTCATAAAGAGAATCTTTATGTCTAACCAAAGAGTTTGATTATCGACATACCAAACATCGAGCTCGAATTTCTCTTCCCAACTTAGCGCATTACGCCCGTTCACTTGCGCCCAGCCTGTAATACCGGGGCGAACCTCATGACGGCGAGCTTGCTTTGGTGAATAGAGCGGTACATATTCCATGAGCAAGGGTCTTGGACCCACCAAGCTCATATCACCTTTCAGTACGTTCCATAACTCTGGTAACTCATCTAAGCTTGCTGCCCTCAAGAACGCCCCAAATTTTGTTAAACGTTCAGCGTCTGGTAACGGATTGCCATTAGTGTCTACCGCGTCTTTCATTGTTCTGAACTTAATCATTTTGAAGGGCTTGGACTGTAAACCGGGCCTAATTTGTTGGAACAGAATAGGAGAACCTAGTTTTACGCGTACAGCCAGCCCAATTGCAATTCCAATCGGTAAGAGCAAGAGAATGGCTACCAGCGCGACAATTATGTCGAAAAATCGTTTCATTTCTTTAAAACACCCATAAAACTCAACATCCCGGAGTTCACCTTGCGTACATCGTATTTCTCAACCGCAATAGTTCGAGACCGCGCGCCCATAGTTTCTACAAGTTCAGGGTTCTCGATGAACGTGTTCATGGCGTGCGCTAAAGGCTCAACAGCCTTGACAGGAATAAGGAAGCCATTATCACCATCAACCACGGTTTCTCTACAGCCTGGCGCGTCGGTAGTAATAATTGCACGCCCCATCGCCATTGCCTCTAACACGGAGCGGGGCGTTCCTTCTCTATAACTTGGCAGTACAAATACATGACAGGCTTGAATAAACGGCCGAACATCTGCTTGATGCCCATGCCATTCAATCAGTCCTTCATTGCACCATGCTTCAACTTCATATTGTGGGAGAGAATCAGGATTACTATCTAGTCCTCCAACAATATGAAAGCTAATGTGCGGATACTTGCCTTTAACAATCCGCGCGGCATCCACAAATTCACGTATTCCTTTATCGCCTAGCATTCTTGCAATCAGCAGAAATGAAAGTGACGCAGCAGGAAGCGGCGTATCCGGAAATTTGTGAATATCGACTCCACTGCCATTCACAATGTGTACCGGAACGCCTTCCGGTAACAATTTCAATCTGTTGAAGCCACTTTTATCGTCGCTATTCTGAAAGAAAATAATATGTGAGCGCTTCAAGGCCGCTGCATAAAGCTTGCGTGCAATAAACTGAATAATACGGCGCTTACCAGAAGGTGTTCCAGTAAATGCGTACCCTAATCCAGTAATCAGAGCCACCCGAGTATCTACCTTTGCCCTAGCAGCCGCCAACGTTCCCCAAATTACTGGCTTAATAGTATAAGCGAGAAAAAGCTGCGGCTTCACCTTACAAAATAGCTTTTTAAGCTGAAAAAACGCGCGTATGTCATGGAAAGGATTGAGACCAGCTCGGTTAAATGGAGCGTTGTGACAAATAATTCCCTGAGCAATTAGCCAGTCGAATGCATGTTTGTCCTCTAACAACCCTGGCGCACACGCATGTACTTCATATCCCTGTTGAATAAGGTCTAAAAGAAGTTGGCCTCTGAAGTTCACTAAAGACGAAGACGACGAGGCCAAAATAAAGGCCTTTTTTAACACTTAAAAAAATCTCTATACCAAGCCACGAATTTATTAATCCCCTCTTGTACAGAGGTGCTTGGTTTATAGCCTAAGTCGTCAACAAGGTCGGTTACATCGGCGAACGTAGCCGGCACATCACCCGCTTGCAATGGCATTAAATTCTTCGGTATTTCTTTACCCACGGCATTCTCAATAGCGTTAATAAAGTCCATCAATTTAACGGGGTTATTATTACCGATATTGTAAACTTTATAGGGAGCTGATGAACGACTGGCATCCGCACCTTCTTCTATCCAATTCGCTGCGGCTTGCGCTGGGTTATCAATTACTCGGGTAACCCCTTCAACAATATCGTCTACATAAGTGAAGTCACGAAGCATATTACCATTGTTAAATACGTCAATAGTGCGCCCTTCTAGCGCAGCTTTGGTGAAAAGAAACAAAGCCATATCGGGACGTCCCCACGGACCGTAAACCGTAAAGAATCGTAATCCCGTAGTGTGAATACCAAATAGGTGCGAATACGTATGAGCCATCAATTCGTTCGACTTCTTACTCGCTGCATAGAGACTTATAGGATGATCCACATTATGTGAGGTTGAGAATGGTAAGGTTTCATTCAACCCATATACAGAAGAACTCGATGCATAGCTTAAGTTCTTCACACCGTAATGACGGCAGGCTTCCAATATATTCAGAAATCCCACAATATTGGCGTCAATATAGGCTTGCGGATGCTCCAATGAGTAACGCACGCCTGCTTGTGCCGCTAAGTTACATACCGCATCAAACTTCTCTGCCTCAAACAGTGCGTCAAGAGCACTTTTGTCCTCTAGTTTCATTTGCACAAAGCGGTATTTCTCATACTTTGTAGACTGAACTAGGTTACCGTACTGAACATCTTCTTTTGCAATGCCGGTTTCAGCTAAGCGCCCATATTTCACGCGAATATCGTAGTAGTCGTTAATGCTGTCAAGCCCTACAACTTCATCACCTCGTGCTAAAAGCTTTTGTGCCAAGTGAAAGCCAATAAAACCAGCAGTTCCTGTAATTAAAATCTTCATCACTCATAATTCCTGAATAAAGCTTGCAATCAAATCTTAAAGCCGTGTAGCTAGGTTTTTATTTACGTTTGTAACTAATTCTCTACTCTGGAATATATTTTTCATAACCAGCTAGAATCAGTTTTTCACGCACCTCGTTCCAGTTCGAAATTAAATCTCCCACAGGTTCTGGATTCTGCCGCTTTAAATTCGTTACTGGCGTCGACTCGGGCAAACCCAAAAACTCTAGCACGCGCTGGAACGTATTGTTCAAGTCGCCTGTTAACTCTTCATAAGAGATATTCAAAAGTTGATGTTCGGAAAAAAATTCATCTCCCCAACGCTCCCAGTATAGTGTCTTCTCAATCCACTCAATCAACTCATTGGGATCGACGCTTACACGCTTTTTGTCCGCACTCATAAGCGCACGGTTGGAGTTTGCGACGTAAGTGTCATTTTCTCGGGCTATCATCCACGACAAAACACTTCTTAATGTATCTTCTCGTTTTAAATGAATAACTCGTAAATTTCGATTCTTCTGCAATAAAGAAAACAACTCCGTCGCATCGCCATGGTGAGGATGATAATAAAACACCTTACAACCCGCAGCCTTTATGTATCGTGGCTGCTTACCAAACACATCACCATAACGCTTTTCGATAGAATCTCCACCTAAATGACCAAAATGTTCGCCTTTGACCCGAACATTTGGGTGGCTACGTAGACTAGAATTCAAAAAATTAGAGCCCGTTCGTGAGCGTGATAGCACTATGAAAGGAACATAGTCTTTATATCCTAAAGGTTTTAGTAAATAGTACTTTGTTAGTCTGATTAAATCTTTTACTTCCATACTGCTCGCTCCCTATAACGCACATTCATTGGTCATATTTCAATATCGTACGATCCCAATTGTATTTTCCGCCTAAATACCTAGCCCCCGAAATTGTAAAGTGACCATTGTCCCTATATAAAATGATGTCGTCTTCAAATGCCAAGCAGTAACCACTATTCGAACACACAGTTTCCGTTAAATCGACAAAGCTGACAGTAGACGAAACAGAAGATTCTTGATTTTGCTTTAAGGCGATATCACTTAGAAAAATGGATAGCTCCCGATACTCGCTTGGCAAATCGAACGCGCATTCACTAAACTCCATTTTGAAACGACCAGCCTTTTCAAGGCAGCGGCCGACATTAAATTCTGAGCGAGGAGGAGGGGCTACAAGAGTTACCGAAATATTAAGCTCCGAAAGCCTTGATAACGTTTCTAATATTCCTTGCTCCATGGCAGCCCAAGAACCTTGTTGCACAACACCGTCAAGCTGAACCACGAAGTCTGGATTTGCTAAATAGAGAAACGGGCTAGCCAATATAACATTTCTAATTCGTTCTTTGTTGCGCTCTATGTAACCTAAAACACTTTCATTATGGTCTAAGCAAGATTGGAAATCATAGGAACGCTCTGTGTTTCTGACGTTTGCCAATCCGATAGTTGGAGCACAGCTACTTTTAGTCATTTGCAACAACTGTATATTTGGACTGTTAGCTAGAAGACCGTCGACCAAGTGCATGGCATAACTATCGCCCCAAACAATGTTTACATCTTCTTTTACATCGCCATAAACGCAGTCGGAGCTCCAGTTATCAGGCATATCACACTTGGCTGATAGCCCTTTATTAGGAGCAAGGATTTCATTTTTCACAGTGTCTGTGGCATAGATATAAGCTATCGACCCTGTCGACAACAAGGCAGCCCAAACAAAAAGCGCCAAGAACAAACGTCTCGAATGCTTGCTGTTAGAAAAGCCGAAACGCAGAGGCCTTTCAAAAAAGCGATAAGATATATACGCTAGGGCAAAGCTTACAAGGAGCCCTATAAGCAGCATTAATGCCGTGGGCTCTTTAAGGCTTTGTGCTCTGATAAAGGCTAGTACCGGTTGATGCCAAAGATATAAGCTGTAACTCAGTATTCCAATGAAAACCATTGGCTTTACACTAAGTATACGATACACGAGAGAGCCTTCTCTAGTGTAAAGCAATATAAGAATAACACCGATACATGGCAGCAACGTATAAACAGATGGCCATGGGGTAGCCGGCGATATGAGCCAAAAACTAAATACAAGTACAAGCAACCCAACGAGAGACAATACGTCTGAGTTTGGCTTTCCAAACTTATTGACAACTACTGCGGCTGAGGCTCCCACTAAGATTTCCCATACCCTGAATGGGGTTAAATAAAATGCAGCATCTTGGCTTATTCCCAAAGCCCAAAGAGACAGAAAGAAGCTGCTCACAATACCAATAATTACCAATGAAACAGCGAGCCATTTTGTCCTTTCCCGCCAAAGAAGTAACATCAGTAATGGAAAAACCAAATAGTATTGCTCTTCAACTCCGAGGCTCCATGTGTGTAAAAGAGGCTTTTCGTCTGCTCCACTGTCAAAGTAACCACTATCACGCCAAAAGGTAAAATTTGATACAAAGAATATTGAGGCAATGATGCTCACCAAATATTTTTCGAAATCACCGGGCGATAGGAAATAGAAACTAAAAGGAATTGTGACTGTGATCACGAGAAGTAAGGCAGGAATAATACGGCGAACTCGACGCTGATAAAAGTCGGCAAGAGAGAATCGTCCCGAATCTATTTGAGCGAGAATTATAGACGCAATTAAAAATCCAGATATAACAAAAAAGATATCAACGCCAATATACCCCCCATTAAACCAGCTAACACCAGCATGAAATAGAAGCACAGGAATAACAGCAATTGTTCTTAGCCCATCAATATCTGGGCGATAACTTAAAGACGACATATAACTCTACTCCGAAAGATTCTTACCAGTCATACCGGCTAAAGCTGTCCATATTCTTCCAATGCGGAGTAAGCTTGGCGGTTCCCGTTATTAACCGCACCACACGCTCCGAGGTATTGCGAATTTTATATTCTTCAGGAATTTCGCGTTCAGTGCCTGAAAATACCTCTCTGCTTGCTGTCGCAATACGTACGCCTTCTACTAATGTGTCTTTATCTAGCCCCGTGAGCGCTATTGCGCCCGTGTCGAGGGCTTCTGGCCGTTCTATTGAGCGCCGCAAGGTTACAGCGGGGAAATTGAGTACCGACGACTCTTCACTAATGGTGCCGCTGTCTGAAATAGCACAGAAGGCTTCCATTTGGAGTTTGTTGTAATCGAAAAAACCAAACGGTTTCAAAAATCGAATATCACCGGTTACTTTGTCTAAGCCCAACTTTTCAAGGCGGTTTCTAGTTCGCGGGTGAGTAGACACCACAATAGGGTAGCCATACACTTCGTAAAGCGCATTTAGCGCCTCCACTACTTTTGCAAGGTTTTCTTTGCTGTCTACGTTCTCTTCTCGGTGAACACTTACAATAAAGAACTTGCACGACTCTAGCTCGAGTTCAGAGAGCACCTCTGAGTTATTAATCGAGTCAATGGAATGCTCAAGCACTTCCCGCATGGGCGATCCGGTTAAATAGATAAACCGATGCGACAGCCCTTCACTAATTAAATGACGGCGGGCATGTTCGGTATACACCAAATTAAAGTCGGCTAAATGGTCTACCAGTTTACGGTTAATTTCTTCCGGCACGTTGGCGTCAAAGCTACGGTTGCCGGCTTCCATGTGGTACGTGGGTACCTTCATACGCTTCGCCATTATGGTGGCTGTTGCGCTATTCGTGTCGCCGAGCACCAACACCGCGTCGGGCTTTTCTTCTAGAATTACTTGCTCTGTTTTAATCAGAATTTCACCCAAGCTACGACCCAAGCTAGAGGTATCAACATTCAAAAAATGATCCGGTTGGCGTACGCCAAGCTCTTCAAAAAACACGTCGTTAAGCTCGTAGTCGTAGTTTTGCCCGGTGTGAACAATTTTATGATCGACCACTTGGTCCAGTGCTGCCATCACTCGCGATAAGCGAATGATTTCTGGGCGTGTGCCTAAAATTGTCATTACTTTTAATTTTTTCATTACAAAGCTCTATTTTATGAAATTCGAGAATTCGAGTTTGAGTAGTAAGGCTTAAATACCCGCGCAACTAAACAGGCTTTACCACAGGGCAGGCATAAGTGTCGGGTTTTTCGCGATCAAATATTTCGTTGGCCCATAACATAACCACCATTTCTTCGTTGCCAATATTCGTTATGTCGTGGCTCCAACCCGGCACCGTTTCCACAATTTCAGGGCGTTCACCATCGGTGAAAAGCTCATAAAACTCGCCAGTAACCATGTGGCGAAACTTGAAGCTTGCTTTGCCCTTTATGACCAAGAACTTTTCTGTTTTTGTATGGTGGTAATGGCCACCCCGAGTAATACCGGGGTGCGCCGTAAAATAAGAGAACTGGCCAGCGTCTGGCGTTTTCAACATTTCAACGAACACACCGCGCTCATCACCATATTTAGGCACGGTATAGGTGAATGTTTCCGTTGGAAAGTAACTCACATAAGTTGAGTAGAGCTTACGCACAAACCCTGTACCAACCCTCTCGGAGACGAGCGTTGAGCGGCTCTCCTTAAACGCATAGAGTTGCTTTGCGATATTTCCAACCGTTTGCTCATACACAGGTTCAATGTTCAAAAAGCCTGATGCCATGGGCTTAGCCTGCGCTTTAACAGCAGCAACCGCGTTCACCAAGCAGGTATACATTTGCTCAACCACATCGTCGACATAAACTAACTTAACTTGCGCGTTGTCGTCGTGAATCTCTATGGGTATATCGCGCACAATACGGTGACAAAAGGTTGCCACCATAGAGTTATAGTCAGGTTTACACCACTTACCAAACACATTCGCAAGCCGATAAATATAAACACTATTGCCGGTATCTTCATGCAGCGCTAACAGCTGTTGCTCTGCTGCTTTTTTACTTTGCCCGTAAGCATTGTCGCGTTCTGCTTGAATAGATGAGCTATAAACCAGCGGTATATTGCGTTTTTCCTGCTTAGCAACCTCGGTAACGGCACTTGCAAGCGCTTCGGTTAAGTCTGCATTACCGACTTTAAATTCGCTTTCATGTTCTGGGCGGTTAACGCCCGCTAAATGAATAATGCCGTCTACGGCGCGAACCAAACTAGGCAGCTCGCTTAGTTCGTTGTCTCGCGTAAAAGAAACAACTTCTATTTCAGGTTTTTCACTCAAGTAAACACTCAAGTTCTTGCCAACAAAACCGTTCGCGCCTGTAATTAATATTTTCATAGTAGCTTCTCTTACTCTTTGCTAATTTTCTGGGCTAGTTTTTTGTATTAGTTCTCTGGATTAATGTAGTTGCCGGCCGCAAAAGCGCGCATAAACTCAAGTTTAAGCAATAATTGCTTCATTCCTGCTACATCTAAGCGCTCGGTGTTATGCGAGTTATAGTCCTCAAACTCTGCTATTTTGCTGTCGCCTTCTTCAACAAACTTGGCATAGTTTAAATCACGCAGGTCTGGCGGCACTCGGTAATAGTCGCCCATGTCTTCTGCACACACCATTTCTTCGCGCGACAATAAAGCTTCGTAAAGCTTTTCACCGTGGCGCGTACCCATAATTTGAATCGGATAATCGGGCTTATCAATCAACTCCAAAATAGCTTTGGCAAGCACTTCAATGGTGGCTGCGGGCGCCTTCTGCACAAAAATGTCACCATTCTGGCCATGTTCAAATGCATAAAGAACCAGGTCTACAGCATCATCTAGCGTCATCATAAAACGCGTCATACTTGGGTCTGTAATAGTAATGGGTTTTTCAGCTCGAATTTGGTCAACAAAAAGCGGAATAACAGACCCACGCGATGCCATTACGTTTCCGTACCGCGTACCGCAAATAACGGTTTTGCTGTCATCTACATTTCTCGACTTAGCCACCATTACCTTTTCCATCATGGCCTTAGAAATACCCATGGCATTTATGGGGTAAACCGCCTTGTCGGTACTTAAACACACAACCCGTTTCACCGCGTTTTGTATTGCGGCTTCAAGAACATTTTCGGTTCCAATAACATTGGTTTTCACCGCTTGCATAGGGTGAAACTCGCAAGACGGAACTTGCTTTAACGCCGCCGCATGGTAAATAAAGTCAACGCCTCGAGTGGCATTCAACACACTTTGGTAGTCGCGCACATCGCCGATGTAGAACTTAAGTTTCGGATGGTTATATGCCTTACGCATATCGTCTTGCTTCTTCTCGTCACGACTGAAAATACGAATTTCAGTAATATCCGTGTCGAGGAAACGACGTAATACCGCGTTACCGAATGAACCGGTACCACCGGTAATAAGTAGAGTTTTTCCCGCAAAAACAGACGCCATTTTCCTATCCTTTCGAATTTTCAAAATCTTTTTGAGCCCACGCAACATATTCGGGTAATCCGGTATCTATGCGTTTCACAGGATTAAAACCAAACGATGCCTGAGCCGCTTGAACATTAGCCAAACTGTGCAATACATCGCCCATTCGGGTTGGACCAAATTCAATGGCAACCGGTTCAGGCAAATAATGATTGATACGTTTAGCTAAATCTAAAATTTCAATTTGAGTGCCGCTTGCAATATTAAACGCGCCCGACACACCTCTATTTTTTGCAGCTGCAATATTTGCTTGAACTACGTCGGCTACGTGAACAAAGTCCCGCGTTTGTTTACCATCGCCAAAAATTATAATAGGTAACTGCTGAAGGGCCCGAAAAACAAAAATTGGAATTACATTACCATAAGCGTCGAAACGCTGGTTAGGGCCATAAACGTTGAAATAGCGTAAACAAATAGCTTCAAAACCATAGGTGTGAGCAAACGCGAGTGTTTGCTTTTCTGTGTATAATTTCGACACGCCATAAGGTGTTAGTGGCTCAATAGGGTGACTTTCGTCAATAGGAATGGTTTTCAATTCGCCATATATGCCCGCTGAAGAGGACGACACCACCTTTTCAACACCCAAGTCTCTGGCTGCCTCAAGTACCCGAAGCGTTCCACTTACGTTAATGTCGCTATCTATTTCCGGATGATCAATTGAGCGTTTATTACCCACCGACGCAGCAAGATGAAAAACCGTATCGGCACCTTGCATTGCGTCGCGGACCGCTGAAGCGTCACGCACGTCACCCTGAACGAAACGAACATGCTTTGCTGTAATTAGATCCGAAATATTTTTCTTGTGCCCTGAACTAAGGTCATCTAACACCGTTACTTCAGCGCCCTGCTCAAGCAAAGATTCAACAATATTTGAGCCGATAAAGCCGGCACCGCCTGTAACTAACGCTTTCACTTTGTAATCCTTTTATTCGAATTCACTGACTAACTCGCGAGCTGCTTTCGGTTCATTACTCTGCCGATCAGCGCTCTTTCATCTTTATTAAGCAACAGCATGTAGGTTACTAATACATACATTGCCGAATACAAAACAACCGCTCCAGCAAAGGTTAACCATGTAAAGGTAATACCATGGGTCAACCACAAGGCTAAACACACCATCACCGCATTAACCGGCAAGGTTTTTCCATAAACCCCTTGAATATATTTTAAAAAGCTAACTTCTGCTTTTATCTGTAAAACACAGCCTAAAATAACATACCCTATTAGCAGCGCTGCCCCGGTTCCAACCGCGGCGCCAATAACGCCGAAACGCGGCAATAGAAGCAAGGTCAATACAATGTTAATTACTGCCATAATTACAATAGTAAGCGACCGATACCAATACGCTTCCTTTACTTGCAAAACAATATTTCTTGAGTTTCCAATAATCTCTAAAGAAAAGGGCAACAAAACAAGTAGCAGCACATAGTAAGAAAGCGCAAAGTCTTCGTTGAGCCACAAAATAAGAAACTGCTGACCAAACACAACCAACCCACCTAACACCAAATAGATAAAAAGTGCTTGGATACGAGAAATACGCACCAGCAGCGAAAGAATCTGCGTATTTGAAATACCACTATCGATTTTACGAATAATATCTGGCGTGAATACGCGGGTAATAACAATAGTGAGCGACATTACATATTTATTGAACATCACGCCAATAGCGTAAATGGACACTGCTGCCGCTCCCACCATCGAGCCAATTAAGATGTGATCTATCCGATGGAACAACTGCTCTATCATCGCAACCGCGAAAATAGGTGCTCCATAAACCAGAATTTTTTTTAACTCAAGCCACTGTGGCAAGGAAAATCTAATTTGAAACTTGAGCGCGTTAGAAACGTAAATAAAGCGACAGAGCGCGGTAACGACCTTAAACGCACACATACTCCACGCAACCTCGATCAATCCGTAGTCATTTATGAGTAATAGATATATAACGACTATAGATAAAACCGATGTAAAAATTTCTAAACTTCGGAGAAAAACAAAGCGCTCTTCGGCATAAATAAGAGATGAGAGCGGGTTGCTGGCAATCATAATTGCCGCCCCTACACCAACTATCTTGAACATTTCTTCAAGAACTAATATTTTGTCTAAGGTTAAGCCTTGGGCAAATATGCTTACGAAGGATTCAGCTAACAACCACACAACACTAATAATAAAAAAACCAACGAGGACGTACGTAAATAGCATTCTCCCTAAAAACTTTTCTTTTTCTTCAGTACTCCCTCTGTGTTTCACAAAAAAACGCAGTAAGCTATCGTTCATGCCGAGATCAAGAATGCTAATATAAGCGACAAAAGCCATAGCTAGACTCAATATCCCATAATCATCAGTACCGAGCTCAGCAACTAAAATGGGAGTAAAGAGCAAAGCTGATACTATACCCACAAAAATCGCGACGTAACCGAGTAATGCACCTTTAGCTTTTTGCGACATATATTTAATAACTACCGTCTAAATTGAAAATAAAAACTAATATTGTGCTTCAATAAATTGCTTTAGCTCATTTGCGTAAAGCGTTGTGTCAAAATTATTTATAGCGATTTGCCAAGCATGAGTTTGCATTTGCCTATAGCTAGATTCCGTTAGGCTCGCCACAGCAAAAATACACCGCTGAATTTCTTCTAAGTCCGTATTTTCAACTACAACACCAGTGTCAACACTATGATAAAGACCCAAATCAGACGTAAGGTTGGTAATTACAGGGCAACCTAACGCTAAACTTTCAACATACTTCGTTGGAAAGCCAAACTCGCTCACTCTATTTCGCTCGCGAACAAAAATAGTAAAGTGCGCTTGCTTTAAGAGCTCCGAAACTTCCGCATGGGTAATCCGGCCGTGGCAGATTATCTTTGCTGTTGCCCCCCCCACTGCATACCATTTTTGCGACTCTGGCGACTGTTCCATGTAGGCGTTGAACTCTAGTTGGTTCAAGCCAATAATATGAAGCTCAATTTCTCGCTGTGGTACGGCTAGGTTTTCAAGGTCTTCTTGCTTGCCTCGCGGTTGGTTTACGTGGGCAACCGCTATAGCAATTTTATCGAGCCGGTCTTTTTTGCCAGGGGAACCTGCATAAAATAGCTTAACTGGCCCACTACCGAGCTTTGGCCGGTTTAATTGGTCTAAAGTACTTGTTGGTTCATGGAATGTCAGCGTTGGCGGAATTCTCACTGTAGGCCGTTTTTTTGCTTGGTAGTAACATTGCAATGCACTACTAATACAAATAACGCCGTCTGCTTTCGGAACCAAATGTCGCATAGCGAATTCAGTATTCATTAAGTATGGCGACATCCAAAAGCCTAGCCGTGATTCTGCGGCATACCACTCAACCGCATCGAAAATTATTTTAATGCCACGTTTCTTTGCCCAAGCAATAAAATTAAGCAAATAAGGGCTATAACCACTATAGATAATTATAGCTTTCGGCCAGTATTGTTGTTGCTCAAACCAGTCGCGTGACCGACGCCCCATGGTGAAATACCGAACAAACTTGAGCAGTTTGGGTAAATGCTCTGCAGAGCGCTCATTTATTTGCACCGACTCAATGCCGGGCTGAATGGCTGTTGCTTCTCCTTCTACTCTGCCTAGAGACAAATAGCCCGACACCACAGTTACTTTATAGCCTGCAAGCACCAAACTTTGCGACACTCCTAATACGCGACGCGCGGCGGCACCGCCTTCAGGAAAATCGATCGGGCCCACGTAAGCAATCCAGTCTGGCGATATTTGCTTAACCTGACTCATTACTACGAACTTTTCGTTTCAAATAACATTTCTAATCTATGCAACTTTAACTCGTCGTCTGTTATTTTCTTCGTATAGCCGCTTTTTGCCAATTTAACTCTTAGTACGTTGTCAGTCAGTAGGCGTTCTAAGCCGGCCAGAATATCGACCTCACTATTTTCACAAACAAGGCCTGTTTCTTCATGAACTAGCTGCTCATGAACGCCGGAAACTTCCGCAGCAAGAACCGCCTTTTTCATAATTTTAGCTTCATTTATAATGCCACAAAGCCCTTCGTAATAGCTCACAACAGCAACTATATCTGCCACTTTATAAGCTGGAAATGGATTTTCAAGGCGGCCAAGTAAAATTAGGTGAGACGATAATTCCAACTCTGTAATAAGCGAACTAAGCTTTTCTTTATCAGGCCCATCACCCACTACAAACCAAATAAAGTCATACCCTTTGTTTTTTAGTTCTTTACAAATACGAGCGAGTCTAAATATGGCTTTAGACTTGTCGCTTAAACGGCATACCGTTAGTATTTTGGTTTTATTCACGTTCATAGCCGAGGGGGCTGTGCTTGCGCATGCAAGGGAGAGCATTTCCTCAGAATCCAGAAGATTATACACAACGTGAGCTTTTCGCTCGGTACTTGGCACTGCTTGAACAAGTGATTCTCTAGCGGTTTCGGAAACGCAGATATATAAATCAATTTCCGGATCGCCAGTGCTAATACCTGCTGCAATTTGGCCTGTTGTATCGATACCCTTTAGGTCGTTGCGAATCCACAGTACTTTTTTATCGGCATGAATATGCTTACGAATAAAGGCTGTAGACATGCCCGTTAGTAGTGCCGCTGCTACGTTAAACTGGCGCTTTTTAAGTTTGCGTTCTCGAAAAAACTGCACGAATCGCTGACCCACATAGCAAATTAAGTCGGAGAGCACTTTTATACGGTTAAGGCCTTTTGCTGCAAAAAAGCGTTGACCTACTGCTTTACTGCGTAAGTGCAAAACTTCAACTTCAGGCGGCAACAAATGTTCCATATTACCGCCAGGAACAGTCAGTACAAAGGTAACTCGCCATCCCCTCGCTACAAATGCTTTGATCATCCGCAATGAAGACTTTTCCGCGCCCCCAACATTAAAAACCGGGTAATGAAATAAAATACTTCTTGTAGAAGTCATTAACGTCGAAAAAATTCCGTTTTAATATAGCGGGCTATTCTATTTACTATTCTTCCTGAGTATTTAATAGCCACACTTTTTACTATACGTTGATCTAAAGGAGGATTAATTAGAGAAAAGGATTTAGGTGACTCTAAATAACTCATATTTATTGTGTCGTTCTTGCCAGAATGCACGCCACTACCGTCAAGCCCAATATTAAACACACGGTTGTCGGCCGAATAAATAGTGTATCGATGAGTTAACAGCTGCCACACACCAAAGCGAATAGACCAAGAATCAATTTTCCCATCCAGCTGCCGCTTTATCCTTGATGTTCTATCGCTACCATTCTGGTTCAGTTCCCTTCGTAGCTTTCTATTATTCCATACCTGCTCTAAGGGCTTGTCATCCCAACAAATCGTTTCCCATCGATCTTTCCAGGTCGCCCAACCGGTACTGCAATTTCGTTGAATTTTGTACACATCAAGATGATAATCTTTAGGTAGTCGTTCTAGCGAGGAAAATGCAGAGATTGAGCCTATCTCGTTTACCTCTGCATAAAATTTTAAGCTTTCATTCATGAAAGTTAAAAAGTCTGGCGAGACTAATAAATCATCTTCAAGAACAATTACGCTGCTATGCTCTAAAAGAACCTTTGTTACGCCATTAATAATTGAGTTCGCTAATCCCTTGTTATGACTCGATTCAAACACTGTGACTTCAGCAAATTTGTCAAGCCATATACTATCACTCGCAACAGCCCGTACCTCTGCGACTCTCGCAATTAAAGTTGTATTGTTATTATCTTTTGGGCCATCACAAAAAATAAATAATTCAGAAACACTTGCTTCTGGACACTTGGCAAGCTCCGTTAAGGTTCGCCGAAGGTGCTCACTACGGTTATATGCAAAAACTAGAATGGGTGCAGACTTCACAAAACTGTTCCTCAATCTTTCACAATCTGCAAGTAAGTATTTACGAGCGAATTCACATTCCGCTCCAGATTGTGCGTGTGCATGGCTTTCTTTCTTGCATGTTGTGAAAGCCGGCAGGCTAATTCGTCCGACTCAAAAATACGTTTCAACTTCAACGCTAACATTGCAGGGTCGTCGGCTCTATAAAACAAAGCTTCTTGCTCGTCGGTGGCCATAGTTGGTGTACCGCCAGCAAATGCAGTAACGCAAGGAACCCCCATAATCATAGCTTCACCTAATGTATTCGGACTGTTTTCAATAATAGAGCTCATTACATACACATGGCTGCTTGCTAATTGCTTGGCCATATCGTGCTCTTGTAATACGCCCAAAAACTCTACGTTTCCATCTAACTTAAGCGTATGAATTAAATGGTTAATATAGCTACCATAGCCGATCATACGCTTAACCGCACTACCCTTTGTATGAGGGTTTTCTCCGGCTATACGAACACGAATTTCAGGAAAGTGCTGCTTTAATTGAGCTACGGCTTGGAGTAAAACATGTACGCCTTTTCGGGGTGAGCCTGCATTGCCAACAAATAGCGTAAAACGTTTCGCCTGTTCAAGTTGCCATTGAGTTTGGTAAAAGGTGTCTCTGAGTATTCGGCTGCAACTGTGGTAACTCGCTGCGGGATTAATAGCAAAAGCCTGCGCTTGGTCCCACTCAGTACGCCCCATTAAGTGAGTAGCGCACTGCATGGCTGCCCGCTCGTGGTTTAAGCGACTATTAAAGCGCCACAGCTTATTTACAATAAGAGCGACCGCCGTGAGCGCGACTTTAGGATGAAATGGGTTGAGCATACCCAACAGAGGTAACCGCCCTAACTCATATTGGGTGTAACCGTTTATCACACCCTGCATAGACAGTAAGCGTTCGCCTTGCCATGTTTCTAGGAAGCGACGCGTGTAACGCATTTCTGCACCTTCACAGTGCAAAATATCGGGCTTAAAGTGATTGAGTACACGGTCGCATACACTTTGCTCCACGTCGTACTGGTCTGCCCTTAGTTGTGGCATGCCATAGTAGGTAATGTTGTCTTTTTCTATAACTTGAAAATCTGCAATTGGGCAGCGCATCGCGATCGCAATTTTAAAGCGTTGGTCTTTTGCAAGCTCGCGTGTCATTAGCGTTAACCAGCCGCCAAAAGGGCTTGCTGGCAACCCTAGTTGCTCTGCCACGGCAGGCAAAGGAATGTTGGCTGTCCACAATATTTTGACTGTCTTTGTCATGAGCGAGTCACTAAATTATTTAAGAATTGTTGTGTGGCGGTCCGCCATTTATCATAGCTAAAAGGCTGCATTAATCGGCAGCGCTCTTGCATTTTAAAACGCTCATTAGGAGTCAGTCTGATGGCTTTATCTAATACTCGGTAAATCGCTGCATCGCTAAATTCAAGTGCCAGAAAGCCGTTTACCCCATCTTCTAAATACTCAGGAATATCGCTGGTCGCATTAGTAATAACAGGAATACCTAAAGACACCGCCTCTACAAACTTTGTCGAAAACCCGACATTTGAGACACGGTTAGGTTTGCGAAAAAAGACCGCAAAATCACTCTTTGTTACTATATCTATTGAGTTAGAATGAGGCACGCGCCCATGAAATTCTATAGTTGATGAAAGTTGCTCAATAAGGCTTCGCTGGCTAGGGACTTCAGCTAAATATTGGAGTTGAGTTAGTCCCACTATATTGAGCTTAAATTGATGACCTTTCCCATACAGTTCACTAAAAGCTTTAATCATGCTCGGCAAACGATCTTTATGCATTCCTAAACCAGGACTACCAGAATACGTAAATATTGTTAACTTATTCTCCGGAATATCCCTACGCTGCCATCGCTCCTCAGCATGGTCGATCGCAAATGGCAGCTTCAGTACATTTAGTTTCTTTAAGAAGCGCTCAAGATAATAGGAAGTCACAATAATATTTCCCGCTTGCTTGGTTAAGAAACGCATTCTAATTTGCACACCAAGCAATCGGTAAAGATTACGAAATATCTTTCTACCCTCCCAACCATACCATTCAGTACAATCGAGGATCGAAGCTGCACCTAACTGACGGCAAAGTTTATTTATTCTATAAGTACCTCGCGCAGGATAGTTATAAGTAATAATAGCCTTAATAGAGTTCTCTCCAACAAGATCAACAAAAGCTTTTATTGGAGCTTCTGAACTGATATACGATGAGCCTCTAAAATCTGGAGTTGGCCTTTTTATATTAATACACTCTATGGGCGGTAAATTTCCAGATTTCCACGTCAGTCCACTTTGATCTTCATTTTCTAGCTTGCCAAGCACATAAACATTGTAACCTAAGCTTTGAATTAAACGAGCAATGCCGAGGGCACGCACTGCAGAGGCATTACGATCAGGTAACTGAAAGCCACCACACAGTAAAATAGTATTCTTTACATCTGATTTCTTTATTGTCATACCTACACTCGAGCCTTACTACAATAGCTATTTATAATCATGGCAGCGGAAAGGGGGAAAAATAAAAATAGCATCAACCCTTGGGCCCCAACGAGGTTATTCATAAAGGTTACCGCGAACATGCATACCACAATCGACAATGCCGCACCGTCTAACTTTGGGTGTTTGCCCATGTATCGAATGGGAAGATAAAAAATTAAGTAGATAAAAATGAGTCCGAAAAACACCCCTAACTTCGCAAAATTATCAAGAATCTCAGAATGCTTACCAATATCACGATTACTCCAAACGCCCAGTAAAGGATTTTCAATAAACAATTCAGCACTCCGTTTCCAGCGCTCTACCCTGTCACTCGCGGTGCCTTGCGCCTCCCCTTGCTCCAGAGTTTCTAACACATCGCGAATTTTAATAAAGTAGTTGGTGCCTTGGGTAAAAGGCTGTATGGCCGTTAGGCTGGTCGATAGAATTGGCTTAAAACCAACCGACAGTATTGCCGCTAAAAAAAACGCAAATAGAACTCGTGTAGCGGTAATTTTAGCAAGAATAATAAGTGAACCTAGAGTGGCCAACATGGTAATAACAGCAATGGTATATCCCGAACTCAGCACTAGGGTGATAGCTAATATCAGGTTGCCGATAATCAGTACGTTTTGCCAAGGTTTAAAGCCTAGCTCCTTTCGACTTCTGAATAACATATATAAAATTGGCACCATAATTACAGTACTATAGGCTAGGCCATATCCGCCTATACCGCTATTTGCTAACTCTAATGCTTCTTCTGTAGAGCGCACTGCAAGACGCATGGCGTGGCCATTCACAAACCATAGCGTATAAATAGTTTTTATATAGGTAATGGGTAAGGTAAGCAGTATCCACCATAAAATGGGGCGAAACGACTCTTCGTTATGGCGCCGGCTTTCAATTACGTAAAGAAAAAACAAGGCAATAAAAAGCTGGAAGTTCTGAATAAGGCCACCAAGCCCAAGTTGTATGTAATCGAGAACGCCAATATAAAGAATAAATACCGTTGCAAGAATAGTAGGAATAGAAGGGCGCAGGAACAAATTTGCAGGCTTTAATAATTCAAGGAATAGCCAACCGGCAACGGCTAAAACAGCCAACACCCGTGCAATAGTATTATAACCGAGTGCAGGCGATGTAACCCACAAGGCTACATAGGCTATTGCTATATTTTGTAGCGAATTAATAGATATACGCATAATAACGAGTTACAAGCCACCCGTTGCTATACCCGCAGGTAAAATATTCTTAAGGTCGTATACTACATAGCTGTTAGTTGCATGACTGAAACTGGTGTCGTTCTCGTTGCTTGCTGAGTAAGAGTTAGCGCTAGAATTGTCGAGCAAGTGGCCGAGCCCTTTCTCGGCAAGTTGCACAAACTCTTGATGTGCTACCGCAAGAACTACCGCGTCGTAACTTGCCTGCTCAGGTAATTTCGGTAACAGTGAAACGCCCAGCTCATGCATGGCTTCTTCAGCGTCTGCCCAAGGGTCGTATATGTCAACACTAGCGCCGAACGACTCCAGTTCGCGTACTAAATCGATCACCTTGGTGTTACGAATGTCTGGGCAATTCTCCTTAAAGGTAACGCCCAACATTAATACACGGCTAGCTCGAACTTGTTTTCCCGCCAATAGCATTTGTTTTACAATGTCGGCCGCAACATATTTGCTCATGTTGTCGTTAATTCTACGGCCAGCCAAAATCATTTCCGGGTGAAACCCAATAGACTGTGCTTTGTGCGTTAAATAATAGGGGTCAACGCCAATACAATGCCCGCCCACTAGGCCTGGCTTGAAGGGTAGAAAGTTCCACTTAGTTGCTGCCGCAGCTAATACTTCATGCGTATTTATACCCATTTGGTTGAATAGCATCGCCAGTTCGTTAATTAAGGCTATATTTACGTCGCGCTGAGTATTCTCGATAACTTTTGCAGCTTCAGCAACCCGAATTGAACTAGCCTTATGCGTACCCGCCGTAATAATAGACGCGTAAAGGCTGTTCACAAAGTCTGCAACTTCCGGGGTTGAACCGGCTGTTACTTTTAAAATATTAGTAACGCGGTGCTCTTTGTCACCGGGGTTAATGCGTTCTGGGCTATAACCCGCGTAAAAGTCCTTGTTAAATGTTAAGCCAGAAACTCGCTCTAATACCGGTACGCAGTCTTCTTCTGTTGCGCCTGGGTATACCGTTGACTCGTAGATAACGACATCGCCGTTTTTCAGGGTTTTGCCGATGGTTTCTGATGCTTTGATGAGCGGCGTTAGATCTGGTTGTTTGAATTTGTTGATCGGCGTTGGCACGGTAACGATGTAAATGTTAGCCGAATGCAGGTCTTGAGTGTTCGCGCTGTATGTCAAGTGTGCGGCTTGTGCGAGTTCTTCGGGTTCGACTTCGAGAGTGTGGTCATACCCGCCTTGCAGTTCTTTGACGCGTTTTTGGTTGATGTCGAAGCCGATGGTTGGGTAGTGCTTGCCGAATTCCACGGCTAAAGGAAGACCTACGTAGCCAAGTCCGATGATCGCTATTTTTACATTACTTAAGTCCATAGTAATTTAGTTCTCCGAATCTGTTTTATATGCATACCCATAATGGTAACCATATCCATACCCGTAGTATCCAGTTGCGCGTCGCTGAACACCATTTAAAATAACCCCTCGAATATCCACCCCATTCTGTGTGAGTCGTTTAATTGTTGCTTCCACTTCTTTTGCCGGCGTTTCACCAAATCGTGCAACAAGCAGCGAAGTGCCAGCATAACGACCGACAATGGCTGCATCAGTAACGGCAAGAATTGGTGGCGTATCGATAAGAACGTAATCATATTTTTCGTTTAGTGCTGATAATAGTTCTTCCATACGTGAATGCATCAGAAGCTCTGATGGATTTGGCGCGGCTGTGCCACGCGGAATAATATCCAAGCCTTTCACATTTGTTGATTGAATCAAGCCATCTATCGCGCTTTCTTCAGAATTAGCTGTATTGCCTGCGAGATAATCGGAAAGTCCAAAATTGTTTTTACCACCAAGTTGCACATGCATATAGCCTCGACGAATATCTCCATCAACTACAACTACTTTTTGTCCTGCTTGCGCTAACACTGCCGCAAAGTTTGCGGTAATAAAGCTTTTCCCGACGCTTGGTGCGGGGCCTGAAACCATAATGGTTTTATTTCGTGCTTCGAGCATGGCAAAGTGAAGGCTAGTTCGAAGTCCTCGCAATGCCTCGATGGCGAGATCTGCTGGGTCTTCAATCGCTAAGAAAGGAATTTTAACTTCACCGCCGGTTTTATTTTTCACTCGGCGCATCGCTTTAATATTCATTTCATCTTGCGTCGGCGACAGCGGCACTGAGGCGTAAACACTGATGCCTAACTCTTCGAGTTGCTCTGCTGACTCTACCCCGCGATTGAGTGCAGCCATCACAAAGACAAAGCCAACACTGACCATGCCGCCCAGCATAGTTGCTAATACCACAATGAGGGCTTTCTTAGGTGCAACCGGAATTGGGTTGGTGACGGCATCGTCGAGAATACGCACATTACCCACCGTGCCGGCTTTAAGAACATTCAATTCCTGCATGCGGTTTAACAACTGTACATAAATTTCCTGGCTTACTTCGACATCACGAGCTAATCGTAGAACTTCCTGCTGAGTTTCGGGTAACCCACCCACTTGTTCATTAATTTGTGCTTGCTCGCGTTCAAGCTGTGCTTTTTGTTCAAGCAACGCTTGGTAAGTTGGGTGCTCGCGTGTGTACAGTCGTGCGATTTCAGTTTCTTTCAGCGCAAGCTCGTTTAGGCCTTTTTCGATATCAACCGCTCGCTCCAAAATGCTCTGCGTCTCGATCGATAAATCAACCGATTGATTCTGTAACCGGTAACTATTCAATTTATCTTCGGCCGCGGTCAAGTTCGCTTGTACTTCCGGTAGCTGTTGTTCGATAAAGGCTAAGCTATTTTCAGCCTCCGCCGCATTACGGCGAATATTTTGCAGCATATATTCATTGGCAATCGCATTAAGAACGTCTGCAGCGTAAGCTTTATCCGTGTGTTGGATATTGGCAGAAAGAATTCCCGTTTGCTTTCCACGTTCGCTTACGCTCAATAGACCTTGAACGCCCCGAATCACAGCAAGACGATTCGCTTTTACCAGAGTAAATTCTTGTGTATCATTCAGAACCGCGTCCGCAATCAGTAAACTCAACCCATTGGCCGTCGCCAACTGCCCAACTTGCCCAGAAAGAACTGACTCGCCTTCTTGATCAATCACTTCAAAACTACGTCCTGCCTCATCAAACTCAAGCGTAAATGCATGCCCTTCATACACCTCACGCACATCAAACCGACGAATCAACACTTCATCTTTTCCCGGTGTCCGTCGTGCCAACCAATTCCCGACAATCGGTGAGTATTTCGGCGTGACTTGCGTTGTTAAATTCAACTGGTCGACCACAGCCCCCACTACCATGCGCGATTTCATGATCTCGATTTCGGTGGCCGCTTCGCTATCGCTCATAAACATCTCACCGAACTCATCACCAAGGGCAGGTAAGCCTGATGATTTTTGCTCGACTTGTAAGAGTGCATCGGCTTGGTAAATCGGTGTTGAGAGCACGGCATACAGCACGCCAAACACCATAAATACAAAGGTGACCCCGATAATCAGCCAGCGGCGGTCAATCAATAGGCCAAACAAACGGCCGAGATCGATCTCATCGCTATCGCGTTGACTGCTATTCACAATCGGCTGCTGTGGGGTATTTACAGTTTTGTTTTCCATTCGTTGCAACTCTTTTCAATTAATTCGAATACATGCTGATACACCTCATCGCTACGGCGATAAGGGTCTGGAATCTCTTTTGCGTTGAGCCAGTGGCCTAAAAGCATGGTTTTAGCCATGGCCTCAGGGTAGCGCTTGGCAATATATTGCCGGTGTTCGTTTTCCATTACTAAAATTAAATCGTGCTGGCTAATTAGCTCACGCGTTAGCTGCTGTGCGCTGTGCACGGGGAAGTTATAGCCATTTTGCTCGGCAATCTCGCGCGCTTTGCCATCCATATCCCAGCCCGAGCCATCGCTATGTTTCATAGCGGATATGCCGGCGCTTTGGATTTTCTTCTCAGGCAATAACTGCTGCAGTAAAAAATGACCGGTGGGGCTACGACAAATATTGCCCAAACATACGACTAGGATTTTATTGAACATGGTTACCTGAAGGCGTTATTCGTTTTTCGTTCGCTTCGCTGTTCGTACGCTTTGCTGTTCGTTGAAAACATACGACCAATAACGAAGAACGAATAACGCTTTTCATCCTTAGTTACTGATATCGTCTTGGAAGCGGCCGAGTGAGTAGAGGCCGGTGAACGATGGCAATAGCTGGCTGATCACGCGGTTCCAGCGGGTAACTGGGGCTGCGGTGACGTAGACGATATCACGCTCTTGTAGCTCAAACTGCTCGGCTAATACCAAAGCGGTCGCGTTATTGGCATTGAGTTGATACACATCGGCAATACGACCGCTGTTGTCGTCGGCTTGGCGAATCACAAACACGCCTTCGGCATCGGCTGTGGCTTCAAACCAGCCCCCGGCATCGGCTAGGGCTTCGGCAAGGGTCATGCCATTACGCCCCACTGGGTAGCTTTTCGGTTGGCGTACCTCGCCAAGGACAAAGACTTTTTGCTCATCGTTACGGGCAATATGCACCACATCGTTGGGCTTGAGTAGAATATTCTGGTCGGTGTTGCCCTGCTGATATAAAGCGCGCAGGTTAAACGAAAGCTCTTGGTTATCGCGGGTGAGCGTCACTTTGGTCCAATCGGCCGTTGGGGTTAAGCCCCCTGCCGCGCTTACCGCCTCAATTAAGGTCAGTGGCACATTGGTCACAGGCAATACGCCCGGCTGTTGTACTTCGCCGGTAATATAGACCCGCTGGCTTCTGAAGCTCGCGACGGTTACGTCCACTTGCGGGCTTTCGATATATTTAGCTAAACGCTTAGCGATAATATCGCGGATCTCGCTGACTCTCAGGCCCGCTACTTCGACTTTGCCAATATAAGGGTAGAAAATCGTGCCATCATTATGCACCCAATTGCCCGACTCCTCCGCGCTCCGCATCGACCCTGCAGGAATGGTCAGCTCTGGGTGGTTATACACGGTAATATTTAAGATATCGCCCTTACCTACGGTGTAATCGTAGTTATTGCGCGCTTCTTCAAGAGCGTTGTTAAAACTCACCCCTTGCTGGGCTTGTTTGGCGCGCATCTCGGCAATCAACATGGGGCTAATGCTGTAAGTTTGCACCAGCTTTTCGAGTTCAGCATCGCTAAATTCGGCATTGCCATAGCCGTTGTTGGTTACGCTGCCTTCACTGGCAAATAAACTGCCGGCGCCTTGGTCGGGGATATGTCCGCCTGGCGCGAAAGCACAGGCGCTTAAGCCGGTGGCTAGAAAAACTACTGCAAGAGGTTTGATCATTTTGTTAGTCATGCGTATCTCGCGATTGCGTTAAACCATAAAGTGTTCGATTGCGCCCCAGCATCTGCCCGCCATCACGGGTCAGCGGCGACCAGCCGATGGTGCCTGCCGAGCGCGTGCGGGTCGGGAAGAACACATCGAATGGAATCGATAAATAAAAGCCTTTACTGAAACTGCCTTCACCATAATCTTCGGCGCTGACATTGGTCAAGCTGGCCCACGCGCCGGCACTAATACCCGAAGCAAAGGTGCGGCTGAAATCGATGCGCACCCCGGTATCACCCGCTAAGAACCGACCAAATTTAAGATTCAGATTACTCTCGCCGACGCCAGGCAGCAGATTCGACCAGTCATCGGGCAGTTGCCAATACACGCTGGCGTGGCCGGTGAATACTTTGTAATCGTCAAAACCAAGTACGGTATACGGGTCGCGCTAGGCCACGTAGTTTAAATCCAAGCCATAGGCAATATTACTATCCAGCGGACGGTATAAGATTTCCGTGCCCACTCCGCCGAACATGCGTTCGAAGTAGCCGGTATACAGGCTGGCATACCAATCATCGTCAAACTGATGGGTATAGGTGGCTTGCAAGTTGGCAATCCAGATATCTTGGCTGGAGGTGTACTCCCGCACTCGCGTCCGCACCCGCGGCAATGGGGTGTCTTGACGATCGTCGATAAAATTAAACTTATCGAAGTTATTGATTAAGTTCACCGACAAGATGCCATCGATATCGAAGTTTTCGCTAAAGTGGTAGCTGCCTGCCGCTTGTAAGCTGAGTTGGTATAGGTAAAAGTCTTCTGGGCCACCGAAGCTTTGGCTTAAGTTGGGGTTTAAGCCCCAGTTAAAGCCGGTGTGTTTTTGCTCTGGGTTTTGCCACACGGGCGTAGTGCCGCGGCGCACATTGCTTAGGCTTAGCGCCTCGTCGGTGTCTGTGCTTAAACGCTCGCCCCGATACGCGGCTTTAAATAAATCGGCATCGACATTGTGCTGTTTTAACGCAAAACCGTTTTCAATTTCGGCAATCTCGTAGCGTTTCACGCCTTCAGGAAGCGTGTCGGCGAGAATGCGGGCGGCGTAGTCGGTTGCTTCTTCGGTATCGCGAAAGCGGGTTTGACTGGTGTAGAAGGTGACCGTGTGCGGCGCTTGCTTTTCGTTATTGACACTGTTGCCACTGGTGCTGACGGCGCGCACTTGCCAACCGGCTTCGGTGAGTAACTCTTGGCTGAGTTTTTCGATATCGACATCGCTAAAACGTGCGGTCGTGCTTTGCAATGTTTGCGCGCTGCGCTTCGCTGGTTCAAGTTTTGGCTGATAGGCCTGGGTTAAGTTCCAGCTTAAGCTGCCACCAAAACTTAAGGTATTGCCGCGATGATAGCCTAAATGAAACGCCAGGCTGTCGCTGTATTGATAGCGCGCGCCAAAGTTAATCGGTGAATCGACTTCGATGATTCGACCAGCGTTATCTTGGCTGTAATCGTTTGAGTCGTACTCCGCTTGTAGGCTTAGGCCTTCGATTGGGGTTTGGTAATTCACCCCGGCGAAAATCGCAGCTGGGCCTCGGAACCAGTCGTCGACTTCGAATTGTCCGCCTCGACCACTTGTTGTGCCCTCTCGAATACACATAGTGTCGGCTACTTCACAGAATGGGTTGGCGATGCTGTCGCGCACGCCTAAATAGCCCCAGCCCATGCCTAAGCTAAAGTCAAAGTCGTTGTAGCGTTTGTTCAGCACCACATATTCACTGGCGAAAATCCCGGTTCCGCCGACATCTCTTAGACCTAGCGCAACTTGAGGCAGCCATTCGCTTTCTTGTAGCAGCAGCATTTTGACATCAAAGCCTTTGTCTTTGAGGGTTTGATCGCCGGAGAAATCTGGGTCGTCGCTGTATAAGCGGTAGCGGATATCGGTATAGCGCGCGGTCGCTTCTAACCAGGGGAATACTTGCAAGGTGACGCTGGTGCGGCGGTATTCTTGGGTGTCGCTGTAGTGGATGGTGAACATGCCATCTTGATTAAAGCGCGCGGTTGGGGTTTGGAATAACCCCACGCCGCCGTAATCGGAGGCGAAATAATCGGGCTTACGCTCGCCGATGCTTTCGGCTTGGGCGCCTGGTGCTATAGCTGTTGTTGCCGCTGCGAGTGCGAGTGCGATTGGAGCGAGGCGTGTTTTCATTGGGCTGCTCCTGTTGCTGTGTTCGCCGCGGCTGTATTCTCTGTGGCTGAATTCTCTGCGGCTGAGTAATCCCAGTGCTGCAGGAACTGCGCGAGGCGGACGTTGACGTCTTTAAAGCCTTTGGGTAGGTCGTTATCGTCGATCGTACGCAGCACCAATGCATACGGCTGCTCGGCTAGCGCGCGCTGCTCGGGTTTGGAGCTTTGCTCTTGCTCTTGGCTTGGTGTGCGGCTGATATTGCCGTTGGCGTTGATAACGTAAACTAGGCGGCTGGTATGTTGCTCGGCTGTGAGGCCAAGCTGTCGTGGCTGCGGGTCGCGACTTGGGTCGATCAGGCTAATGGCGTAGAAGTTCTCAGCCGGATTGCTCTCGCTTTTTTGCATATCGTGCAGGTTTAGTAGCGGGTTATGAGCGAGATCTCTTGTTGCGTGCACTGGGTCGAAGCCGTGCAGATAAGTAGCTCTTAAAGGCCAGCTCTGGAATTGCTCGAGTAGGGTTTGTGCTTGCTCGGCCAGCTCAGTTTCGCCATCGGCGCGATAGGTTTGTTGTAAGAGTTTGAGCTGGGTTTCCATGGCGGCACGTTTGCCGGCAAATTCGGCGTCGAGTTTGCTGCTATGTAGGCGCAGTAAGTCGCTTGCCCATGCGCCCTCTTCGGTTGCTGGGATGAAGTTCAAGAGCTGCTGTAAGCGCAGCTCGCTTTGGAAGATCGCGGCCCAGATTTTCTGCTCGGCTTGAGCTGAATCGGTTTTGACGCGGACTTCAGTGAATTCCGGGGCTTTATCGAAGACGGTGTCAGGGTTGGCTTGCAAGGTCGCGGTCACATCGAAGAACACCTGCGGTTTCTCGACGACGGTGTTTTGATATGGGGTGACCAGATCGGTCTCGAAGTAGCCGATATTAGGACTGATAAATTGTTTGGTTTTGACGATGGTCCCTGGTGGGATTTTGTCGTTAGCGCTTTGGGTGACCACCCAGAATTCGTTTTGGTATTGGGTGTTTTTGCTGTCGGTAAGGGTTTCGACCACCGCTCGTATGGTGACTGTGTCGCCGCTCATCAATAAAAAGCTGTGGCTGTCGGCTGCGATTTGCATCTGCGATGTGTAAGTGCTGAGGTGGTCGACAATATGCGGCTCATACGGTGTGTGATACGGCGACTGGGTGCGCTGAATGGTTTGCACTTGAGTCTGCTGCGGGCACAACATGCGATTGTTATTCATGGCCTGCACCGCGAAGCACTGCAGCGCTTGTAAACGCGGGCGATTATCGACGATATGCCAGTTTTCGAATTTGGTCAGGCGAATGCCGCTCAGGCGGGTGATGATGCCGTACTCGGTGGTGAGCCCCTCGGTGCCTGCTCCAAGCCACAGTTCGGTTGGGGTGACTTGACCGTGCTGTTGGGCATCGACGCGGGCCATCAAGGTTTGGGCGAAGATATCGAGCTCTGCAAGGTCGGTATTGGCGGCGTTTTCACCCCCAATAGTGACGCGGATCACGCCAAAGTTGAAGCTATTGGCTTGCTCTGGGGTGACGGTTAGGGTTTGTTTGGTAAGGTCATTGTCGCCGCTGATTTGGCCCCAGAGAATATTGAGCAAATTGCGTACTTGGTTGCGGGTTTCAGTGAACTCATTGGCGGACGAGGTTTGTCCGGCGAACTCGCTGTTGAGGGTAGCGCTTTGGTCGAATAGGCCAGGTTGCTGTTGCTGCGTTTCGGCCTGCTGCGCTTGTTCGGTTTCGGCTTCGGTTTGCGAGCTGAGCATGCTGCAACCGCCGAGGCCAATGCTAAGCATAAGCGTTACTGCGAGGAGTAATGTAGAGCGCACGGTTGTTTTTGTTATGAATGTGTTCTGCATTTAGTTTTTGGTTGGGGCTTGGTGCTCCGGGCTTGGTGCGAAGACACGCTACCGCCCTTAGGTTACGGCCCCTAATCTGCCATCTGTTAGCTTTATATTTTAATAGAGGGCAGTGTAATAAAACTGTTAAATCAAAGATTTGGACGAGAGCACTTGTGTGAACACAAAACTGCTTGATTGTGGCACGCGCGTGGTATCGTCCTTATACCTTTAATTCTACCCTTGTTTTTGGTTAATTCATCGCGGATTTATATGGCGCTATTTGACCATATTTCGGGGTTTCGAGCAACGGTAATTTAACAAATTTGGGGTAAAAAAAACGCCCCTGGTGGGGCGTTTTTTGGAGTTTATTCTAATTACGGCGTAGTTGTGATGGTGCCGTTGTTGTCGTTGGCATTGGCATTATGAATCGCAACCGGGATTGCGACTGCGGTTGCAATAATACCCGCGACGACCCAAGGGTTGCTCAGCAAAACTTGCAGATTCATTCCCATTTGCGGCACTGGCGCTGGGCTCGTTACTACTACCGGAGTTGGAGCTGGAGCTGCAACGGGTGCTGGCTTCGGATTTGGATTTGCCATCGCAACTGACGACAAAGTAAATGCAGCAATGGCTGCAACTGTAGTAATAAGTTTCATAATCGTTCCTTGTTCTCTAGAGAGTGAATCTGCTTTGCGTCCAAAGCATGCATTTTATTATAGGGCTTGGTTAGGTTTTGTACAAAGGAATTTTGTAAAGGGATTATCGAGTAGGGTGAGGCTTGCGCCTCATCCCTCTCACAGAACCGTACGTACGGGCCTCGTATACGGCTCCTGCAT
>Ga0208063_1000033_pt1 | contig 41914 bp, 50 predicted proteins | sample DeeseametaMP0203_FD_184219 | JGI IMG/M metagenome (GOLD analysis project Ga0208063, IMG submission 184219) | Marine microbial communities from the Deep Atlantic Ocean - MP0203 (SPAdes) | ecosystem: Environmental > Aquatic > Marine > Oceanic | place: South of Cape Verde, Atlantic Ocean... | reverse complement strand
TCGCGTTCAAACGTTTGTACTTGGCTTCCTACGCACGTTCGTGAGCCAATTACTTCACCCAGGTACAAAGAAAGCGATTTACGCGAAAAAGCTTCCTGATTTAATCAAGCTTCATCAGCAAATTGCGAAGTAATTAGCAGCGTCGCGACATCTTAGATGAAAAGCCATTAGCTTTAGCATACCAGCGTCGCAATAAACGCGTTTAAAAAGAAACCCGCTTCATAGCGGGTTTCTTTTTACGTAAGCGAAAAATATCCGCGCATCATCCAGCTGTAGATGTCAGAGAAGTATGTCAATTAAGTGGGATCCAGTAATATTTGGCGGGAATAAGTGGGAAGCCTTGTAACATAAGGGTTTGAGCCACTTGAGTAGTGTCAAAAAATTAGGCGAGTAACACAGAGTAGTTTGGCGAAAGTAAGGAATTGTTTAAAAACTAAGGTGTAGTTTGGCAACTGGTAATCTTATATCCCCTTCACAATGTCCAAAATCATTCAAAGTCAGTTTAAATAAAGGCTCAGAAGCAGGTTGGTTGTAACTTAGTGAGCTTTTAAACAGCAAATCATTTCGCACTTTCCAAATTGTAAGTGCGATCCTAAAATAGCGCGTTTTTGTGTATAAGTGCGATCCTAAAAAGCATTTAAAAGACGTTTAAAAGGAATTAGAAGCTTCGGTGACTCTGCCGACTATATTTAGTAGTTCTCTATAATCTTCAGTGAAACCCAATGGAATGAATGCGTCGTTCTCAGCTTGAAGAATAAGATCGCCCAAAAGGGTTTTATGGACCTTTCGACAAGTAAAATTGTCTTCTATTTTAAAGCAGTAGATATTACCAGGGTGCAAGGCCTTGTCACTCTCATCTATTAAACATCGAGCGCCCTGTTGAATATGTGGTTCCATCGCGTCATCGTCAATAACGATAAATTGTTTTCCTTCGTCGCCTATGACCCCATGAGCTAATGCGATTGCATTATCAATTTCTTCTGAACTAGCAACATCCTCTAAAACAACCCTGGTACGTGCCTCAACAAGATCTTTAAAGTTGAACCCGGTTTCTTTGTGTAGCAAATACAGATAATCAACATCTGGCAGCCGGTCTTTCTCATAAGACTTAAGCGTATTTTCATGCCACTGGTCGTTACGCCTGGCAAACTCTTTTCTGCTCATTTTTTCTTCACGAATGCTTTTTATCAAACTGCAAAATTCGTTCACGTTCATAAAAAGTCCAACTTTTTGTTTTTAGTTTTCAATGGCATAAACAACTTAAGACACTTTTGTGTCTTACCCGTCTTTACATGAGACATTTTTGTGTCCTATGATTCAAAAAAAGAAACACTAAATGGATCTAAAAATGTACCAAAAAGATTGGCACCCGGCAGATATCGTCGCTGCAATACGTAAAAAAGAGCTCACTTTAAAGGAGCTCTCCATTCAAAACGGTCTAGCTGCAAGGGCGTGTAGTACAGCAATGCACAGACCCTATGCAAAACCCGAAGCTGTTATAGCAAAAGCCTTAGGGCTTCACCCGAAAGAAATTTGGCCTTCTCGTTATCACGCTAATGGCACACGCCGCAGATTTCTGCATAGCAAGATTGTAGCAAAGGACGCTGTAAAAGAAACTCACGGCGTAAAAAGCGCATAAGACACCTTTATGTCTCAAGATAACTAGAGAACCCCTTATGAAACTATTTACTGCCAAGGAAATTGCTGAAGCGCTCAACATCTCAAAGCGCAATGTTAGCTTGCGTGCTAAGAATGAGGACTGGCCATTTCAACTGCTTGCCGGCTTGGGCGGCAGAGTCCCTCACTACTTGATTGAAGGGCTTCCTGTAGACGTAGCGAATGCCGTCGAGACAAAATTTCATCCCAGTTCGCTTGCGGCGAAAGCGAAAAATAAGAAGACCGTTGAAAGCACCGTTAATGAAGTAGAAAAGAGCATTACTTCAGACGCCAGGAAGAGCGGTCTACTAGATGCTTCATACCAAGACGAGAATGCCAAGCGTGCCAGTACCTCTCTTTTCATACTAAAGCTGGCTCAAAGTTTTGCTGCTGAAATGAGCAGTAAAGTCTCAGCTTGGAACACTTTTATTGGTCTATATAACAACCGAGAACTTGAGATAAATGAAGCTCATTATCGCATTAAGCCAACCCTAAGTTACCGCACACTTCTTCGTTGGGAAAAAAGCTACACAAAGCATGGCTTTCAAGGGCTAGTTACAGGTTACGGCAAAACCAAGGGCAAGAGCATCATTGAAACCACGCCGGAAATGAAGCGGTATTCCGTTGCGTTAATCCATCAGTTTCCACACATAAAGGGCCAGCGCTTATCTGAACTTCTTAAGATGGAGTTTGAGGGAAAATACTCAACGCCTTCACCATCGACTTGCAGAGATTGGCTCCGCAAGTGGAAAGACGAGAACAAAACCACTTTCTTATCTCTTATGGATGCAAGTGGCTGGCAGAATAAACACATGGCCGCATTCGGCAGTCGCAGTGCAGGTGTCGAGCGCATCAACCAGCTATGGGAATTTGATAGCACACCAGCCGACGTAATGCTTACCGATGGTAGATACTCAATTATTGGTGTAATTGATGTGTTTACACGACGTGTGAAAGTCGTTTTAAAACCTACATCGAATGCCGAAGGTATTGCACTTTTAATTCGCAATACGATCCTTGATTGGGGCATTCCAGAAGTTGCTCGAACAGACAACGGTGCTGACTATTGCTCTGCGCATATCTTCGCGATATGGGACGCGCTAGGCATTCACAACCAAATTACCAATCCTTACAGCGGCTGGGAAAAACCTTTCATAGAGCGTTTCTTCAGAACGTTCAGCCATGGTATTGCAGAGATGCTTTCCGGCTACATTGGTCATAACGTAAGTGATCGTGAAAAGATAAATGCCCGTCTGACCTTCGCGCAGCGCTTAATAGAACGCAGGGAGAAAGGCGCAGATAGAGTTGCTCTCGATGTATCTGTTTCGTCAACTGACTTCGAAAAGTTCATTAACTCTTGGCTTGATTACCACTACGACCACACCGAGCACAGTGAGCTTAAGTGCACACCATTTGAGAAATTCACTCAGCATCAGCAAACGATTAAGCGTTTAGATAACGAAAGGCTTTTAGACGTTTTACTTGCGCCGGTACCTAGTCAAAAAGGATTCAGAACCGTTGGTAAAGAAGGCATCAGCGTTGAGGGTGTTGAGTACATTCACGCTGAACTTGGCGCTTACATCGGTGAGCGTGTCCATTGTCGATTTAACCCCGATGACATTGGCAAGATTTATGTTTTTGATCCGATAAAACGCGAGTTTATCTGCGAGGCATTTAACCCTGAGCTCGTCGATAACGAAATCACGATGACGCACGCTCAAGAAGCTAAGCGAATTCAACGCGCCAGGCTTCGCAATGAGCGGGAGGCAATCAAGCAAGCCTCGAAGGAATTCGATGTATCAGACGTTGCTCAAAAGTTCTTGGCGTATCGCGAATCGCAGACCCAGGGCCTTAAGTCCTTCCCAAAACCATCGAAGCAAGTTTCATCTGGGATCATAAATTCTATTTCGCAGGCAGAGCCGAAAAAAGAAGGCTATTCAGCTGAACGCAAAGACGAGCTGGCACAACGCAGAGACGAGCTCAATGCTATCGAAACCATTCAAAACAGCGGTGAGCCCATTTATCAAAATGAACACCACAAGGCTCGCCATTACACACAACTCAATATAGATGGCCGCTTAGGCCCAACCGAAAAAGCGTGGCTACATCAATACCGACGTGACAACCGACGTTCGGCTCAGATGTTGGACAAACTTTTTACCTCTACAGAAAGCAAAGGAAAATAACTGATGAAGGCAATCACAGCAAAAACTAAAAACGTCATGGCCGCATTTGACGCCTACCAGACCGTTGAGCAAGCAGCGCAAGAAGGCTCACCCGCCATGGCCTTATTCTCTGGCCAGGCAGGACTTGGCAAAACAACGGCAGGCGCATTTCTGTTTGTTCAAGCTGACGGCATTTTAGTGCGCTGCTTGAAAAGCGACACCATGGGCACCCTACTTGAGCGACTAGCCCAGGACCTAGGCCTCGATAAACGTCAGCGTAAGGCAGACATGATTAATTTCATTGTTAGAGAACTGGCGCTCACGGGCAAGCCGCTCTTTATAGATGAAGCGGATTACCTCGCTGACAAGACCGAAGTGCTAGAAACCATTCGTGATATTTACGATTTATCGGGCGTTCCAATCGTTTTAATTGGGTATGAACACCTTCCCAAAAAGATAAAGCGTCTTCCGCAACTGTTCGGGCGCATTAGTCAGCACGTGCAGTTTCAAAAGGCTGACGAGGAAGACATTTCAATTATGGCGAGCGAGCTGGTCGAGCACACAGTAATTGCCCCCGACTTACTGCAAGAACTGTTAGATGCATCAAAAGGCAACTTTCGTCGCATCACTACTGGGCTTGCCAGCATTGAGAAGTTCGCCAAGTCGAACAGCTTAAACACCATTGATGCTGATCAATGGGCGGGCCGTCAATTCTTCCCTGTCGCGGAGCTGTAAATATGTCACAAACCCTCAGCCAGCGTAGCTGGGAGTGGATAAAAGCACAGCCAGACTTTCATTCGACAGAGCTGGCTAAAGAAATGGAAGTTTCATTGCACCAGGCACAGATGGTTATAGACCACCTTAAACAGCTAGGTGCAGTAACAACGGTAAATCGAAAAGCTAACCCGGTCGTTTACGCCAAGGTTGCTCGTGCTAAGCCACATTTGCCAGGAAAAAACACAACTAGTCCTCAGCCACGTTCGAAGCGTCAGAAAATTTGGCAGGCGATGCGGTACCTAGAAGTGTTCACCATTCCTGAAATTATGGCTTTAGCACAGTGCAGCAAAAGCAGTGTGGAGCGCTACCTCACAGACCTGTGCCGCTTTCAATATGTTGTAAAAATCAGCTCATTTAACAAACGAGCACCAATGGCAAGACGCCGAGGCTGGCATAACCGTTACAGACTGTTAAGCAATACGGGGCATATGTATCCGATTGCACGGCAAGATGGTTTGTTTGACCAAAACCTTAAAAAGATGGTGATGGCAACCACGGCGGCTAAGTGAGGAAACATGGATTGGTATGAATTATTAGCGAACAAGGTCAAGGAATTGGGTCGTCGTCAAGTTGAGTTAGACACGGGCATGAGTAAGACCACGCTTTCGCAGGTACTCAATGAAAAGTATCCAGGAAGCATTAGCAATATTGAAAAGAAAGTACTGGCAGCGTACGCAAATTTAACAGTGACCTGTCCAGTGCTTGGTTCAATAGCGGTTAAACGCTGTTTAAACGAACAGATAAGACCGTTTTCGGCAAGTAACCCGCAGCGCGTCAGGCTTTTTAGAGCGTGCCAAAACTGCATACACAGGAGCAAGCAATGAACGCTTACAACACTGCTTTTAAGAAAAGAGTAGATAAGGCGAGCTTGGCGATGACGCACCTCATCAAGCAAGGGTGTGCCATCACTGGCCTGTCTATCAAAGACACATCCACCGTTATCAATATCCTTCCGCCAAGAGACAAGCGGGTAAAAGGAACATTGATTTCAATTACGGGAACGCACACTGGCCGCTGTCACATGATGGCTACACGACTATACGGCTGCACGGTGCAATGGCACTTAACCAATGAAGAACCACAACAGGAATTAAACGCATGACATCTATCGACAAGCTTTATCAAATTGCAAAACCAGAAGCCCCAACTGGTTTCATGGAAGATGGTGAGGGCAACCTGCGTCGTAAAGACCGCATCAAGCCGCTTGAGATTGAGCGCGACAAATTAACAAGAGAGTTATTTCTTAACGCAATTTTGGTGCATGACGAACTACAAGCGTTCACCAAAAAGTTGAAGCGAGACGTTGCTGAGTTTGTAAGTCACGCAATGAAGAATTATGACAAACGCCTGGGCGGTACCAAAGGCAATGTCACGCTTTATAGCTTTGACCGTCGCATAAAGATTGAGCGCAGCCGTCAAGACAGATTGTGTTTCAACGAAAACCTTGTTGCCGCAAAAGCAATGATTGACGAGTGCATCAAACGCTGGTCGAAAGGCAGCAACAAGAACCTCCAAGCCATTGTGCAAGGCGCATTTAAAACCGATAAGCACGGGCGCTTTAGCGCTGCCAAGGTACTAAGCCTTCGCCAACACAACATTCAAGACGAGCAATGGCAACTGGCCATGACCGCACTGGCTGACGCCATTGAGGTTGATAGCAGTGCTGAGTACTTCCGCATTTATTTCCGTCTCGAAGATGGCACGTATCGCCAGCTTGCACTGGATATCTCAGACATTACTACTGACACCAACAAGGAATTGAAAAATGAGCAATCAACCGAAAGTGCTTAGCCGAACCCACATTGGCTCGAAACGAGAGCTAGCCGAAGCCGTTGCGCAGCTGCCGTCAGACGTTGATGGAGTAGAAGAAACTTACGTGATGAACGTGTATCACGACGAAAGCAACAACGAAAAGTGGCTAGAAATAATGCCAGCTAAATAACGAGCGGCCCTTCGGGGCCCTTAACCAAAGCCTTGAACGTTCAGGGCTTTGTTTAGGGAAAGGAGAAAACCATGCTACGTCTTTGTTTATTTATGATGTTTCTTTACGCCACGGCGTATTGCTTTTACTTCGGATACAACTGGGGAGGTGCGTTTTCTCTTTTAGTTGCAGCGTTGCTGTTTGCTCAAGCGTTTTTTCAAGGCGCGGCTGACAGCTTGCCAATCGGAGACGAATAAATGTCTATCAAGCGCGGGTTAATTACCAAAATTCATGTCGCAAAAGCGCAGCTCAAAATGGATGAGGACAGTTACCGCAACTTGCTTCAACGCGTTACAGGGACGAATTCATGCGCAGGCATGAACGTAGAACAGCTTGAGCGCGTCATGGACGAAATGAAAGATAAAGGGTTCAAAGTCAGAAAAGCATCTTCTGGACGCAGACTGTCACCCAAGTCTAAAGGTACGGGAATAGACAAAGTACGTGCTATTTGGATAACCATGTATCAGCAAGGTTTTGTGCGCGACGGTTCTGAGAGTGCATTAGACGCCTATGTGTCTCGCATTGTTAACGTGTCGCACGTGGGCTGGCTGAAAGATGAGAGCTTGGCACAAGTACTGGAGTCACTAAAGAACTGGCATCGACGCGAGATGGCAATAAAACTCATTGCTGAAGGGTACACCGTGTTGAAAGGGCATAGAAAGGTGTGGAGTACAGAAAAAGCGCCTTACGAGTATGTAAAAAGCGCTTTTGAGGAGCTGATGCCGTGAGCAATCAAGAGCAGTTCGATTTTGACGATGACTTTGACTCACTATTGGAGCACCTGCCGGATTTAGCTGACGACAAAGCACTAGCCATGGCCAGATACAAAGAGCACTTGTGGGCATTGGTTTTAATTTGTGAGCGCCGCCTTAAAAAGGCAAATATCGAAGATAACAAGGCGTACAAGCTTAGCTGCCAACTTATCGCAGAAATAGCGCATTACCAAGGTGGTGAGTGTAGATACTTACCACGCGGTGAGCGCCTTCAACAAGAACTACGAGACATTCAAATGTTTCGTTTGTGGCACAACCACAACTGGCCAGTAGAAAAGATACGAAAAGAATACTGTCCTGAACTCAATCAAATTCGTGTTTACGAGATTCTGCGCACCAAACGTGAAGAATATCGCAACAAAATCCAACCACAGCTTATTTAGGTGAAACGATGACGCTACAAGTACTCGGCCACACCGTTACACAATTACAGCTCAATGCCATTTTAGATGGCAGAGGAATTGAGAGCACTCGCGAGTTGGCGATTAGAAGCAAGTTACCCGCAACTGTCGTCAAAGAAGTGGTGCGACGTGTTCAGGTGGAGGGCTTAAGGGTAACGCCAATATTAAAAAAACTGCTTTACGGCGGTAACAACAAATTATCAGGAGAAATACCAGTGATAGAAAAAGAAACCGAATCTGAAGACATTCCAATGGACGAATTATTTGGCTGTGTGGAGCTTTCTAAACGCGGCTCAAAGCTTTTATTCAAACTGTTTGAAAGCTTAACCAAAGACCATTTGATTGCTGCTGGCTTTACAGATGAAGACATTGAACATTTTGGTGGCGTGTATCACACCATCAAATACCAAGCGCTAGAAGAACTCTAATAAGAAAGGACCAATAAATGCTCCAAATACTCACACAAGCAAGCCTGTGCGAAGCTGATTTCAATCAAAAGATAGATTTCGTTATTGAAGGCTTCATCACTAAGCGCATGATGACCATGGTGTATGCCGATGGCGGCAACGGCAAAAGCTGGTTAGCGTTTGCGCTGGCAAAATACTGCGCCCCTCGAATGAAACAAGTGTTCTACTTGGATTTTGACAACCCACTAAGTGTATTAAAGGAACGCAAGGTGCACGAGCTGCTTATCGCTCCACACCCGAACTTGCACTATGTGCAACGCAGTAAAAGCCCCCTGCCCCCGTTTGAACTACTAAGAACGTTGGCAGAAAATGCTACTGCTAATCAATTTGAAAACATGATCTTCTTTGTGGACAGTCTTCGAGACTTCGCCGATGTAAATAACGAAGCCAAAATCGGACTGGTAATGAACCTGCTAAAAGATATTCGAGAAGCAGGCGGTACCATTCTGATACTCGGTCACAGCAATAAAGACGGGCGCAATTACCAGGGCAGCAATGCAATTAGAAATAGCCTAGACAATATGTATCAGCTTAAGAAGCGTGAGCTTGCTGAAGGCGTAGGTGTAATTCTTGAAGTAAGAAAAGAGCGAGCTGCCATCGTCGACAAGGCATTCGATATCGACCCGAATACGCTAGACCTAAAAGAGATAGATTTAATTGAAGCGCAAGCCTCAGAGCAAGACCTTGAGTTCGTAAACCAAGTTAAGCATGTACTAGTTCGAGAAGGCCAAGTTGGAAAAGGCGACCTGCTTAACGCCGCTGGATATGCTAAAGATGATAAAACCGCGCGCGCTAGACTAGAAAAATACGACGGTATTTACTGGAAAAGCTCTAAACGCCACACCCGCATATTTTACCAATTGTTGTAGTTGTAGCTGTTGTAGACCTTCTACACGTTTTGCACAAATACCCAATCATTTGCATAAGGAAACATTGACACGCCGCACGCACGGGATTAAGGTTGCCGCACTAGAAATTCTCAAGCGGTCATCCGCACCCGACAGCCTTGCGGCCTTTTTATGCCTGTAAGTTAGGCATAAATCCGTCCATTTTCAATGGCCGGGTGAAGAGGCGTTAATACAAGACCCGCAAGGGAAATAGGCCCGGAGCTTCTTGAGATGCTCTAGTTGACACCCGGCTACCAGCTACTAACTGGTAGTCGCAATGACTAAAAATCTCAGGAAGGAAACCATCATGGTTCAACAACTCCCCGATGTGGACTTGCGCCACTACATCTCTGTCAAAGAGAATCAACTTTTTACTCCGTCTACCCGTATTGCTGACGTGTTCGGTAAGGAACATCGAAACGTTTTAAGAGCCATCCGATCACTGGAGTGTTCAGAATATTTCAACGCGCTCAATTTTGAGCGCGTTGATTACAAAGATGCAAAAGGTGAAAAGCGGCAAATGTATAACGTCACTAAAGACGGTTTCATGTTCTTGGTGATGGGCTTTACAGGCAAGCAAGCCGCCGCCATAAAAGAAGCGTATATCAATGCGTTTAATCAAATGGCCGAAGCTCTTCATAATAAACAGCACGACAACAGTGCAGTACAAGCATTACAGGCTACCAATCAAGACTTGCAAGGCGAGTTGTTGCAGCTCTACCGCGACAAAGCCAAGTTGTTAGAACAGCAGCTGTCGCACACTAAAAAGGCCAGCACAAGAAAATCACCCAGCAATAAATACTTCGAGCATAAAAAACACCAGTTCATACAAAACGTTGTCCAGTACCTTCGTCAACACCCGGGGGCGAATAAAACAAATGTAATGGCGGCTGCTGGTTTCAAAAAGGATGATAAAACAGCCCGCAAATGGCTGGCAGATTATGAAGGCATCCACTGGGAGAGCGAAATTATCGGTATCTCTCACGCTTATTTTTGCAAGGAGTAATGCAAATGGATAATACAGACTTTTTAGAAGAGCTAAACACGCTTACCACATGCCAAGAGGCGCTCGCCGAATTGTTGGGTGCAGTACCCGAGGGACTATGTTCTACGCGTAAACTCGCTGTTTTACTCGACTACCTTCAGTCGCAGCAAGGAAAGCTAATCGATACGCTAAGTCGTTAAACGCCAGCCCGCCATGTGCGGGCTTTTTTTTGTTTTTAAATTTGAACAAAATTCGCTATTGCTCTAAATTGTCGATCCCAAGGAAAAAGGAAAAGGAAAAACACTTTGAAAACTAAGGCGCTGATTATATCAATAGCCATGCTTTTGGGAGCTTGTGGTTCTACTGAACCTCCAACAGTTAGATGGTTCACACAAAAAAAAGTTGATCAGTTCGACGATACCAGTTCATGCAGAGTTACAGTAGGAAGTCTCTACTATGCTAACGGCACTGTATTAACATACACAAATAACTTTTATCCTTTCGTAGAAACTTTAGACGGCGACCTTAGAGTTGGCGTATTAAGTGGTGGTCAAGTACAAGTTCCTGTTGGCAACATCCAACTGAGAATAGATAGTAATGATGCATGGTCGATAGAGACACAGGAAACGCCTGTTGATTACGTTCCCTCATCAAGCACGGTAGATATGGCACCTTACATGGCCTCAATGACAGCTGAGCAAAAAGCGCAATATCAAGCTACGTTTGAGAACTCCATGGAGAACGCGACCAAGATAATGTCACCTTACACTGCTGTGTCTGGCGAAAAGGCTAAGAAGATATTATCTGAAATGGTTTCAGGCACTAAACTAATTTATCGGCGTGTAGGGTTCAACCAAGCGGCCTCTTCCACTGGAGAGTACAAGTTAGACATGTCATTTCAGAACGCTTTAACGGAATGTGGAATTAACCTTTAACCTAAACCCAGACTAATCCCACCTATCTCACCGCCATCGCTACGATGGCGGCATGAACCAAGAAAATCCCACTTACCACTACGGCCTTAAGTCGAAAATTCAAGCTCTTTCTCTAGCGCATCAGGTTTGCAATGTGCTAGGACATGGCGCGAACGGCTACGCCACTAATTTACTACTTGAAACGGCAGCGGCTGAAACGTGTCTGGGCCTTTATGAAGACCCTACCCCAGGCGGCGCAGGTATGGGGCTTTGTCAGCACGACCTCATTGCATTTCAAGACATTATTCAGCGCACCCCCATGCGAATAGTGAAAACCATTCACATGGAATTCGGTTATGACATTAGAAAGCTGGTGCACACCAACTTGGCGGATGACCCGCTTTTAAGCTTCATATTCTGTCGTCTGCACTACCGTTTACGTCCAGAGCCAATCCCTTCGTCACTGCGAGGTCGCGCCGAGTACTGGAAACAGTTTTATAACTCCATGGCAGGCAAAGGCACCGTGAGGCATTACATGGATAATGCCAATGCGTATTTGTATAGCCTTACTCCATTAGACTTAAGTGTGCCGCCATGCCCGTAAGCAAATTTAATCAAGAATGGTTTAACACGGGTCGCCGTGCTCGTTTTAAAGCCGAAAGAGTAGCGAGACTTTCAGGAGCCCTTACGATACTGCCTGAAAGCAGCTATCGCGCTACTGCTCATTGGTACTGGCGGCAGGGCTGGAATAGTGTGACGCGCCAAGAGCTGGAAGCTTACCTAGACAATGGTGAGACACCTCAGCGACTGAATGCCGAGCAACACATCACTAAAATACGTAAACAACTTGGAGCACATGCTTAATGTCTGTATTAGCCACTGCAGGAATTTCAGCCCTCATTAAATATGGTCCGTCACTGATTCGTCTCTTTGGTGAGCGTAAAGGTGGTACGACGGAAAAGGTGGCACAAACCATTGCCGATGTCGTAGAGGCAGTTAACGGCGACACATCGCCTAGTAGCGTAGCCAAGGTAAAGGCCACCGTAGACAGCTTACCGCCCGAGGTTGTAGGCGAAATTGAGCTAGGGTTAGCACAAATTGAAGCCGAGCGAGAGAAAGCCAGGCTAACTCATGATTTGGGGATGCATACTCAGCAGCAAGAAACCTTGCGTTCGGGCAAAGAAATTAAAACATTTCGCCCTGAAATTGCGCGGCGGCACAGCTGGTTCACAGCCGCGTATATCTTTGTAATGGAATTGCTCAATGCCTTCGACCATGGCAACGGTGCTAACTGGGAGATAGCGCTACTTATCGCTTCGCCAGTGCTTGCTTGGTTTGGCTTTAGAACATGGGATAAGTTTTCCAAACAAGGGGCCAGTTGATGGATGCAGCGGATATGGCTGACAAAGCCAGCGCGTCGTTTAGGCGGATGACGTTCATGCGTTTCAAGCCTAACCAGGTGACACCAACGCCCCCCATTAAAACAGATGAGAACGGCGCACCACTATGCGTGCGCTGTGATGCCGATATAACTCAACGCCGCAGAATAATAGTCGATGCTCAGCGCTGCGCCGATTGCCAACAAGATGTAGAGAACGGGAATCGATAGCATGGAAAATGTAGTAAGCCACCTTAACGACAACTGGAAAATTTATTCGTTCTTTGTATCGGTAATGCTGATGGCTGGATTGTATTGGCTGAGCAAGTATTTCGCGACAAAGACAGAGTTAGCAGCGCACGTTAACAGCCAGGAAGAGCGCTTAAAACTAAACGAACTGAAGTTCAAAGACCATCAGATTGAGCACTACAAGCTACGCGATAAGGTGCATGAAATTGATAGCCACGTTAAACACCTTCCCAGCGCCGGAGAAAGCGCCGCCCTTCGAGAAGAAATCGCCCGTTTAAATGGACGATTAGAAGGCATGGAACCTGTGTTTAAACAGGTGTTAAACAACGTAAACATACTTTTTGAAAACGAGTTGCGCGGAGACAAGAACTAATGGCCATCGCAATTATAGTAAACGAACACGAACGCTTGAGTATTCTGCACTGCCTAGCAGCAATGGATGACTATGCCGCAAACAACAGCATTATCCAGGGTGTGTGCGCCAGTTACGGCAACACAATGACCATTGATAAGCTAGGCACACAGCTACATTGGCTGAAAGAGCAAGGCTTAGTCACCTTGGAACATCATGAGAGTTACACCATAGCCCGCATTACACAGCGCGGCCTAGACGTTGAACGAGGCCTTGCCACCACACCAGGTGTTAAACGCCCAGGACCGAGGTAGCAACGATGAGACAATCAATACAGGAATACGTGAACAGCTGTGATTATGCGCAGCTAGCCAGCTTGATTGAAAGAGCCACTGCTCGTCAAAAACATTTATCCAGCGCTGGAAAAATAAGAGTGTTCGGCGTCTTCTCTAGTAAAGACATTCCAAAATGGTTTACTAACCTTGACGAAGCTAAAGCGGCGTTTGTTGAGGCTGCTAAAGCCGATATAGATGAACGTTATCCAGAAGTATGTTTAGAGCGGCGTAGTATTTTCATTGAGGATTTAAGTGAATACATAGGGGAAGAATCTGCAAAACAGTATCTTAAAGGAGCCCCAGAATTGTTAGACAAGGAAACAGAAAAGCCACTAGGTGACCAGCAATGAGTGATAAGCGCACCCGTGGCAAGCCCAGCAAAATAGACCAGCTTCCCGACGACATAAAGTCTGAGCTGATTGAGCTATTGCGCGATAAATCCGTTACACAAACCGAAGTGCTTGAACGGGTTAACACTCTTATTCGTGAGGCTGGCTTACCCGAAGAAGAACATATCTCACGTAGCGGCCTTAACCGCTATGCCACGCGCATGGCCACAGTGGGCAGTCGCATTCAGGAAGCCCGTGAAGTGTCTAAACAATGGGTAGACCAGCTGGGCGGTAAGCCAACAGGTGAAGTCTCGAAAGTGCTTATTGAGATGGTTCGTACCCTAGCGTTCGACCAAGTGCTAAAACTGTCTGAGTCTGGTGAGGCGGTTCCCCCAAAATTCATTAAAGAACTTGCCGTTGGAGTAGAAAAACTTGAGAAAGCCGCTACTGAAAGTACCAAGCGTGAAAAAGAAATCCGCAAGGCCATGGCGGAAGAAGCCGCAGAGCGTGCCGCAGAGGTAGCCAAAGCAGCGGGACTAACCGCAGATGGTGCTGCGCAAATCAAGCGTGAGATTTTGGGGATTGCCTAATGAAGCTGCCACCACAGCATGCTCCTACACCTAAGGAAATCAGGCCCAGTAAAACGCAATATCAAAAAGCCATTGAACAATGCGACAGGCTTGAAACGCGGTTTGGCCTTCCTACCTTCATTCCCTTCGATGAGAACGAACTTTTACTTGGGTACCAGAAACGCTGGGTAGCCGATGAGTCACCGCTGAAGATTGCTGAGAAGTCCCGTCGAACCGGTATCACGTGGGCCGAAGCGTCAGACGCTGTGCTTACCGCCAGTAGAACCAAAAGCGCACACGGTACCAATCACTTCTATGTGGGCTCAAACAAGGAAATGGCCCGCGAGTTCATTGATGCAGCGGCCATGTGGGCAAAAGCCTTTGATAAAGCTGCAGGTGACATTGAAGAAGAGCTGTTCATTGATGATGGCCAAGAAGGCAAAGAAATTCTTACCTTCGTTATTCACTTCGCCAGTGGCTTTAAAATCCAAGCGCTGAGCTCGAAGCCGTCTAACCTGCGTGGTATGCAGGGTAACGTAACGATTGATGAAGCTGCCTTTCACGATCAATTAGCGGAAGTACTCAAGGCTGCACTTGCACTTACCATGTGGGGCGCAAAGGTGCGCCTTATCAGTACTCACAACGGTGCAGAGAACCTTTTTAACCAGCTAATACAAGACAGCCGAGCAGGCAAAAAGCGTTACAGCATTCATCGAATTACGCTAGATGACGCATGCAATGAAGGCTTGTACCAGCGCATATGCCAGGTTAAAGGGAACGACTGGAGCCAAGAGGCCGAACAAAAGTGGAAGGACGATTTACTTAACGATACCGCCAGCCAAGAGGATGCACTGGAAGAGTATTTCTGTGTGCCTAAATCGGGCGGAGGGGCTTACATCAGCCGTGCCCTTATCGACAAGGCCATGGTGCAACCCGACGGAAACGGCCAGCCCACCGTTGTCCACTATGCACAAAGTGCTGAGTGGAACCAGATGCGCCCCGACCTGCGCGCTGCTGATATTAAAGACTGGTGCAAAGAGGTCTTGCTGCCACAGCTGGAGAAGTTAAACCCAGAGCAGCGCCACTGCTTAGGGGAGGACTTTGCACGTTCTGGCGACTTAACCTGTTTATGGGTTGGTGCAATACAGCAAGACTTAAGCCTTTGTGTACCGCTCGTGGTGGAACTTAAAAACATTCCCTACAAGCAGCAAGAACAAATTCTATTTTTCATCATCGACAGGCTACCCCGCTTTATTGGCGCGCAATTGGATGCCACGGGTAACGGTGAATACTTAGCAGAGCAAGCAGTTGACCACTACGGCGCGGGGCTTATCGAGTCGGTCAAGATCACCGAAAACTGGTATCGAGAAAGCATGCCGCCTATGAAGGCCCATTTTGAGGACTTCACCATTATTCTACCGAGTGACGCTGACATCTTGGATGACCTGCGCTCTATTCAAATTAATAACCGGGGCGTGCCTCGCATACCCGATGCGAAAACCGACAGTAAAAAACAGCGACATGGCGACGGTGCTATTGCCTGCTGCATGATGGTTGCGGCCAGTAAAATGGAGGGCGGTGAAATTGACTACATGAGCCTACCTTCCAAAGCCGAAAGGCGCGACAACCGCAACAATGACGACAACTACTCAATCCAACAAAGTGGGTGTTATTAATGGAAACCTACGAGCAAAACGGTACGCGCTTTCGCGTTCGCGAACGCGCCCTTAAAACCAAACAAACCGATAACTCAGCACGCGTGGCGCAAATGCGGCGCGAGTTTGCTGAGCATCCTAGTTCTGGGCTAACGCCTGCCACGTTGGCGGTCATTCTTAAAAATGCTGAACAAGGTAGCTTATTAGAACAGTGCTATCTGGCTGAAGACATCGAAGAGAAAGACGGTCACATCCAGGCTGAAATATTCAAGCGTAAGATGGCGCTAACCGATATCGATTGGCAGATAGAGCCACCTGTGAATGCCACCGCCCAAGAACAAAAGGATGCGGCCAACATAGAGCAAATGCTGAAAGATGTGGAAGACTGGCACAACATCATATTTGGTATGGGTGACGGCATTTTAAAAGGCTTTTCAAACATTGAGTATGAATGGGGCTTTTACAATAACTTCCGTATTCCTGAGGCATTCGTGCACCGCCCTGCTACGTGGTTTCAGCTACACCACGACGATCAGGACTGCATTGCCCTTCGTGACCATACGGGTAAAGGCGAGAAACTACGCCCGCTTAACTGGCTGCAGCACCGCCATCCTGCAAAGAGCGGTTATGCCGCACGTATAGGCCTAATTCGTCAGCTGGCATGGCCGTTTATATTCAAAAACTATTCTGTACGCGACCTAGCCGAGTTTCTAGAGATTTACGGTATTCCAATTAAATTGGGTAAATACCCAAGTGGCGCCACTGATACTGAAAAGAGCCGCTTGCTTCAAGCCGTACTCGGCATTGGCCACAACGCTGGGGGCATAATCCCCAAAGGCATGGAAATTGAATTTCACGAAGCAGCGAAAGGCGGCGGCAGCGACCCCTTCATGACCATGATGAGCTGGTGTGAGCGCATCCAATCTAAAGTCATTTTGGGTCAAACCCTCACATCACAGGTAGACAGCACGGGGAGCCAAGCGCTAGGCAACGTGCACAATGAAGTACGACAAGACATTCGCGACCATGACTTACGCCAAATTGCTAACACGCTAAATCGTGACCTTGTGTTGCCGATGCACGCGCTTAACAGCCTAAGCTACCGAGGCGACCCAAGACGTAAGCCGCGCATTATATTTGACACACAAGAGCCCGAAGACATCAGCCAATACGCTGATAGCTTACCCAAGCTGGTCGACATTGGTTTTCGTATTCCGGCCAGCTGGGCGCAAGATAAGCTGCGCATTCCGGAGCCTGAAGGCGAAGAGGCTATCTTGGCTCGCGCTGCCGCCACGCCTGCTGTTAAAGAGCCAGAGGAAAAAGGTGCGGATAAGGACGACCCAAAACAAGAGCCGCAAACCGCTGCATTGCGTTTAGCGCTCGCTGCACTTAAAGCACAACAACCGAAAGATGACGGTGCAGATGTACTTACCAAGCGTTTAGCACAACAGGCTGGCGAGTCGTTCAGTCAGTTAATGCAACCTATTGAGTCGCTAATAGCTAATGCTGATTCATTGGAGGCGCTATTAGAGCAGCTGCTGGAACTAGAAGACCAACTGCCCATTGAAGACTATCAACTACTTTTGGGCCAAGCATTTACCGCAGCTGAGTTAAGCGGACGATTTGATGTGAACGAGGGTAATTGAGGATGCCTGCCCAGTACGGCCCTCAGAAGTTTTCTGAAGCCATTACCCACTTTAGAAACAAGTTAAACATGCCCAGCGAACGCTGGGCTGATGTGTGGCGCGAACAGCACAACAACGCCTTTATGGTAGCTGGCGCTACGAAGACGGATTTGTTGGCCGACATTCGCCAAATGGTAGACAGCGCAATAGCAGAGGGTAAAAGTTTAAGCTGGTTTCAAAAAGAGTTTAAACACCTGGTTAAAAAGCATGGATGGGAACACACAGGCGGTGCCGCATGGCGAGCTAATATCATTTATGACACGAACATGCGCCAAGCTTATAACGCGGGTCGCTTCCAGCAGCTGCAGAATTTTCCTTACTGGCGCTATGCGCACGGGGATAGTCGCTACCCTCGCCCACATCACCAAAGTAAAGACGGTACCATTTTACCTAAAGAGTCGCCGTTCTGGCTTACCTGGTTTCCCCAAAACGGTTGGGGCTGTAAATGCAAAGTGTTTGGTGAGACAGAGCGCAGTATTAAGCGCAAGAACATGACGTTAAGCAAAGAGCCTGTTATTGAAACGCGCGAATGGGTAGATAAGAAAACAGGTGAAGCGTACCAAGTGCCTGTAGGTATCGACCCTGGTTTCGATTATTCGCCGGGCTCAAAATCGCAAGCCGATGTATTGCGCCAGCAGCAAATTTCAAAGCCGCCACTAAAAAACCGCCTTCCTGAACGTGCGGTACCTAGCGCTTACTCAACCAATAAGAATGTAACCATTCATGGGCTAAACAAGGTCATTTCAGAATTGAGCCAGGCGCAACCACAAATGCGTCAAGTGACCGATTTCATTACTACCTACGGTATGAAGACCTTGTTTCTTAAACCGACTGAAATGGTGCGTGGAAGCAAGAAAGCCAAAGAGTTGGAAGAGGACATTACCAGTTATTTAAATGTCCCAATATCAAAAGCCAATGGCCATTGGCCTGTACCCAGTAACACCGCACGACGTGCAAATGGTTACACAGCACTTGCTTGGAAACACGTCGTCGTAAAAGCCAAAACAGGTGTAAACTTAAATAAAATTGCCGACATTACCGACTTAACCAATGCGGTAGAGGCGGCAATACTCGCTTTACAGGCTGGCAAGCGGCAATGGTCACTGTCGCATATAGTAAGGCACTATACAGACAGTGGTGATCATGGTGGCGCAATAATCACATGGCTTCATGAAATGGGACACCAAGTTCAATTTCAGGCCATGCGCATGGAAATTCCTACACCTGGCTTAAATGAGAGTATTACCACTTACAGTATGCAAGACACCATGGAATGGCATGCCGAGCACTTTGCCGCATGGGCGCTTAATCGCGCCATGCTTGAAACGCACTATCCAGCGATAGTTGCATACTTCGACGAACTAATGGGGGAACTACTGTAATGAGTATTTTCGATAAAATTAACGCTGGCCATAAAGAAGAAAGCGAGCAGCTGCGTGACGCACAGCAAGTGCTTCAATCGTCGGTACCTACCGCAGAAAAGCAAGCGCGTATTGAAGCGCTAATGAAAAAAGCCCCTGAACATGAAAAAGCCATGTTTGGTGATCTTCTTTCTAACCTAGTGCTACAGGCTGATTAATATGGCTGGCAGCTTCATTACGGTTCGTGCTTATGGCAGTGGAGAGATAAATGCGTTGCTTTCTCGCATTGCTAGGGCAGGAACTGACTTAGAACCAGCGTTCGCGGAAATCGGCGACTATCTGATAGAAGCAACCCAAGAACGTTTTAAGCTTGAGCTAGCGCCCAATGGTGAACAGTGGGAACCGCTTGCGCCAGAAACGCTAGCACGAAAAGATGGCGAAGATAGGATACTGCAGCAATCCGGTACCATGCGTGATTTGTTAGCCTATCAAATAACCGGAAGAGTACTCACATTCGGAAGCAACCAAGAATATGCCGCCACGCACCAATTCGGTAGAGAAGAAGACGGCATACCTGCCCGACCATTCTTAGGTCTCACAACTGGGCCGTGGAGAGATGCAGACGAGATTGTTGAAATACTGCAAGACCACCTAAAAGATGCTATTGCATAAAAGCGCCCTGTAAGACATCCTAAGGCGACTTTGTTGATTAGACGAGCAAAGTTACCAATTAAAAAACTTAAACACTTCTGAAAGGATTTAAACAGCAATGAGCGAAGGGAAGCCCCTTGTCGAAGACGAAAACTCAACGTTAGATAAAATAATTCATTATTTCCCCTATTTCGCAGTACCCATCGCCATATTGATGTTAGCGGCATACTTTTTCAATTTTCACAGTGGTTTTGGTGATCAGGGTGACTTCGGCGCATTTGGCGATTTCTTCGGTGGCATCTTAAACCCAATGCTTTCTTTCCTTACCATTTTGCTTTTGCTTCGCCAGCTTAGATACCAACGCAGTGAGCTTAATTCGACCGCTGCCGAGCTAAGAGCCACTGCGGAAATTCATAAAGAAACCATGAAACATAACCAAGCAGTGGATATTTATGAGAAGACTTACAAAGAATTTGATAGCGCAGTCGCGAATTATCATGACTCTCTGTCGAACAGCTTTCTAACTATCTCGAAGGACGGAGATGTATACAGGGAAGCTTTAAGATTAGGAGATGGTGTAAGCAAATCGGACGGAACCATATACTTGACCCTAGAAACTTTAGAGCAAAAGGCTGACGTCATAAGAGACATATTATTTTCCCCTAAAGACCAGGTGCTTTTAGATAATTTGAATATCGCACTGAATTCTACTGTACGATACGCAACCGAAATTTATTTTTTCGCTGAGGAATATCAAAAGCTTGGTGTTAACAACCTTCTTTATCTCGGTCGATTAGAGCGTTTTCATGAATCGCTTAAAAATGTAGAGCGTCAGATAGAATCACTTGAAATTGAAGATACTGTTTTACCCATAACCTCAGTCTTGAATGCTGTCATTCATCATTGTAAACAGACGATTATGCTAGCCAACGACACCCCAAACCTAGACTAATCCCCTTCCTTCCCTATAGCCCGACATACTGGTCGGGCTATGAAAAAACAACTAACCACACTTACATCTTCAGTACTTGGAGGCCGCCATGTAGCGACAACGCTAGCAGCAGCCGTGTCCTTTGCTGCCCTATCGAACCAGTCGAACAACGCTGAGTCTCCACTTGGCGTTGCTGCCTGTACCTTTTCAATTGATATAGAACAGCCCTGGCAACAAATACTCCCGGGAGCTGACTTCGCTGCCTATGATGGCCGCCCTACTGAAGTGCCTGGTAATAAGTGGCGCATCGATAATGCCAAAGGCGAAGCCCTCGCCGCGAAATTAAATGCGCGAGCTGATGCGGGCGAGCAGCTGCTTGTCGACTACGACCACCAAACCCTACTTGCCAAAGAGAACGGTTCTAAAGCCCCTGCCAGTGCATGGGGTAATAAATTCGAATGGCGAGAAGACAAAGGCTTATTTGCTCAGCTTAATTTCACGCCCACCGCGCGAAAGCACATCAAAGACGGTGAGTACAAATACTACTCCCCCGTCGTCATTTACAACAAACACACAGGTGAAGTGTTAGACCTTCACAGCGCCGCTCTCACTAATGACCCAGCAGTAAAGGGCATGAGTCAAGCTGCCGCCCTTCATGCAAACGTTAATAACCAACCATCGGAGCCTACGCCCATGAACGAAGCATTAGCCCTGCTATTTAACCTGCTGGGTATTACTACCCCGTCTACCGACATCGATGCTGCTGCATTACATGCACAGTTAACTAAGCCAGGCGTGAAAGCCAAGCTTGACGAAATTAAGTCCAAGTTAGACGGCGCAGCACAAAGCGACCAACAAATTGCCGCGCTTACGGCAAAAGTTGAGCAAGCAAAAGAAGGTATTAACCCAGCCGAGTATGTGCCTATTGAAACCTATAACGGCGTGGTAGCAGAACTGGCGGCGTTATCGGCAAACCACAGTGCGGTAACTGTCGACCAGTTGATTGAACAGGCCCAGAAAGACGGCAAGTTTGTGGCGCAAGCGGAGCTGCCTTACTTACGTAGTCTGGGCAAAAGTAGCATGGCGGCGCTGAAGGCACAGCTTGATGGCCGCGCAAGCGTGGACGCCTTTGGTGGTAAACAAACCAAAGAAAAGAAACCAGACGGTGAAGACCAAAACGGCGTTGCGGCCCTTACCGCTGACCAAAAGCTTGTAGCAGACCAACTGGGCATTTCCCACGAGGACTACGCCACCGAGCTTAAGAAAGACTAGCTCTACGCCTAACCACACACTTAATTTGGAGAAATAAAGCACATGGCTATTATTACCTCACCTGTATTAAACGCAATCCGCACTGGGTTTCGTAAAAACTTTGAAGACGGTAAAACTCGCGGCATGCCGATGTTTAATGCCGTCGCTACCGTCGTTCCATCCTCAACCAAATCGAATACATATGGCTGGTTAGGACAATGGCCAGGCTTCAGCGAATGGGTTGGCGAGCGTCAGCTTAAATCAATTAAAGAGCATGGCTACTCAATTACCAATAAAGACTTTGAATCGACGGTAGCGGTAGATAGAAACGATATCGAAGATGATAACTTAGGCGTGTACTCGCCCATGATGGATGAGATGGGTTACGCGGCGTCTGTATTCCCAGACGAACTGGTATTCCCTTTGTTGGGTGCTGGCTTTACGTCTACCTGTTACGACGGGCAGTACTTCTTTGACACCGACCACCCAGTCAATGCTGAAGTAGATGGTACCGGCGCAGATACCTCGTTCTCTAACGCAATCATTGATGCAGGCTACACAGGCGATGCCTGGTATCTGTTAGACACCTCGCGAAGCTTAAAACCTCTTATCTTCCAAGAGCGCAAGGGTATGCAATTTGTCGCCATGGATAACCCTAACGACGAACAAGTGTTCATGAATAAGGTTTTCCGCTACGGCGTAGATTGCCGCTGTAATGTGGGCTACGGCTTCTGGCAAATGGCAGTAGGCGTCAAGAAAGAACTAACATCTGAAACGCTTTGGGAAGCTATTAATTTATTCCGCAGCTTTAAGGCAGACGGTGGTCGCTCATTGGGCTTAGGCAAGAATAAGTTAACGCTAGTCGTACCATCCTCACTGCACAAACTTGCTACGCAAATTAACGAGCGCGAGCAAATTGACGACGGCGGCGTGACGGTAAGCAACGAGCTTAAGGGCAAGTTTACAGTCCTGAGTCCCGACTTCCTATAAGCCTGAATACCTAGAACCTTAACAATCACTACAACTACTACAACTGGCTTTTAGATAAAGGCCAGTTGTTTTGGAGAAACGTTATGTCAAAACTCGCAATTGCAGTATTAGTTATTGCCTCAAGTGTGCCTTCCTTTCGTCGTGCCGGCACAACCTTTACTGACGCCGGAAAAGCCTTCCCTGAAGGTTACTTTAAAGAAGAGCAGCTCAATGCTATTCACGAAGAGAAAAAGCTGTCTGTCCGTGAAATGCAGTCCGATGCCATCCCAGAAGGCGTTGACACCTCACTTATCTCTGCCGCGCTCACCGCTGCCGCCACTGAAGAAAAGACGCAAGAAAAAAAGACTGCTTCGCAAACCGAACCTACCAAGTCGACGGGAACGAAAGCGACGGGTAAAGCAAGCACAACCAAAGACACGGGTGCTAGCGCCTAATTAGCGCTAGTCGGAGCATCACTATGGCGTATTGCACTACTGACAACTTAATTGACCGTTACGGAGCCGATGAACTGTTACGTCTTACTGACCGCGACAATAACGGCTTTATTGACGAGCAAGCAGTAAGTGCAGCCATAGAGGATGCCAGTGACTTGATTGATGGCTATTTGGGGGGGCGTTACACCCTGCCCCTTAATGTTGTGCCTAGCGTGCTAATTAAAATATGCGCTGACATCGCCAGGTTCAATATGTACGACCACACCGTTCCTGAAACCGTCGATAAGAACAACAAGGCGGCAATGGACTTTTTGAAGTCGGTGGGGAAAGGCGAAGTGCGGTTAGGCCTATCAGATAGCAACGAGTCGCCCGCATCTGACGACCAGATACAAATTCAGAGTGAGGAAGGCGTGTTTAGCCGTCGCAACTCAAAGGGGTTTATTTGATGCTGAATTTGGTTAAACCCCGCATCGCCAGCCTGTTCGACGAGGTTGGCACCGCCGCCAACGTGCGAAAAGCAATGAGCCAACCACTGCATCGCAATAGCGCCGCGTTTGTCGTGCCAGTCAGCAATCGACCTATGACAAACAGCCGTGATGTCGATATGGGCCGTCCGCTGCAAGAGTTTATCGTGACGTTTGGTGTAGTCATTGGATTACGTGCCATTAACGACCCTACAGGCGAGCGAACGCTTGCAGAGCTTGAAAGCCTGCGCAATACACTGCGTGACTCGCTGTTCGGTTGGAAACCTAATGATGAGCATGAACGCGTTATTTTGGGGAATGGCGACCTTATCGGTTTCACCAACGACGGCCTTTGGTGGATAGACAGATTTTCAACCAATACCTGGTACAGAGGAAATGCAACATGATCATAGTGACCAACGCCAGCGACAACAATATTACGCGTGCAGCCGTAACGTTTAAGCCTGGTGAAAGCAAGTTTAAAACGGGTGAGCTAAGCGACGGCAAACGCGCGCAAATTAGTGCACATCCAAAGCTTAAAGTCGTGGTTGTTGAAGACCGCCCAATTGAAACCAAAGCGCAGCCAAAAGCACAGGAGAAGAAATCATGAGTATCACTCCAGGGTTTAAGGAAAAGAAAAAGTTCATCTTACTCGCGCTTCGCAGAGACAGTGATACTTCAGGCACTGACTATATCGCTGCAGGTGCAACGCCTAAAGCCATATTGACCACCGGCCTAAGCGTAAAGCCTTTAGAAACTGAACAAGTTAGTCGTGACCTTGACGACGGCAGGAACGGCGGACAACCCGTCATTCATACCAGTGAAATGATTAGTATCACAGCGCCTTTTGAGCTGGCTGGTTCTGGTACAGCATCTTCGCCTGCAGCTTGGTCATCTCTGGTTCAATTATCAGGTAAAGATGAAAACACGGATGTGGCGACTGAGGTTTCACACAACCGTATTCAAAATGCATCTGAAGAGTTAGACGGTACCATCTATTTCTATTGGGAAGGGATGTATCACATCTTATTAGCAGGTAAAGCGAGTATTTCCTACGCAGGCAAAATTAATGAACGCTTAATGGGTACCGCTGAAATTAAAGGTGTGTATGGGGGCACGTTGGAAGGTACACCACCTGAACCAGATTTCAGCGAGTTTTCAGATCCTTTGCCCATGTCCAATACCAACACGACATTTACGTTAGATGGTCAAGCACTCAACCTCTATGAATACGAGCTTAACGGCAATGAAGACGTTCAATACGACGAAGGAACTGAGCGTAAGCAAATTTTCATTAACGACTGGAACGAAGAGGGTAAATGGATAATTGAGACACCCACGCTGAGCACGTTCGACCCATTTGCTATACAGCTGTCTGGCGTGATCATCCCGTTCGAACTTACCCATGGCGCTATTGAGGGCCAAGTTGTCGCTCAAAAGAGCACAGGGGTTCAGATTTTAACGGTCAGCCCTGCAGAGGTGAAAGGTAAACAGGCCTGGGATATTAGTTACCGCGTTATTCGTGGCAACGACAGCCAGCTCGTTACTCGCTAATACAACGTGCCCCGTAGGGCGTCAAAGACGCTGAGTAACGGAGTCAGCGATTAATCACGGCCAAGGACGGCAACTTATTCAAGGTAAAGACATGCCGTTCGTTTTAAAAGCCAAAAAAGAAATCTGGTGGCCAGTAACTATTCACGAAAGCGTTGATGGCGGCACCACCGAGCCTAGAGAGTGTTCTTCACTTTTTGAGATCCTTGAGCCTGAGGAATATGACACGTGGAAGACAAAACCGGATGTCGACTTTCTCTGCCGTGTGGTTAAGGACTTAGGCCGCGATGTTAAGTTCGAAGACGGAAGCATCGTTCCCTCCAGTGAAGAAAATAAGCAAAGGCTGTTTAAAAGCTTTGGCTACGTTCGCGCAGGCTATATCAGAGCCTATCACGAAGCGGCCACTGGGCATCTGGAAAAAAACTAGAGGGGGCAGCCCATTATTGGGTGAATGGGCACGGCCCCAAAAAAGATGAAGTAAGCGAGTTACGTGAGCAGCTCGAAGCACTAGGCGCAAAGCCTGAATACATTAAAAAGCAAATTGATGCGATGTCACACCACTCAGACTTTGAAATATTTCGTGAAAACATGCCAGTCATTGCCTGGTTTAGCGAAGTAAGACACCTACTCAAGTTTTGGGGTGGAAGATATCAAGGGTTAGATGTCAGCGCGGTTCAAGCTGACGCGCAAATGTCTGAAAGACAATTTTCACCCAAAGAGTATGTTCTGCTGAGAAAGCTAGCGACATTTATTTCAAACGAACTCAACGATAAGGCAGCATCCCAATGAGTGATATCGAAGTTGGCTTAAGACTTAAAGCAGACAACGATGGACTTGTGCGCGGTGTAAAGAAATCGCGAGACGAGATTGAGAAGTTTGGCAATGAAACCGAACAAGCTGGCCGCCAAGCATCACGTGCGTCCTCACAAATCGATTCTGTTGAACGCTCTATATCAAGCATCAAGACAACGACCCTTGGGCTTGGAGCATCGTTAGCGGGCGCATTTGCTCTTCGAGATATATCAAACTACGCAGACCAGGCAACGCTTATAGAGAATAAGCTGCGAGACGTTTCTGAAAGCACAGAGGCGCTAGAAGTAGCACAGAAAGCGCTACTACAGGTTGCCAACGAAACCAGAACTGAGTTCGCATCGTCCGTTGATTTGTATGCCACTTTACAGCGCAACGCGCGTTCATTGGTTGAGACCGACCAAGACCTTGTGGACATAGTAAAAACAGTCAATCAGTCCTTCGCTCTGAGCGGTGCCACTATCGCATCAGCTAACGCTGCGATAGTTCAGCTTAGCCAGGGCTTAGCTTCGGGAACGTTACGAGGCGACGAGTTTAACTCAGTTGCTGAGCAAGCCCCTGAAATACTCAATGCTGTTGCTAAGTATCTGAAAGTGACAAAAGGTGAGCTTCGAGAAATGGCTGCTGAGGGGCAAATTACTGCTCGTATTGTCGTTGAATCTTTAGCATCTGCTGCGGATGAAATTGATACCAGATTTTCAAAAGCCACAGCCACAATTGAGCAAAGTTTAACGGTAGCCAAAAATAACCTTACCGCGTTTATCGGAGAGCAAGACGAGGCGCTTGGCGTTTCTGAATCTCTCACCGGCGCAATCACAACGCTTGGAAACAACATAGAAGCCGTTGCAGATATCCTTGTAGCTGCCTCAATTGTTGTCGGAGGGCGCTACGCAGGGGCGCTCACGAGCGCTGCGATTGCGAAAGGTGTACTCATTAGACAAGCACTCATAGCAACCCCTGCAGTTACTGGGCTTAGTGCCTCATTAGGGGTTCAGGCTAGCAGAGCGACAGCTTCTACCATCGCCACTAATGCGTTAGCGCTAAGTATGCGAAGTCTCAACAGCGCTTTACTTTTGCTGGGTGGGCCTGCTGGTATAGCAATAGCTGCAGGCGCTGCTCTTCTTTACTACACAAGCAAGCAAGATGACGCACAAGTAGCGACTAGCGAGCATAGCGAGAAAGTAGCAACGCTGGTGAGTCGTTTTAAAGAGCTTAATAAAGTTCAGCGTCAAGGCGAAATAGACAAACTAAATGTTAAAGAGACGCAGCAAAAAGAAAAATTGCTTGCTCTTCAAAAAGCATATTCAGATGAGCAAGAAAGACAGGCGGCAGCCAATAGAAACGCAGCACCTGCAACTAATCAGTTTTCAGGTATCAGCCAAGCAGTAAGTAATTCTAACGCCCTAGGAAGTATCTCTACAGAGATTGAGGCGCTTAAGAACGACTTGGTAGAGACGCAATCACTCAAAGAAAAGTTACTGAGTGTAGATGACGCGGCTAAACAAGAAGAGCGCCTTACCGCCAAATCACGTTCTGAAGGCGTCAAGCGATTAGAAGATTCAATTGCCGCATATGAAAAGGATACGGACAACTACAGCCGTCAATTGCAAGTGAAGCAACAAGTGCTGGCTGGCAATCTGACTGCCGAAGAGGCCGCAATCTACGAATCAATGTGGCGAACTGAAGACGCCATGAATGAGCAGTACGCCCGCCTTAAAGAGCAAATATCCGATTTTTATGACAGTGAAATTCAAAAAGCGACAGGAAATAAGGAGCTTATTACTCAACTGGAGCAAGAAAAAGCTGACAAAATGTTGGAGATAAAGCGCAACCAGCAAGAAAACGAACGCCTTCTCCAGGAGCAATTTCAGCTTGATATGTCCCAAACCAATCAAACGTTTTGGGAAAAGATGCAAGGTCATATTGAGCGGACAACAGAAAATTTTGATGCCATGTGGGGCAATACTTTTGATCGTTTCGCATCGGGTATTGGCGACGCAACTGCGACGGCACTGTTTGAGCAACAAAGCTTTGGCGATGCTATGAAGAGCATTGCAAAAGGTGCACTTCAATCAATGATTTCGGGCTTAGTCGAACTGGGCGTTAAAAAACTGGCTCTATATGCCATCGAGGAAAGCATACAAAAGACAGGTGCAGCGTCGAGCGTAGCCACTGCAGCAGTAACGGGAACAGCGCTCGCTTCAGCTTACGCGCCTGCTGCCGCATTTGCTTCACTCGCATCCTTTGGCGCTAACTCTGCGCCAGCCATGACAGGTATGACAGCGACAGTGGGACTAGCTGAAAGCCTTTCGATTCTCGGAATTGCTCACGATGGTATTGGCCGCGTTCCCGCTTCTCACGAAGGGACATGGCTACTTCGCAAAGACGAGATGGTTCTTAACCCCGCTCAAGCGGACAACTTTGGGCACATGGTCGATGCAGCGCGAGGCATGAAACAAGGCAGCCAAGGCAATACAACCTTTCAAGCGACATTCAACATAGACGCAACTAATGCGGTACCAGGCATGGAAGAAAAAATACGCGAGAGCGTGGAAATGGCGCAGCTGCAGTGGCAAGCCCAGCTGCGAGAAGACTTTTCTAGTGGTGGCGAATTATCGCAAAGCTTAAGTGGGACGATGGCCGCATGAATGAGATTTTTGATTTTCCTCAACTTCCCGTTAGCCGTTGCCTGTTTGTTCCTCAGTTCAATACCAAAATGAACAGAAGTTCATTTAACGGTTTTGAGCATATTGTCGAGAACCCAGGCGAACGATGGATTGTTTCTTACAAGTTTTCAGTGCTGACATTTGAAGAATGCAAGGTGCTGAAGGCGCACTTAGCTCACTTGCGCGGCCCTGTTAATAAAACGCGTTTGTACGACACAACCTTTAACCAACAAAGCGGATTGTGGGCAGGCGTTCCTAGAGTAAATGGCGCTGGCCAGTACGGCATGATGTTAAACGCCGATGGGTTTGAACCCAACCTTTTGGTTGCAAGTGCAATGGACCGCTGTGTGATTGGCGAGCAGCTGCTTGAGATTAGGCAAGACTGCTATGCCGATGAGTTTGGTCGCACCACGCTTTACTTTACGAACGAATTACGCGAGCCCGCCACAGACAACAGTGTTATCCAAAGCGATGTTTCTTCGCTTAAAACCATCGCGCGATGGATTAAACCAGAACAAATACAGCAGCTGTCTGGCAACCGCCGTTTGTACCGCAATATTACGCTTGATTTTGAAGAGGCATTCACATGATTGAGAGCGCAATTTCACCCACGATGTTAGAAGCCGCGCAAGCCAGCCCGTCGCGCTTGCTCGCCTTTGCAGAATTAAACTTTAAGTCTGGCTGGGTACGAGTTCACACAGGTGTGGGCACCCGCGTATATAACGAGCAAACCTATCTAGGCATAGGCGAGCTTGGCAGCATCGGCAGAGTTAGAGAGAACGCGAGCCAAAGTGGCAACAGAACCACGCTTTCACTTGTTGTGCGTGACCCATCGTTACTCAGTGAAGTCATGAACGAAGACCCCAACGGTCGCGAGTGTTTCATCCATCTAGTCGCGTTCGATGAGAACCGCCAAATAACAGAAGGCGCTGATTATTTTATCGATGCAGAAATGGTTGACCTAAAAGTTATTACAGGTAAACGCGCCGCGAACAAACCTGCGGTTATCAAAATCACTATTAACGACTGGTTCGAGCGATGGGCTCAACCTGTCGAAGTGGTAAAAACCACCGATGCAGCGCAGCAAGAACTTCACCCGGGAGACCGATTTTTTGACCTTGTAGAAGTGATCGCAGGCTCCCCTCTTTCCAGCCTTCCAGTTAAGACAAATTACGGCGGTGGCGGTAGACGTTCAACGCGCGGTAGAAGCGGAGCCCACCAACGATGAGAAACAAGAACTGGCCAGAAAAGCTTGTCACTTACCTGCAAGAGAATTTAGACACCCCGTTTGAGTGGGGCACGTTTGATTGCTGCTTGTTCGCTGCAAATGCAGTTCACGCGATGACAGGAAAAGATTTTGCGGAGCCGTTTAGAGGTAAGTACACCACCGAAAAAGGGGCAGCCAAGGCATTAATTAAATATGGCCATGGCGATATTAAAAGTACGTTAAATGCCATATTTGGTCCGCTTAAACCCCGTTTAAACGCAGGTCGCGGTGACTTGGTACTTGTTGAAACCGACACGGGTGATGCCTTAGGGGTTGTTGCTAGCGGCAAAATTTGGGTGGCGACACTAAATGGCCTTGCCACTATGCCATTGAATCGCGCATTAGGTTGTTGGAGTGTGCCATGCCACCAGTAGCTGTCGGTGTTGCAGTTGGATTAGGAGCTGCTGCAGTAGGGACTACTGTCACGGTTGTGGGTGTCAGTTTATCAGTTGCAGCAAGTGCGGTGGCACTTGGCGTTGGTGCAGCTGCAGTAACGCATTTTCTGGGTGATGCCCTTACACCCGATATGGGCGACTATGCATCTGACCCTGCCACTGACCAGTCGTTAAATACCAACGCTAACGATGTAAGAAAAATAGTGTATGGCGAGGCGCTAGTAGGCGGCAAAATCGTCGGCTATGCCAAGCCCACTATCGGTGGTGATGACTACCACATAATGGTGCTTCACCTTATTGGCCATCCGTGTGAGAGCGTAGATATTTATGAAATAGAGGGGAAGCCAAAGAGTGAGCTTTCAGGGTTAGTTTCCAGCCGAATCTATTTAGGCGACCAAACCACAGTGTGCCCACTTGCTAACCAATATATCAGTGGGTGGACATCGGAACATATAGGCGTAAACCAAACCTATGTGACGTTGAAAATTAAAGTTGATGATGAAGCGTTCCCGAGCGGGTTAAACGAGATTAAATTCGTTGTTCGTGGCCACAAAGTTTACGACCCCAGAAAAGACACGACGCAAGGTGGTGATGGTGAGCACCGTTTCGATGATGAGTCAACATGGGAGTGGTCAAGCAACCCATCGCTATGTAGTTACGACTGTTTACGCCGTTACGGCGCAAAGCCCGTTCCTCGTCGACGCCTTCCTATGGACTTTATTGCTGTTACCGCCAACTACTGCGATGAACAGGCTATCTATAGAGACGCAGAGGGCAATGAGCAAACAGGAACGCGCTTTGAGGTTAACGGTGTTTTAAACAATGGCATGCGCCAACAAGACATGCTTAATCAAATTATGGCGTGCATGGGAGGCAAACCCTATCGTGTAGGTGGTGTCGTCTACTTTAAGCCCGCTATGTATGCTGGCCCAGCAACAATAGTCATTGACGTAGATAACGACTCAATGACGTTTCCAGAGTACCGTCCTCATCGCCCTTACAAAGAAAAAATTAACACGGTCAAAACCGAGTTTGTTAGCCCAAATCACAAGTGGCAAATGACCAATGCCCCTGTGGTAAAAAGCGAAGAGTACCGAGAGAACGACGGCGCTTATTTAGAGTCGAACCTGCGCTTCACGCTAATAACCCGCGACCATCAAGCGCAGCGAATAGGCAAGCTAGCAATGGAGCGTAGCCGCGCGGGTTTTATGGCTACACACATTGTCCCGGGTGTTAGGCTAGATATCATTCCTGGTACATGTATAAAGTTTGTTGATGTCGAAACAGGCGTGAGTAAAGAATTTACCGTTGAAGACAGAGACTTTGATACTGAAAAACATCAGACCAAACTGCAGCTAATAGAAGATGGCCCGCAGATTTACCCTGACAGCTTTGAAGCTGCTGAAGGCGACTTAACGCCAAACACATCTTTGCCAGATGCTACCGTTGTGCAGACTCCTGAAAATTTACAGTGGACAACCACCCCAAATGACAGCTGGCGACAAGGTGTTTTAACGTGGGACCATCCATCGCCTGCTAACGTGATTAGCTATGTTGTTTCAGTCAGCAACAAAGACAGCCAAACACCTGAGACTCAACTAACATTTACGCCTGCAAACAGAGCTCAGAGCTTAGCGCACTTGCCTGTTGGAGATTATACCGTAGCAGTATCTGCACGAAACCGATTTAGAACCAGTCCAGGCATCGGACGAGACATTACTATTGGCGTGCCGTCAACGCCCACGCAAGGTGTGGTAGTAAATGTGTTGCCTGGTCGCATTGTGATTAACGGCCCTACTCTTCCCCATAACAACGCAACATATGAATGGAAGTACTCCTATGATGGCGATGAGCAGGAACATTTCGATAGCGCCATTTATATGGGTAAAGGCGACACCGTTACTATTACAAACACCCCACACGACGGCATTATCTATGTTTGGTATCGGCTTGTTGATGGCGACCAAGTAGACCCGAATTGGCTAAGCTTCAGTGTTGCCGATTTGATAGGTACCACGTTCGACAGAGTAGACCCAGAAATCATATCTCGCATTCAGTGGCCCGGCTTACCAGCGGCACTGGGTGACCATATCGATGCTATCACCAATGATGTGGAGTATTGGAGCACGCAAACGAGTGAGCAAGGTGACGACTACCAGCAACTTATATACAACGTTACCGAAGCGGTAAGTGCTAATCAGATAAACAGCACAGAGATAATCGGCCTCAAACAGAAAGTAGGTACCGAAACCGTCGCTGCACAATTTACTGAGTTCAAGCAGGTGAATATCGGTTATGAAGATGAAAACGGCGACTGGATAGTTGGTGCGCCCCTTGTTCGTGCTTTCGACGAAGTAAAGGTCGTGAACAAAGACGGTGACGAACTATCAGTTATCAACTTCATGCAAGCACTTGAGACTCAACTGGGCGAATTGGGCGGCACTTACTACCTTGGCGTTGTAGATGAAAACGAAAATTTCACAGGGCTAAGTATACAGGGCGGTAATGGCGATAGTGACATACTGCTTTACATGGATAACCTTCGCTTTGCGAGCACTGCAGGTGAAGTTTTCTTCTGGTTAAACACAATAAGTGGGCGACTTGAAATAGGTGCAAACACCGAGTTTAAAGGCACCATGCGTGCAGCTAGAAAGCTCGTCGTTTTACCCAATGTTATGGAAGTAGAAGACCCTTCTGGGTTCGGTCCAGACAATTTATGGATATGGAAAGGAAACCCCATTCTTGATCAAAACGGAGAACCTGACTACGGCGCCTTAACAAAACAAAATGCCTCTCTAGGCTGGCGCGACTTAAATGGTAACGAGTACTTCGGTGGCTCAGTTACGACTGGGCAGCTAATAAACGGTGGTGATACCACGTTGCTCACAGAAAACCCGTCTGTAGTCGTCGGTCCGTTCACAACTAATGGAAACCCTAAGCAAGTGAGCTATGGCATTAGCTGGCGTGGCTTCAGTCAAGCGGATGGCTATTGCCCAACTGGTGAAACTTTTGTACCGAGTTGCACCATCATTCTTGAACGCGCATTAGGTGGCGGTGGATGGACGCAAGTCCAATCACATGAAGTTACTGGCGAACTACAATACCGTGAAATCCATGAGCCTGAAATATCTAACGACCCCAGTGGGCGTCTCTGTAATCGAAACGAGGTGACGAACTCATCTTTTACTTACACCGACACCAACACAAGCCAAGGCACATTCTCATATCGAGTAAGAGTGGTGAATCAGCAGCGGTATCACGTGATTCAATTCATCCTGACACAAAACCTTAATCTTATCAGCGTTGAGGAGCGGCCTTCATGAGCGCAGTGAGAGAGTTCCCAAGCGTTAGTGTTAATAACAACAATAACGTCATTCAAATAAACACCAATGACTCAAACTTCTCAGTAGTGCCGGGTAGCGTGATTTTTATTGCAGGTGATAGGCCGCGAGTGGTTACAAGTGGCGATACAGTAAATCGTACTTTAACGCTGGCCATTGATTATACGGGCAATGACATAGTAGAGAAAAGCGCGACCCTTATACCGCTTGGTCAGAACGATGCTTTATTGTCCGCTATTACTTCACTAACAGAAGCACAAAACGGACTAGCCGAAGCGTACGGTAACGGTCCTGGTAATGTCAGTGAGGTTAGTTGGTCAGTAATTATCGACCCTCCCCCAACCGCTACCCAGTGGCCGACTTGGGCGCAAGTTCAAGGTGATATAAATGAAGTGCTGCCTGAGACAGCAAAGCGTTTCCCTACCTTCCCTGAAATTGGGGGCAAGGTTTCGGTTGAGCAGCTGCCCGATGATATCGACACGGACAATAAGCGCACTCAGGCGCTGAGTCCACCATTAAAACAAAACCAAAGTCTTACACACATTCTTAGCGATTATCCCACGCTTAAAAAGACAGAGGTTTTACCCGAAGACTCACCTAATAATGAACCTCAAATTCGTTACGATGATGTGCGTGGATTGGTGCATGTCTCATTAACAGACAGATGGGTGACTATGCCTACGGTTATAGGTTCACGAAAGTTCGCTATTTTCCCGCGAGGAACATTTATACGCCTTAACTCTGCCTACTCTGGCGGTATAAAGCTTAGAGTTTATCCGATGGGTGCAGGCGGTAACGGTTTACCGGATAACCCCACTTTAGCTAATCACCAGTGGCATGAATATGAGACTACGGTTACTGATTTATACAAAATAGGCGAGTTCAGTAGCGAATACTTTGAAGGAATTATTGACTACGTTGAACTCGATAATTCATGGGCCACTCTCGATGCCGACCGTTCTTACTATCGCTCGTTAAATGGTTATTTTGATGTGGCATTTGGCACGTTAAAAAGCCCGTTTAGAAACTTCTACCAAAAGGCTGATGGTTACTGGTACAGCGAAGATATAACACCTCAAATGCCTAATTACATGGGGTCTAGTTGGACGCAAGACCCTAATAACTACCGCAACTATTCAGTTGATGACGCGTCAGGCTCTACCGATGCGCTTAGATTCTTTGGTGATGACTACGATGAATACAGCTTTGAAATTATTCTTGTAGTACATGTCATGAATAGACACATGGCTGTCACTATTTCTAACAGTGCCCCAAACATTGTTTATGAAGCTGAACCTTACCGTTTTATTACTAACGCTGAACGCATCTATTTCAAAAGAAGAAACAATGGTATCACGGGAAACTTAACCGTTGAGTCAATAAAAATAAGGATACCTGCTAGTGAGTATTAATCGCTTATTTGATGTGAATTTAAAAGTTGCTGAGAACTGGACCCAAGGCGAAGACTGGGCAGAGTGCAACCCTGTTCAAGCTATAAACGGAATTTACCACCGCATATATAACGACAGTGATGGTGAGAACCCGAACTATCGTATATCGCGTGGAGATAATTTTTATATAGGCTCTCACCCCTCTAAAGTGCGCGATTGGGTGCCAAGAACTGCGCCTTGGAATTTCGATATTGATGAAGCCACAGAAGGCGCATGGTTCTCTTTTTACTTTGGCTTGCAAGTTGGTGAAAGCGATATAGACATAAGCTTAGATAACCATTCACCTTGGATTATCAACGCTCCTGAGAATTTCATTTTATTAAGTGCAAATTACCACCGATTTTACAGCGTAAAACTTAAAGACTCACAAAACTTATTAACACTTACCAAAGACAATCGAGGCACTGAAATACACGGCGCGATTATGAGTAACGCAGGGTTAATAAACACAGGTGGATATCGTATGTTTGATTGGGTGCTAAGAGGGTTAACGTTTATAAAAACGCTGCTAAAAGCTTTGGATATCCCCATCGGCTCTAGCAATGTATCAATGCAAGGATTTGATATTAATGGTTCTGGCGATATAGGTATCGCAGTAAGAGCGGGTCACTCTGAGATTGAAATAGTAGGCGGTAAGGTAGTTAATGAAAACAACCTTTTTGCAGAAAACGCCACCCCGTTTATCGGCATTCACTTAGAGCAGGGTAGTAAGGCGATTGTTCGCTATGTCGATACGCAGGGTTTTAGTGATGAAGGGTTTCGGTTTGAGTGCCCAGTTGATGTTAAAGGTTTAACGTCAAGCTACGATTGTAAAGGTATTTACTTTTCTGAAACTTCTACCGCTAGAGATTGCATGGTTTCATGGACGCGGAGAGTACAGGGTGACGGGTTTGCTTACGAGTTTGAAAAAGACGGTGAGCTTAATAACTGTGGTTGTAACCTAGATGAAACAAGCGGTCTAGGTGTAATTGTAGGCCATGATGGTTCAACTATTACTATTAACGGCGGTGATTATAAAGCACTAGCACCTTTACCTTTTGTGTATGCTCGTGGGGATTGTACGTTTATTTTAAACAACGTTACCGTGAACGGTGAACTGTATAATGAAACCGTGGTTCTCACGGAAGGTGAAAGCTGGCGCGGTGTAAAAGCTGAAGTATTTGACGATCTACTACCAGTGTACGCAAATAAAACACTGTCTCTGCCTTACATGCACATTCCGCAATTAGATAATGCGGTATCAGTGCAAGGTGCTGAGAATCCTTTTTCTAGCCAGATTGACTTACCTAGTGGCGCGAGAATAGTACCTACGGTTGATGGCTCTTTGCGATATATGCCTTTAGATACGTGGCTACATTTAGACCCGGGCGAAGAAGCTATCGATTATTTCAGATACAGCACTGAAAACTTTATCTATATGCACCGATTCAAAATACTTCCTTCTCCCGAAGTAGGTGCCAAAGTGGTTCAGCCAGAGGGTTTTACCGGTAGCGGCTGGACTAAGAGCGGCGGTAACTATTATGCAAACAGTACAAGTAACCCTTTGAGCGCTAGCTACAACTTTGAAGAAGGTGAGGTTTATCAAATCTCATTGAAGTTGGTAGATATAGAAAACGGTTCAGTCACGCCTAAAATTGGTAGCGCTGTAGGCCAGTACAGTCATAGTTTAGAAGGCACTGAAGTTTGGTTAATCCGTGCGCCAGCTAATGCAACGCAAGTACAAGTTACAGCCAGCGGCTACAAAGGTAACGTTCAAAACATTTATGTCCGAAAGCTGCTAAGAACAGAGGCACCAGCGATACCGGAAATAAGTGCCACGGTTAATGGTAATGAAGTTAATCTGATGTTTGATGTGCTACCCGTAACAAGACTTAAAGACCTGTATACCGCTGACATTTACCTTTCAGGGGTACTTGAACAGAACGAGCGTGATGGCTACCGAGGTAATAATGCTAATGCTCATTATCTTGCTGAGAACGTAACAGTTAGAAGCCGCAGGAATGGAATTAACCTTCGTGGCGCGGAGTCACTAGAAGTATACAAAATGGATTTTATTGGGGGTTACGAGGGCAATCAAGAAACATGGCAAACGGCTGTGACTGGCGATTTGTACGGGCCTTTCGTTAAAGAACAGCAGCTACATTTTTGTGACGTTGATTTATTGCTCGATTCAAATTATGGCAATTACAACAGTCGATTTGGTAACTGTGATTGCTTCGTGGTCAATGGCGCTTTCAACGGTGAAGAAGCTTTTAAATACTCCGTAAATATTTATGGTTGTGATTTAAAAAACAGCTCTGACGCAGTGACCGACTTGAAAAAGCGTTCTGAAGTAAATCACTCGCGCTACGAAGGCGCTTGTAAGATGCTTCGTACTCACGCTAAAGGTTCAGCTACAATTGCTAATACCGAATTTGTTAGAACCTCTGGTGTGCGCGAAGTATTTTCACCGAGTCACTCTAGCCCATACATAGAAATATGGAATTGCGCGGTAGATGGTGTTCGCTGTGTTTCTACCGAGCAACTACAAAACCAGCCTAAAGGGTTTGGTACTTACAGCACATATAGCCCTATAAGAACTCGACCTGAGTTAGTCCACGTTCTAAAAACCTATCCAACAATGAAAGATCTTTGCCGTGCCGCTATGACCGATATGGAATTTGAAGTATCCAGTGACGGTGGTTCTAACTGGTCACCTTTATCCGTTCCTAACACAGGGTTACCTGGTGTTGTTGGGTGTTTTAAGCGAACCCTTAACTTTACTTCAGGCACATACCAGATCAGATGCCGTTGCCTTAACGGTGCGCTCATTGGCGCGTGGTCTAACACAATTTCAATCACAGTATAGAGAGATTATTATGTCCGTAACAACGAGTCCTACCAGCAAAGTAGTAATTAATGACCCTAGCATTCCTGATGGGCTGCAAATTGTGGGTTTAGACTTGGCCGATACAGGCGACCAGCTTTTTAGAAAGAAGCCGCTAGCGTTCAAAGATGGTTTAACAGAGGTTGAAATTCCTTTCGCCCCAACGACTCGCGTTGTGGGCTATCAGATAGATAATGGCTGGCCACCTCGCATGGGATCAGTATTGGTGTCTGAGACACAAGGTAGCTTAGAACTCTTTGCCAATGAAACTTGGCGAACACAAAGTAACTTCTTCCGCGATGCTAGTCAGTTCAAGAGCATTAACGGGGTTGAAGGTCCTATCGGGGATAATATAGTGCTACCCAGCGGTGGTTTGGTCAACGTGTCTTCAGACGGCACACTGACATATAGCCCACGTAATGCTTTCAACCATTTGGCTGAGGGGGAAATGGCAGTAGAGCGAATCTCCTACACAACTGAGAACTCGACGTGGGAAGATGATTGTTGGACCAATGAACTTGTTGCACCTCACGACGGGGGAGATATTGTGTTTGGTGCTGATGGGTGGATGTCGATTGCTTATGACTATGAAGGGAATAAGATAACTGAGTACCCGTCGGACCTTATGTACGCGTTAGGCGATAATTTCAAAACGGGAGAGACCTACCAACTCAGCTGGGAAGTTGACGAGATTCCTGTAGAAGGCGGCTACAACGGCTCTATTGAGTTCTACTGGTATGATGAGAATAAGGAGGAGATAGGGTTAGTCGAAAGTGGTTGGCCTAGAATAAGGCCGGACAAGGAGAGAGAAGGTTTGCAGACGGGTATAATTATTATCGAGAATGTCCCTGCGAACGCTAAATATCTCTACCTTAAAACCCCCAATGGTACACGATTCCAGTTGCGTATGTCTGAAAGCACCATGATCCGCGAAATTCCAGCGGAGACCAAGTATTTTGAAATCCAAATCAAGGGTTCAGAGGACGTTGGCCCCGAACTAAACAATGGCCTTACATGGGCTGGCGCAGGTTGGTCCGAAGGCGAAAGCGTATTCACTCACACGGCCGGTAGTACAAACGCACTCGAAGCCACAGTGTCGGGTCTTACGGTAGGTCATATCTACCAATTCTCACTTGTTAGCCAGAACGCAACGGCTGGCACTGTGAAAATGGCGCTAGGTGCTAACGAGCAGGAGTGGGAGATTGAGACTAACCAGCCTGACGTTGTAATGCTTCGTGCTAGTGCAGAAACGGAAACCCTCCGAATTATCCCATCGTCAGACTTTGATGGTGAGGTGACAGATGTATCGTTCAAGTGGATTAAGAAGCACGGCGATAGTGCGGCAAGCCTAGATTTCATCAAAGGCTTTGGTGGTACTGGTGAGGCTAGACTAGAGTGGAAAATCCCCACGGTTGCCAAGTTCACGGACACCCTAACCCCACAAAAGGAACACACGGGAGTTCTTAACTACAGCGATGAGTTCGGGGTGCGGGAAAATGATGTAATCGAGTCCATGTGGGTACACGATGCCACCTCGGTTGCCAAGCGTGGCGGGGTAAGTATCAAAGGTGGTGATTGGTTCCAAGCCGACAATGTCATGGTAACAGGTGGCTACCCCGAGTCAGAATCAGGCTGGAAATTCCAAGTGGGCTTCGTGTTGTGCGACAACGGCAAGCCGACCATGAAAGCGCAGCAATTTAACCACTGCTATGTTGACCTTCTTATGGCCCCGATGACTGATAACTATACCACACAGAACTCAGATGGGTTCGTGGTGAACGGGGGTAACGACCGCTTTGACTCACGCTTGTATATGTACGACTGTGCGGCAGATGGAATACCTGACGCATGCGTAGACCAGAAGATTGTCGGCTTCATCAATCAGATGGGAGCCTATGGAGGCCACCGTAGTATTCGTGCCCACAGTTCAACACATACACTAGCGATAAATACACTGACAACGGAACAGGAAGGTACGGAGTCCGCGTATCATATAGCTTACGCTTCGGGCCGAGTCAATGTATACAACTGCTGGTATGAAAACCAAGATGGTCTGCATAGAATCCACTCAGTCGGACAAATGCGAAGCCTCAATGACCCTCGTGGTGCGTTCTCCGAAGGTACAGCGGTAGCGACTAACGAATTAGCACAAGGAGGCCTCAACAGCTTTTGCGCCCTGCGTAACTACCCTCGATACCCTGACTTTATCCGCGTTCACATGACGGATATGGAGTTCGAAGTGTCGAGTGACGGGGGCACAACATGGTCAACGCTGGAACTACCGTTCACCAGTGAACAAGGTGTTATTGCTGAGAACCGCAGAACATTTAGCATTGCTGCGGGTACTTACTCGTTTCGCGCTCGTTGTAAAAATCACAATGAGATTGGTGAGTGGTCGCAAGTCGATAACGTAGTGGTGGTGTAATATGAGTTACGGTCCAGTTAACGAATACAGAGTTATCAATTCTGGCGTGGCGCTGGACTCCCGACCTATAGCAGATGCAGGCCCCGACCTGCTCTTCTTAGCTGGGGGTTCAGAGATAAGTTTCGACTTCGGAGGCTCGCAAAGCTTCAATGGTTCAATAACCTCCTATGTAGTGACCCAAATCGAGGGTGACACAGTGGAGATTTTAGGCTCAGGCGCGAATAGACGCTATATCACCCCAGAGTCTGAAACGGCACAAGACCTAGTGTTTGAATTGGTTGTTGTAGACAGCGAGGAGCAATATTCAGCACCTGATACGGTTCGTCACGGGGTTCTTGCGGTAGAGGTCGTAGACCCTGTAAATCAACCCCCAACCGCAAACGCTGGCCCAGACCAATCGGTAGCAGCTGCAACGCAATTCACGCTCGACGGTACCGGTTCGCAAGATACTGACGGCACTATAGTTGAATGGCGCTGGACGCAAACCGCTGGTGATACAGTAACTCTTAACCTAGATGACCCCGCTAGGCCCACGGCAACGTCTCCAAGCAAAACTACAGCGCAGCGCTTAACGTTTCAGTTAATCACTGTTGACGATGAAGATGCAGTTAGCTCCCCTTCCCTGGTTAACATTGACGTTGCTGCAGTAGTACAAAATGATGTACTCAACATTATCGACAAAATTTCGTTCACGTTTGAATCAGATGGAATGATTACGGCATTTCCCGGGCGAGCAAATAGAGAAACATTCAGACTTAAGCCTAGTGATCCTACTGGCCTTGTTCTCGAGGACGGCTGGTTCGATTTCGAGGCAAATGATGTAAGGAGAGTAGAAATCTCTATGCTCGAAACCACTGGGGTTAAAATCATATCTACTGATACGGATTCAATCACTAGAGAAAGAAGTAAATTGCACGTAAGAATGGGAGATATGCCAATCAAGTCATCAACAAAAGAGTTCGAACCGACCGTCTCTGTTTTTGTGGGCGAGGATGAGAGAGGTGTTGTTATGACTGCACCAGGGCTATCAGGCGCACCCAAAGTAAAATACTACTCAACAACCGCAAGAGCTGTTTAAACGGGATTTAAAGATGCCTTATACAGTCGAGATATTTAACCAAGTTGAAGTCGAAGAGTTCATCACCGGGTGGATTCTTCGACTAACTTTCCCTGAGGGAACATTTAAGTTCTATGCTCACTCACAAGGCGAGGACGATATTGTCATCTATATTGGTCACGGCACAGTCACAATGAAGATGAAACAAGCAGTAAGAAAATGGGCAAGCAGTAGAGGTATTAAGCGCATTACGTGGGGTAGAGACAAAGGGATAAACAAGACTATAAATGTCGATTAGTGTCGCCAAACTACTCCGCGCTATTTGCCAAACTTCGCCGGCTGCTACAGACCCCACGTAGATTTCACGGATAACACTGGATTAGAAGTTCTTAAAAAATTCAAAGCGTTAAATATCCCTACTGTTTCTATATTTATTTCTGGTCGA
>Ga0208063_1000032_pt1 | contig 42088 bp, 34 predicted proteins | sample DeeseametaMP0203_FD_184219 | JGI IMG/M metagenome (GOLD analysis project Ga0208063, IMG submission 184219) | Marine microbial communities from the Deep Atlantic Ocean - MP0203 (SPAdes) | ecosystem: Environmental > Aquatic > Marine > Oceanic | place: South of Cape Verde, Atlantic Ocean... | reverse complement strand
GTCACACAAGGCGAACTGTCGCCTGGGTTGTCAGTGGTCGTAATGCTACAACGGCACGAAAATTATACCACAAACTCTCACATCTGAAAGATTGTACATTCTATACCGATGACTGGGATGCGTTCACCAAGGTTTTGCCAAGAGATCGTCACATCATCGGGAAAAAACACACGATTTCCATTGAGCAAGATAATTCCAACACCCGGCACCACCTTGGAAGGATGACCCGAAGAACAAAAATTGTCAGTCGCTCTGAAGAAATGATTTATCTCTCGATGACGTTATGGCATGCCTTAAATACACCGGAAATATTTCTCATTACTATGTCACTTGAAATAAATGGCATATCACCAGTTCTATCAAGAGTACTCATGTACCGTAGAAAACCATGGCTTAAGTTTTATCCCGATTCAGTCAGCGACAACGTCGATGTTCCCTTTGATTCTATCGGAGAAGCATTTACTGAGAGCTGTCGAAGATTTTCTGATAAAACCGCAATGAATTTCCTGGGGAAAAAATTCAGCTATAAGAAGTACCAGGAGTTGGCTGGTAAATTTGCCGGTACCCTTGATACGATTGGTCTTGAAGATGGAAGTATCATCGCAATTCAATTGCCGAATATACCACAGTATTTATTCGCTTTGTTCGGAAGTTTTTTAAAAGGATATAAAATTTCAGGCATTTCTCCCCTGGCTACAGAAGATGAACTGAAACGCCAGTTAAATTACCTGCAGCCGGCGGTTTTGATTACATTTGACCAGGCCTTTGATAAAGCTGTTAAATATATCCTGCCTGATCTTCCTACGATCATACGGGTTTTCATTACCAGGCCGCTCGATTTCGCACCGTCACACATTCGCTTTTTCGCCCGGCTTCTGAAGAAGATTCCAGTACCGGAAATTGACTTCAGCCAGGATGTGAGAATCTTTGATTTTAAAAAGTCGATTCAAGATTCAAAGCAGCCAGAAAAAATTATTATACCTGATCGTGATGACATTGCAGCCATTCAATTTACCGGCGGTACAACCGGGTCACCGAAGGGTGCCCTGCTCAGCCACTACAACATACTTGTGAATATTTACCAGGGAAAATCATTTCTACAACCGGAGTATGGTACTGAAACCGGTGTATCGGTCTTCCCGTTTTTTCACACTGCAGGCCTGACAGGTGCCATTAACACACCTATGATAGGAGGTTGCTGGATACTGATTCCCAACCCGCATGATATAAAGTTCCTGGTCTCTATGATAAAAAAACACCGGCCATCACTTTTATTCTGTGTACCCGTTCTATTTCAGAAACTTGCGGCTACACCTGCTTTTCAGAAATTAAATTTCAGCCGGCTTAAATACGCTCTTTCAGGTGCTGCTCCTTATCCTGCTGCTTACCTTCCGAAATTAGAAAAGATTATCGGCCAGGGAAAATTGCTGGAAGGTTATGGAATGACCGAGGCCTCACCTGGAATAACATGCGCCCCCCCGGGCCGGTTAAAATCAGGAACAGTCGGGTTGCCATTGCCTGCGACCGAGATCAGAATTCTGAAACTCGATGAATCGAATCTTGTAGCAAAGTCAGATGAGCCGGGCCTGCTGATTGTTCGCGGGCCACAGGTTATGCAGGGTTATCTGAAAGAAGAGAACCTTGAAATCTTCACTGACTTTGAGGGAAAAAAGTGGCTGAATACGGGTGATATTGCGAGCATCGATTCAGAGGGTTATATTACGATACATGACCGGGTCAAAGATATGATAATTGTGAAAGGCTACAATGTTTTTTCACTTGAATTAGAGGAATGTGCAATGGAACATGAAACGGTCATGCATGCTGCCGCCATTGCAATTCCTGATGAAAAGTATGAAAGCAGTGAAAGAATCAAACTCCTGGTTGTTCTAAACCCGGGATTTTCCAGGGAAGAATCAGAACCCCAGATCTGGAAACACTTGCAGAAAAAGCTTTCCGAATATAAAGTACCGTCTGTTCTCGAGATTCTTACTGAGTTACCCCTTACGCCGCTGAATAAAGTGGATAAGAAGGTACTTAGAAGTTAATAAAGAAGTAACCCCGGTTTCATTTTTGTATCTAATATAATACCCATGTCTACCCGGAAAAAATTTGCCTTTTTTATGGTTCTTCAATTACCTGTGCAGACTGTTGCAGGTTATTTAATTGAATTTAACTGGCTTTCTGTTCTTATCGTGTTTCTTATGATACCGGTTTTTGATGTATTCCTGGGTAGAGATTCATCCAATCCAGGTCGAGATGAGATGAATAAACTGCAGAATGACAGGTTCTTCCTGCTCTGGCCCCTCCTCTGGATTCCTATTCAATTATTCCTGCTCATTGCCGGTGGATATATATTCGTTTTCGAATCTATTCCTGTTTATGAGAAAATTGGTCTGCTTATTTCGGTTTCGCTGGTTACCGGTTCAGGAATCATAATTGCCCATGAATTCGGTCACAGGAAATCTAAATGGGAACGAAGTGCTGCCAAAATTTTGCTGGGAATGGTCAACTACCTGCATTTTTATATAGAGCACAATAAAGGCCACCACCAGATGGCTGCCACTCCCGATGACCCATCGTCTGCCCGTCTCGGTGAAAACTTTTACAGTTTCTGGGTTCGCAGCGTCTCTGGTAGTTACATGAATGCCTGGGCAATTGAAAATAAACGCATTAAATCAAAAAATCTGCCCTGGTACAGGAACCAGATGACCTGGTTCAGCATAATTCCTTTCTTTTTAACTGCGGTTGCGTTTATTTCTGGTGGCTGGCAGGCGGTGGTCTATTTTCTTACACAGAGTTTCCTTGCATTTTCCATGCTTGAATTAATCAACTATATAGAACATTATGGTCTGACTCGGAAAGAACTGTCTCCCGGCCGGTTTGAAAAGTTTTCTGAAAGGCACTCCTGGAATGCTAACCAGAGACTGAGTAATATATACATGATTCACCTTGAAAGGCATTCTGATCACCATGCAAACCCTGACTTGAGGTACCAGTGCCTCAGCCACCTCGAAGGCAGCCCCCAGTTACCCAGTGGCTATGGAGCCATGTTTCCACTTGCTCTAATTCCGCCTTTATGGTTCAGGAAAATTGATCCGCTGGTCGAGAGCTATCGGCGTTCATGAGTATTGTTTCGAGATTCCTACAAAATTTCACCCTTGAACACGCGTTGTACATGGTCCTGGTACCGTTATGGTTCCTTACCGGATACTTCCTGATTCCTTTTATTCATTCAGGTAATGCCGGGTATAATTTATCCCTGGATTTTGAGAAGAAGATTGCATACGTTCCTGTAATGGCCATACCGTATGTATCCTGTTATATTTTTGTTTTCTTACCTGGTCTTATTTTCAACAATCAAATTCAATTTCGCCGCGGAGCAATCTCTCTTCTCACCGCCATGACCATTGCTTTCCTTTTTTTTATATTCTACCCTGTCAGACTGATTGCGCCGGCCCCGGTTGGCGACATAGATAAGATTCTGTCGTCAATACCGTGGCTACATGATAATGGCTGGAACGCATTCCCTTCGCTGCATGTAACGATGGCAACATTATCTGCATGTTCTCTTCTCAAATCCAGCAGGCTGATTTCAGTGTTGTCAATCGCTACCTGGTTATTGATCTGTGCAAGTACAGTATTACTTAAAAAACATTATGTTCTTGATGTGGCTGCCGGTGTATTGCTGGGAGCTGCTATTCATTTTTTACTTGTTGAGCCTGTACTTAAAAAAGAAGGTATTAAATGGCGGCTTTAAGGGCACTGGTAAGTATCTACCGCCTTCTCATTATACTGTTCACCTGTTTATTCATGATTCCAGTTGTTTTGCTCTCTTATGCAATTGGAAAAAGCAATGAATGGGGGTTCTATAACCTGCGCCGAATCTGGAGCGGCACTATACTTTTTTTCTGTTTCCTGCGTGTAGAAGTAAGCGGCCTTAAAAATGCCCAGCATGAGAAACCAGTTATATATCTATCGAACCATAAATCTGAATATGACTGGTATATTTTTACACACTATGTAAATAAAATCTGGAGAGCCGTAATAAAAGCTGAGCTGCGGAACTTTTTTATTGGTGGCCCCATGTCAGAAAAAACAGGCCAGATATTCCACGCAAAAGGAGAAGGAATAGACAAGCTGCTTGAGAAATGCAGACCTTATATAGAGAATGGTGATTCAATATTGATGTTTCCTGAAGGAAGGCGTACCAGGTCAGAATACCTCGATGAATTTCAAACCGGGGCGTTTGTGATGGCAGCCCACTTTAAAATACCGCTGGTTCCTGCTGTAATCGTGGAAGAATACCCGAACAACCGGGCCGGATTATTCGGTCGTAAATACGGGCACAACCCGGGGAAAATACGATTCAAAGTTCTGCCTCCTTTGAATTACCCGGGGAAAAGCAGAAAGGCTGCTGAACATTTATCCATTAAAGCGCATGGAATCATGCTCGCTGAAATAAAAAACACCTTTCACGAATTTCATTCTTAAATTAATTAAATGCGGCTAAATTCCAGGAAAATCTTGATTGTTTTGATGCTTGCGGTGGGGGCCACCTCGACCAGTTGCATGAAGTTAATTCAGAAATATGCGTATTAATTGGGAACCCCCTACTCCTTAATCAATGTTTCAAGTGGATCCAATTATGATAATGAACTAACATTTAACTTGGTCCACTTAAAGGGAGGCCCCAATACGCTCTCCCCCCACCCCTCAGAGCACCTGCATCTCAACCAAGCCGGTGTATAGCACCTCATAGGCAACTTGACTAACACTCATGTCAGTACGTTCTGACATGGCCACAAGGGTTCTTTTGATATCTGGATGGATGGTGGCAGAAAGAATGGGTCTTCTCTCATAGTTATCGCGTCTAGGGACACGCACCCTTTTTTTGTTCAATACCATCAGGAGGTTAATGGACGTTTTTCTGCACAATCCATAATATTTCGGACGTGCCTTGAAACTTCCTTGATCTTGCGAGGGGACTGCTTAATAGCATTTGATAATCGGCGAATAGTAAACAGGATTCTTAATTTTTTAGAAGAAAGTGCTTGAAAATCCAGCATTGGGAACTCTTGTTTAAGATTGATCAAAAAACGACGCATTCCCGTTTGTCCATGATTATATGCAGATGTGGCCAATATAACCCTTGCTTCTGGGGGTAGATTGAAAACCTGCTTGTTATTGCGCCATCGATAGCGGTAATAATGGCTAAAGAGAATTGTGGACAAAAGAATATTTGTTTCAATGTTATAGGCACTTGCTTGTGAACTTGCATATTGCTCTTCAAGCATCTGAGAAAAGACTTTGTGCATGTGCGCAAAACGGTTGGAGAGAATATCCCCCCTTCTCAGCCTTTTGCTGAGGAACCACAGTAAGCTGGTATTTTCTCCATAGGACTGGCCCTCCTTTACAAGTTCTTTTCCAACTTCCCGCATAAAAGAAGAGGAAAGTCGTGTAAATTCTATTTTTTCTGGTATAGGAGAAATTTTAGCAAAATTTATTTTGAAACCGAGGTTTTCTAGCCATTTTTGTATTTGCGGGTCCGTATAAACTCGATTTAGATGAAATGCAGTTTTCTGTAGTTTTAACTCCATTTCTGAAGCATTCCTTAACCGTTGTACTTCCCGTAACCCAATACTGGTGAGTTGTCCAATTCCTTTTGCACCAGTTGCGCTGTTGGCCAGAAAATCAAATTTTGATTCCTGAAAAAACAAACAGAATAGAGTAGGGTATGGTACTTCAAAAAAATGTGCAGCCGTGTGAATGGACATTAAAACTCGGAGCATACGTTCCTCAGAAAAACCGTAAGCATTATTTGAAGAAAATCGATTTAATGCCTCACGATACCAGCGACTTTCAACGACGTGGTCAGCCAAACCTTCTAAATCTGTTTGGGTCGGTAAACTTACTGTGCCCCGATTGAATATTTGCCTACTGATTGATTCGAATTGCATAAACATCATGATAATTCTTCGCATTCTTTCGTTGAAAAATTGATTCTTCTTTTTTTCAAAATAAGATCGATGCAGATTCCCAACGGACTGTAGCAGTTGGTTTGTGCTTAAATCCGGAATGGATTGAAGAATTTCTAAATGTTTTACTGAATTTGCAGGAGAATCGGGGACTTTAAGTTTGACTTTAGTAGTTGGAAAAATCCTCGGATGATACTGTGAATGCTGAGGATAATAGGCTATATTCGGGGATTGGCTAGTTTCAGGGACGATCAGGAAAAGGGAGAGAAGAATTATAAATAAAACAGGCAATGATAAAACATGTTGCCTAAATGAAGTCAGAAATATCAAAATTTTTTTACTAAACTCCATTCTTCTTTAATAGCAAATCCATTTGCTGTTTTTCTTACGCCAACACTCACCTACGTATTCAGACTAGAATTGGCGAAGTTTTTCCCTATCCATGGAATAGCTTCTGTATCACACTGACTAACTTAGTATAAAGCAAATCTAACTGAAAAATCAACAAAAAAGAATTCAAAATAACAAATAAGTTCATAAATAATTGATAATAAATAGAATAAATTTATAAAATATATACAAAATCAAAGTTAGATTAACTTGTTCAATATTAAACCAAAGCATGAATGTATGCTAGGTTTGTTTCAGAATTTTTTCTACTGAACTGGATTCCAAAGCAATACCCTCTTTCCTGAAGATGATATAGTGACAAAGTGCCTTCATTATTTTTTAAATCATGGTTGATGAAAAGTTAGTGAAAAATTGTAAAAAAAATGGCAATAATCTAGGAGTACTTAATGAAGTTTGCAAGCATTGTAAATAATTTATGCAAATAGTGGAGTCTGTTTTGTTTAAGCTGCCAAACTTAATAATTTGTTTTGCAAAGGTTTGTCAAATAATTAAGACAAAAACTTATAAAACATTGATTCACCTTGAAACAGTAACGATGTTCAGGTTAAATCGTAGTGATAGAATTGGTTAAAGAGCTAATTTTTCTTGATCCAATATAATGAATGTTTATTTTAAGTAATGTAATCGTTTCAGAATTGTTTTGTTTTTTAGGGACTAAATCTGAGTGGATCTAGTCATACACATTTTAAAAATCTCAATCAATAAAGGCATTGTTGAATAATTCACAAAAATCGAATCGTCAGGTTGATGTTGCCATCATAGGTGCCGGTTCTGCCGGGCTTCCGGCTTTTCGTGCTGCACGAAAACACTCTGAAAAAGTTGTACTGATCGAAGGAGGAGTTTACGGAACTACCTGCGCCCGTGTTGGTTGTATGCCCAGCAAACTCCTAATTGCTGCTGCAGAAGCGGCTCATTCAGTAGAGACTGCTTCCGGCTTTGGAATTCAGACAGCAAAACCTGTTGTCAATGGTAGAGAAGTGATGGAGCGCATTCGAGGTGAACGTGACCGATTTGTGGGGTTTGTATTGGACGATATTGAAAATATTGATCAAAAACACCATCTTCGAAACCATGCAAAATTTCTTGATGATCATAGACTTGAGGTTGGTGAGGAGATAATTGAAGCCAAATCAGTCGTAATTGCAACCGGTTCTTCTCCAAAACTCATGCCGATGTTTAAAGGGCTTGGTGATAGACTGATTGTCAATGACGATGTATTTGAATGGGAAACACTACCGGAGTCAGTTGCTGTTTTTGGCCCGGGCCTGATTGGGATTGAGCTCGGGCAGGCATTGCACCGACTTGGAGTCCGTATAAGGGTTTTTGGGCGTTCAGGTTCACTTACACCTCTCAGCGATATGGCAATCAGGGATTATGCAGAAAAGGTGTTTCAAGCCGAATTCCCTCTCGATACGAAAGCCAATCTGCATGGTTTGGAGCGTGAAGGTGATCAAGTAAAGATTCGTTTTGTTGACAGGGAAGACGGCAAGGAAAAGGAAGAAAATTTTGAGTATGTACTGGCGGCTACCGGACGTTCCCCAAATGTAATAAACTTAGGATTGGAAAACACCAGTCTTGAACTTGATTCCCGGGAGGTTCCGGTGTTTGACCCAAATACTATGCAATGCGGAGATTCGTCTATTTTTATTGCCGGAGATGTAAATAACACTATGCTGTTGCTCCACGAAGCGGCAGATGAGGGAAGAATTGCCGGTGACAATGCCGGACGTTTTCCGGACATTAAATCAGGTATGCGGAGATCTCCTATTTCGGTTGTTTTCTGTGATCCTCAAATTGCAATGGTAGGACAGTCATGGGGTGAACTAAAAGGACAGGAAAATGTAGTTGTGGGGAAACTATCCTTTGAGGGACAGGGCCGTAGTCGGGTAATACTTAAAAACAAGGGTTTGATGCATATTTATGCAGATCGAACTTCTGGACTTTTTCTGGGGAGTGAATTCATTGGTCCACAGGCGGAACATTTGGCGCATTTGCTGTCATGGGCACACCAGCAGAAAATGACAATTCCTCAAATGCTGGAAATGCCATTCTACCATCCTGTGATTGAAGAAGGTTTGCGCACAGCACTGCGTGATACTAATGTGCAGTTAAGTTTGTGACATTCTGGTCACAGCAAAGGGGCCGTATTCTTGTTCAAATCTCCAACTGGACGGCATAAATGTCCGAACACAACTATGATGTAATCATAATTGGAGGCGGTCCTGCCGGATTGTTCACGGGGATCGCCTGTGCCAGGAATGAACTACCGACATTGGTTTTGGAAAAACAAAAATATCCAATCGATAAAGCCTGTGGTGAAGGTATTATGCCCTCGGGTGTTAATAATTTCAAGAAGTTGGGAGTAGCTCATTTCCTGGAAAAATATCCCTACCACCTTTTTAAAAGGATCAGCTATGTTTCCGCAAAGGGTAGTGTTGCAGAAGCAAATTTTGCAGAAGGTTGCGGATGGGGTGTTCAGCGAACTAAGCTATCTGCCGCATTGCTTGAATGTGCCGAAACTTTACCAAATCTTGAAATACAAGAAGGGGCTTCTGTAGCATGTTCTTTAGAAGAAAATCCTGAAGTAAATATTAAAAATAATGTTTTTCACCCAAAACTATTGATTGGCGCAGATGGGCTGCATTCACGGGTTAGAAAACTGGCAAATCTGGAAGCAACAATCCCAAAGCTGAAACGCTGGGGGTGTTCGACATCATTTTAATGTTGAACCCTGGAGCGCGTTTGTTGAAATTCATTGGGGTTCAGGGCTTGAAGCCTATGTGACTCCGGTTTCTGAAACCAGCATAAACGTCTGTTTATTGTGGGACGCAAAGCGCTACAAACCTGAGCATGGCGGCAAAAAGTTGTTTTGCTCAATGTTAAATGAATTTCCGGAACTGCAGGATCGCTTAAAAAACGCAGATGTTCTGGATGAGTCGGTGGCAAAAGGTCCGTTGTACCAGAAAACACTGGGTGTGGCGAATGGAAAAATCTTGCTGATTGGTGATGCCGCCGGCTTTTTTGATCCTATTACTGGCGAAGGTATCGGTATTGCGGCCAGGCAGGCACTTTTGTTAGAAAAATATGTAGAGCCGGTATTGAAAGAGAATTCTGGAAATCTTGTAAAGGCAATGTTTGATTATTCACGAGCAAGTGCTCAAATCTATCGACGATATCAGATTATGACCAGTTTGGTACTGTTACTTGGCTTATGGCCAAAGTTGACGGATGGTGTGATTCAGGTTTTGCACTCCTTTCCAGCATTGTTTCAAAAACTGCTGTCTGTCAATATGCGCTAACACTTTGAAGAACTGGTTAGTGAAGTGTAACCCGGCATCTGCGAACGATTTCAAAATATTGCAGGTTTTTAAGCCGCCATACGGAATGTTAATTTGGAAACAAAAAAACGAGTTGTAGTAACAGGCCGAGGTGTTATTTCGCCAATCGGCAGTTCTGTTTCAGACTATTGGGAAGGGCTTTGTAATGGTGTCTCCGGAGTCCGTAAAATTACTGAATTTGATTCTTCAGGGGCATCCTGCCAAATTGCAGGTATGGTTACAGATTTTGATTCTGACGTACATTTTAGTCATCGTGAAAAAAAAAGGTATGAGCGCTTCACTCAGTTTGGTCTGGTTGCGGCACTAAGGGCTGCTGAAGAAGCCAATCTCTTGGATCAGGACGGTGATTCCGGAGAAATTGGTGTGATGATGGGGACCGGTGTAGGGGGAATAACCTCTTATGCACAAGCCTACGATGCACTTTACGCTGGACCGGAAGAACGGCCAATTGACGCTTACACCATTCCACGCATAATGAACAGTGCGGTTTCATCGGCAATAGCAATACGTTTGGGAATAAAGGGGCCGAACTTTACACTGAATACAGCCTGTTCTTCAGGAGGGAATGCTGTAGGTCAGGCAATGCAGTGGATTCGAGAAGGCCGGTTACGCGCTGTTATTTGCGGAGGTGCAGAAGCACCTGTCACTTACGGTCTTCTACGTGCATGGGACGCACTAGGTGTGCTTTCACGTAAGTATAACGAAACTCCTGAAACTGCCTGTCGACCGTTCGACAAAAATCGTAGTGGTTTCGTATTAGCCGAAGGAGCTGCTGTTTTAGTACTCGAATCATTAGAATCTGCAAATAAAAGAAATGCTCCAGTCTTTGGAGAAATTGCCGGTTTTGGTTCAAACTGTGATGCTTCTAGTTTGACAAATCCGGATGAAAACGGAGTGGCAGAATCAATGAAATTAGCTTTGGACGATGCTGAAATATCACCAGATTCCATCGGCTACATCAATGCCCACGGAACAGGAACCCGTCTTAATGACCCGCTCGAATGCCGTGCAATTCACCGGGTTTTTGGCGATAGGTCAGTAAAGTTGCCGGTCAGTTCCAGCAAATCATTGTTTGGTCATGCAATGGGAGCATCTTCAGCGCTGGAGGCCCTGGCGACTTTGCTGGCAGTGCAGAACGACTGTGCTCCGCCAACTCTTAATTGCGACGACCTGGACCCCGAATGTGTGATTGATCCCGTTCCATATAATTCCCGGAAAGTCCAGATTGAAGCGGCACTTTCCAATTCCTTCGCCTTTGGAGGTAGTAATGCAGTACTTGTTTTTCGAAAATGGAAACCATAACACGCAAAAAAATTGAGCAATCCTGTCTTCAAACAATTGCCGTGGAAATGGGCTTGAAATCAAATGATCTCAATACAGAAATGAATTTGCGTGATGATTTGGATATCGTCTCCCTTGATGCAATGAATATTATCATGGCACTCGAAGATGAGTTCAAAATAGAGGCTGATATAGAAACTGTCCTGGAAATGCAGAAAGTTTCTGATATTATTGATCATTTAGAAATACGTATAAATTCATAAAGAACGCGGCTACTTGAAAAATATAAAAAAGTTTGATCTCTCATTTTGATCAATAAATTATAGTATCATAGACTGTCCTTCCCGATGCCTCATATTATCAACACAGCCACAGCTTTCCCGACGCATTATCATTCGCAGCAAGAAATAAGTTTTGCGTTGAGAGCAGTGTGGATTAAAAAAGGTTTGGATGTAGCGATCTTTGACCGTCTGCAGAAAGCAGTAACTGTTGAAGGCCGCTATTTGGCTTTGCCCATGTCTGAATATTACAAGCTGGACGGGTTTGCAGACTGCAACCGTGCATGGCTGGAAGTGGCTTTAGAGTTGGGCGAGCGGGTTATTAATGATTTACTGGAAAAAACTAACTTGCATCCGCAAGAAATTCAGATGCTTATGAGTGTAACCAGTACAGGAGTGACTGTGCCTTCATTGGAAGCACGCTTGATGAACAGAATTGCCTTTGCTCAGGATTTAAAGAGGGTTCCATTGTTTGGTTTGGGCTGTCTTGCCGGTACTGCAGGGGTTGCACGCGTTGGCGATTATTTGAAAGGACATCCGGAGGAAGCGGCTATATTGCTTACTATTGAGCTTTGTTCATTAACTTTACAGGCCGAAGACCTCTCGATTGCAAACATCATTTCGAGTGGACTTTTTGGAGACGGAGCGGCAGCAGTTTTGCTGGTTGGCGACCAACATCCGTTGGTGAAAAGTAATGAAAAACGAAATAGCAAAGCTAATGAGTTTCATGGTTCCAAAGTTTCCAAAGGTTCAAAAGATGAAAGTGAAAGAGATCATGAGTTTCATAAGCCCAGGGTTTTGAGCAGTAAATCAATTTTCTTTCCTGACTCAGAAGAAGTCATGGGTTGGGATGTAACAGATCGTGGATTGAAAATTATGCTGGGGCAAGGGGTTCCCGGCTATGCGAAGCAGTTACGGCCGCATGTGGACAGTTTCCTTGCAGAACACGGACTATCCATTCCTGATATTGCTCTTTGGCTCACTCATCCAGGAGGACCAAAGGTGATTGATACAATTGAATCATGCTTGGAGTTGCCTCCAAAATCACTTGATAAAACACGGAAACACCTCCGTGAAGTAGGTAATATTTCTTCAACTTCAGTTCTGGTTATACTTGACGAATGTTTAAATGGTCCGGTTCCTAAAATCTATGGTAAATCCGATACCGGAAATTTTGGAATGATGATTTCATTGGGACCGGCATTTTCCGGTGAATTGGTTTTGCTGCAATGGTGAGCCTTTGGGGATTCATGTTGTTGGTAGCATTGCTGGCTGCACAGCGCTTGTGGGAATTGAGACGAAGCCGGCGCAACGAAATCAGGATGAGGGAAAAAGGCGGATTCGAGCGTTTCCCTGAACATTATCGAGTTTTGGTCGCCTTACATGTTTCGTGGTTTGCAGCAATGCTGGCAGAGGTCTGGTACTTTAGGACAGCACCGCCTTTATGGTTGGTGATAGCGGCATTTTCAGGATTAGCTGCTGGACAAACCCTGCGCTATTTTGCCATCCGGACACTCGCAGAGCGTTGGTCCACCCGTATTTACGTTGTTCCGGATGCACCGTTGATTAAGCACGGAATATATCGATTTGTACGGCACCCGAATTATTTGGGAGTGATATTGGAAATAGCCAGTGTACCTTTGCTTCATGCAGCATATGGAACGGCCGTTGTTTTTTCTCTGGCCAATCTTATTATTCTCCGCCACCGTATACGTTTGGAAGAACTCGCTCTAGATGAAATTTAGCTGTGTAAAAATCAGTTTTAACTGATTTATTGAACTAGATAATCCTATTTTTTCAGTACCTGTTGAAATTTAAACTGGACACGAAATTGTTGAAATGACTCTCAGCCTGCACTTCGATAAAGGAACCATCCAGCTTCACGGCATGGCGGGTAGATATATGCAGCATCTTGACGGAATTTCCTGGGATGAGCGGACAAACAGTTACCGTACTCCTGCAGCCAACTACCGTAAACTTGTCACAGCACTGTGTGAGAAGAACATTAGCTTCCAGGACCATGCCCGAAAATTTTCTGCAGAAACTTTTGTCCTGAAAAAGAACATTAGACCTCGTTCTTTTCAAAGTGAAGCTGCTGAAGCATGGTTGTCAGAAAAGCACGGAGTAGTAACTTTACCAACCGGTGCAGGTAAAACTATTCTGGCAGTAATGCTGATTGCGGAAACCGGACGACCAACTTTGATTCATGTTCCAACGATTGATCTGATGCGGCAATGGAAAGAGGTTTTAAGCGAATATTTTGAAACTCCAATTGGTTTACTTGGTGGTGGAATAAATGATATTCAGACAATTACTGTAGCAACTTACGACTCTGCTTTGATCCATGTAACACATCAGGGTAATTTGTTTGGACTCCTGGTTTTTGATGAATGTCACCATTTGCCTGGTGAGCAAAATCAATTTACTGCACTTGGTTCAATTGCTCCATTCCGTCTGGGTTTGACTGCAACTCCGGAACGTGCTGACGGAAAAGAGCAAGTCCTTTACGAACTTTGCGGGCCTCTTTGTTACGAAGTTCATATTGACGAGTTAAGCGGTCGTACCCTGGCACCATACGTGGTGGAAACAATCGAGGTAGATATGCGTCCGGAGGAGCGTGAGCAATACGAGATTTCACGTGAATGCTATACTGATTTTTTACGTAAAGCACGTATCAGCTTTCAGCATCCAAGCGGTTGGGCTATTTTTTTACGCAGAACCAGTGAAAGTCCTGAAGGCCGGAAAGCATTCAAGGCTTATTTGCTGCAAAAGAAGCTCAGTCAGGCATCCGGAGCAAAAGTAGATCGTTTGTGGGAACTGATTCAGCAGCATAAAAGTGACCGTATGCTGGTTTTTACGCAAGACAACGAAATGGCTTACCGCATTGGGAATAATTTCCTGTTACCGGTGCTTACACATCATACAAAACTACCGGAACGGGAGGCTTTTCTAAAATCATTCAGATCAGGCGAATATCCGATTCTAGTCACTTCAAAAGTTCTGAATGAAGGAGTTGATGTTCCGGATGCGAATGTCGGCATGATTGTTTCCGGAAGCGGCAGTATTCGGGAGCATGTTCAGCGTCTGGGACGAATTCTGCGAGCACGTCCCGGAAAACAGGCCATACTTTATGAACTTGTTTCCAAGGATACCGGAGAATATTTTACCAACCAGCGACGTAGAAAACACCGTGCTTACGAAGGACCTGTTGTGCTTCCGGACGAATCGGGGCAAAATTCTGCCCAAATTAATTAATCCGGAAGCAACAAAACTTTTAGAAATTGCAGAAGAATTACTCGCGGTTTTTTCCGGAAGCGTAGGTCAAGTCCGTGAAAAACTTGAGGAAGAGACAAAGCAGGTTTTGGACGGTTTTCCGGGAAACGCAATTGTGGGCCGAGGTTTGGAAAAACTCCTGCTTGACCGTACCGAATTTGACACGGAAGCAAAAACGGAATTAACTGATCTCAGGGAAAAAGTATTTTTCAACTCTGCTGCATTTTTCAGTGCTAAAAAAGCGTTTCGTTTTCCGGGTGTTGAGATGGGGGATAAAGCTGATTTAGGCCATTATCAAATTGAAATAGCCAAATCAGTAGGAATATCTATTGAGCAGTTGGGACGGCAACTGTATGGAGATTTGCCGCCTTTTCAGCAGGTGCTGCGTTTCCGCAAAATGACTGCTGCAGGCTTACTGCATCGTTACAATTGCGCTCAGCTCCAAGGCTTGCTTCTGCGCTGCGAAGGCCTAAATGTTAGCCTGCCTGAAAGCAAAGCAGCCGGGTTGCGGCAACTGCTTAAATATTTGCGTTTCAATAAATTACTTGCAAAGATCAGCCACGATCAAAGAAAGAAAAAAACATTGATGCTGGAAATTGATGGTCCGCTGAGTTTGTTTGTAAACACACAAAAATATGGTTTAAACCTCGCCAATTTTTTCCCTGCAATTTTGCAGCAGCCTGAATGGGAACTGGATGCAGAAGTTAGAATCCGTAAAAACCATGTTCACAGCCTGCACCTTGATCAATCTTGTGGAATTCGCTCCCACTACCGTCAGTTTTTAGCCTATATTCCTGATGAAATACAGTTGTTCAGTCAGCAACTTGCTAAACAAATACCTGACTGGGAACTGACATCTTCAGCAGATTTTATTCCGTTGACCGGTGAATCGCTTTGTTTCCCGGATTTTCTGTTGAAGCACCATTCTGGGAAAAAAGTGTCAATGGAGCTTTTTCATAAATGGCATGTGGCTCCCCTCCAGAGTAGACTGGAACAACTTGATTCACAAAAAGGGGCACCTTTGCTGATAGGCATCAATCGCAGTTTACTCAATAATATTCAACTGGCCGAGCAAGTAGAGGCATCCACGTATTTTTCGCGCTATGGATTCTTTTTTAGAGAAGCCCCTACAATCACAAAACTTCGTCCGCTGCTTGACTCCTGGTTGAGTAATGTTCAAAAGACAATTTAGAGCATAACTTTTCGTTTTTCACCTCACCTTTGCAATATCTTTATTTTTTCAGCCTCTATGCTCTATCTCAGGGTAAAGAGCTGAAAAGAAAACAAAGTCATTTTAAAAAGGTCCCAAGTTAACCTAAGACTTAGTGCGGTCACTGAGAGTATGTCTCCTGTGGTAAAGAACAAAAAGATTACTGCACTCACCAGGAAGGCTAAACGATGTTAGGTTCAGGTACCAAACAAACTTTCCTTCATAATTCTATGTTGCGGTAACAGGCTCTTGAAGAAAATTAACAAAAATGTCAGACCGATGTCTATTTTCATGAGGATATTGCTGTAAAGAAAATAACGGTCAGAATAGATACCTTTAATCAAAATACGGGAAAAACACAAAAGGCTTGAAATTGTCACTTCAAATGTAATTAAATAAACGTTGAGTTTTGTTTCATTCAGTTTTGTGGGCAAGACTGTCTTCATTTCCTTACAAAATTAATTTTTATGAATTCCACTGTAGAAGAACTTGGCAAACTGAAGTATTCACTTGCCCTTGAAGTCTCCCTTGATGAAATAAAACCAACCTACAATGCAATTTATCGGGAACTGAAAAAAACCAGACTCAATGGCTTTCGCCCTGGGAAACACCCAAAAGGCTGGTTGGACAAAAGGTTTAAGGTTGCTATGCAGCAGGAAGCCGTCGAAAGGGTTATACCTGGATATATGGATGATGCACTACAAGAACATTCCTTGCGGCCGGCAACCATGCCGTTAATCCAGAAAATCGACTTTGACCTTAAATCTCCACTTTCTGCTATTCTCCATTTTGAAATAGCACCGGAGCTACCCAAACTGAATTATGAAAAAATCGTGCTTGAACGCAAGGATATTGAGGCAGTATCTGCAAAAAATATCAGTGAAGAATTAGAAGGTTTAATTCAGCGAGAAGAGGTACTTGTTCCCAAAGTCGGAGAGGATGTAAAAGTAGAAAAAGACGATTGGGTTTTAATTAATTATGAAGGAACAATTGAGGGTGAAAAATTTACTGACTCAACTGCAACCGAAATGCAGTTCAAAATCGGTTCTTCAGATTTGGAAGAGTTTCACTCGGGCCTGATGAACATGTCATCTGGAGATGAAAAAGATGTTGAGCTTGCTCTGCCGGAACGGTTTGGAGAAAACGCAGGTAAAAAAGCTATTTTCAAAATACATTTAACAGAAATTTCTGCAGTTAAAAGACCGGAAATGGATGAAGACTTTTTTAAGAAATTTGGGGTTGCGGATGAAGACGAATTGAAAGAAAAAGTAAGTGAAAATATTAAATCTCGAAAAACAGCAGAGCTTCAAAGTGAATACCGAATTGCTGTTCGTGCACAACTTTCTGATTTATATGACGATTTTAATTTACCGGAAGAACTCGTAAAATATGGGCAGGAACAAGTTGAAAGAGAATTGGAACAGGCATCATCTGAAAAAGAAATTCCGGAAGAAGAAAAAGAGAAAAGACGTCAGGAAGGAATAGAAAATGCGAAAATGGATTTACGCATGAAATTCATACTGGACTCGATTGGTGAGCATGAAGAAATGAAATTTGACAAAAATGAGGCAGCTCGTGAATTTGTCGGATTGGCACAAATCACAGGACAATCTCCGGACGAACTTATTAAATCGCCTTTCGGACATGACATGTACGAGCGAATTGTTGTCCGCAAAAAAGGAGATGCAACTCTTGACAGAGTGGTGGCTCGGGTGTTTGGTGACCCGATTGAAGAGTTTGCTGCTGAAGATCATGAGCATGTACACGATGAAAATTGTGAGCATGATCATTCCTGACAAACTTGCATTCAAGTACAAAAAATCTTTCTTGTTTGTTAACCACACGAAAAAGGAATCTATTAGTTCAGATTTTTCAAGTTCCTTGATTCTCGCTTTAGTAGTGGGATAGAGAATGTTTAAAGCAGCACAACTCGTTTATAAAAAAATCACTTCTTAATGATTAACCTTTTTTCAAGTATGCTATGTCGCTAATACCGATGGTTGTTGAGCAGGATAGTCGCGGCGAACGAGCCTACGACATCTACTCAAGACTGCTCAAAGACCGTATTATTTTTCTCGGCTCGCCAGTTGATGATAATGTTGCAAATGTAATGATAGCCCAGCTTTTATTTTTAGAAGCAGAAGATCCGGAAAGTGACATTTCACTTTATCTGAACTGCCCTGGTGGTTTAGTAACTTCAGGAATGGCAATTTATGATACAATTCAGTATTTAAAACCGGATGTGCAGACTATTTGCATTGGTCAGGCAACCAGTATGGGGGCTGTTTTATTAGCCTCAGGGGCATCCGGGAAGAGACAGGCTTTGCCGCACGCCAGGATAATGATTCATCAAATGATGGGAGGATTTTCCGGACAGGCAGAAGATATTGATATTCAGGCAAAGGAAATTATCAGAATGACAGATGTTTTGAACGATGTTTTGGCTCGTCATACTGGACATAAGATTAAAAAAATTGCACAAGATACCCAACGTGATTATTATTTTTCCAGTCAGGAAGCCAAAGAATATGGTATTATAGACGAAGTTATGCAAAACAGAAAACTGAAAGCTTTATAAAAGAAAGATAACTATGAATTCTGTTAAAGAGGCTCTCTTGCGTTGCTCCTTCTGTGGAAAAACACAGGAAGAAGTAAAGAAAATAATTGCAGGTCCCACAGTCTACATTTGCGACGAATGTATCGACCTCTGCAATGAGATTATGGAAGAGGAATATCAGAATGAGCATGCTGATGAGTTTCAAAAAGAATTGCTAAAACCTGCAGAAATTAAAGATGTTCTTGATAATTATGTGGTGGGACAGGATCGGCCCAAAAAGGTACTTGCAGTTGCAGTTCACAATCATTACAAGCGCATCAAAGCTAATTTCGATAAATCAGAAGTGGAACTGCAGAAAAGCAATATTCTGTTGATTGGCCCTACAGGAACAGGTAAAACTCTGTTGGCGCAAACACTGGCACGGATTCTAAATGTCCCTTTTGCAGTTGCAGATGCTACCTCGTTGACTGAGGCAGGTTATGTTGGTGAAGATGTTGAAAATATTATATTAAAATTATTGCAGGCTGCCGATTATGACATAGAACGCGCTGAGCAGGGGATAATTTATATTGATGAAATAGACAAAATTACCAGAAAAAGTGAAAATGTTTCAATAACGAGGGATGTTTCCGGAGAAGGTGTACAGCAGGCACTTTTGAAAATCATCGAAGGTACTGTTGCAAACATACCTCCACAGGGTGGTCGTAAACACCCTCATCAGGAGACAATGCAGGTTAATACAGAAAATGTACTCTTCATTTGCGGAGGTGCTTTTACTGCCCTTGATGACATAATTAGAAGACGCATAGGTCGAAATGCCATTGGTTTTGGGGCAGATGTAAATAAGAAAACTCGGAATGTAGAGGTCCTGTCACAGTTGGAACCAGAAGATTTACTCAAATATGGTTTAATACCCGAATTTGTTGGACGCCTGCCGGTAGTCGCGACTTTGCATGATTTGGAAGTTGACCACCTGGTGCAGATCTTAAAAGAACCAAAAAATGCTTTAATTCGTCAGTATGAGAAAATGTTTGAGCTTGATAATGTAAAACTGACATTTAATAAAGAAGCAATACACACTCTTGCAAAAGAAGCGATCAAGCGGAAAACCGGAGCGCGAGGATTGCGCTCTATAATTGAAAATTCAATGCTGGATTTAATGTATGAAATACCATCAGATCCTGACATTAAAGAAGTTGAGATCAATAAGGATTCCATCCTGCAAAAGGCCGAGCCAAAGCTGACCAGAAATCCAGCAAGCAGTATTCCTCGAGCGAAAGCAAGCTGATTTTATATAATAAATCTTTTTGTTTCCCACCACATTATTAAATAAATAATATGGAAAATTTAGATGTATATGGTGTTTGCAATCCATTAATTGATTTATTGAGCCATGTTCCAGACTCGTTTTTAACAGAACGTGGTTTGAATAAAAACAGTATGAATCTTATTACCCTTGAAGAGCAGCAAACTTTCTTACTGGCTTTGGCGGCAGGAAAAATATCGGTAGAATTTGCTGCTGGAGGTTCTGGTGCAAATACAATGATCGGCATAGCTCAACTGGGAGGACGAACAGCTTTTAGCGGTAAAATTGGCAGGGATGAGCATGGAAAGATTTACCGGGAAAAACTGGAAGACCTTGGAGTCAATGCTGTACTTGGAGAAGGAGACGGTACCACAGGAAGCAGCTTGATTCTGGTAAGTGAAGATGGATCACGCGCGATGAATACATATCTGGGAATGAGTCAGGAACTGCAGGTGCCAGATATTGACCCGGAAGTTATTCAAGCTTCAAAATATCTGTATCTTACAGGATATTTATGGGACACAGAGGTGCAGAAAAAAACAGTAATAAATGCTTTGGATGAAGCAAAAAAACGTGAGATAAAAGTTGCTCTGAGCCTTTCAGATCCTTTTTGTGTGAACCGCCATAAGGATGATTTTAAAAAACTGCTGCAAGGTTACGTAAGTATGGTATTTTGCAATCAGGAAGAAGCATTTTCACTTTTGGATACAACTGTAACACAAGAAGCTGTGGAGATTTTATCACAATGGACTGAAACGGTTGTATTGACATTAGGCTCAAACGGTGCCTTGATTACACATCTTGGTCAAACTTTTTACATCGACCCCTCTCAGATTTGTGTGGAAGACACAACCGGCGCCGGAGATGCCTTTGCGGCAGGTTTCCTTTACGGAATGACTCATGAGTTTTCTCCTCTTGAAAGCGGCCGTATTGGAGCTGTTTTGGCGGGGGCAGTGATTGAACAAACCGGCCCACGCTACCAGGGACATGCCCAGACGCTGATACGTGAAAATATTGGTATAAAGCTTTGAATTTATTATAAATACTGTCTTCAGAAACTTGTTTATTTTCTATGGAACTTCTTTCGCCAGCCGGTAATTTAGACAAATTAAAAACTGCTGTTCTGTATGGTGCAGATGCAGTTTATTTAGCAGGTCCAAAATTTAGTTTACGTGGAGCTTCAGATAATTTCTCGGATACAGAGTTGTGTGAAGGGATAAAATTTGCGCATCTAAATAATTGTAAAACATACGTAACATTAAATGCGTTTTTACATGATAAGGAACTCAGAGAGCTTCCGGAATATGTACGCTTTTTAGAGAAAACAAGTGTGGATGCAGTGATTGTATCCGATCTTGGTGTGCTGACGGTTGTTCAGCAGCACTCAAAATTGCCGGTGCATCTTTCCACGCAGGCATCATGCTTAAATATTCATTCTGCAAAAGTCTGGAAAAATCTGGGAGTTAAAAGGCTTGTATTGGGACGTGAAGTATCTCTGGAAGAAGCCGGATGCATCCGGAAGGAAGTCGATATTGAGATTGAGCTATTCATTCACGGTGCAATGTGTATGGCTTATTCTGGTAACTGCACAATCTCAAATTACACAGCCGGGCGTGACAGTAATCGTGGCGGATGTATCCAAAGCTGTCGTTTTTCATATTCAGCAATTCCGGTCAACAATGCAGTAGCAGTTAATTCTACGGATAATACTCCGAGCTCATTGATGAGTTCAAAAGATTTGCGGGGCATTGACTTGCTGCCAAAGTTCCTCAAAATAGGTGTAGACAGCATTAAAGTAGAGGGTCGCATGAAAAGTCCTCTGTATGCAGCAACAACCACAAGTGCATACGCTCTCGCATTAAAATGGTGTAATTCAACCCTTAAAGAGCAATGGTCCGAGAAACTTCAAGAGTTGTCCGGAATGTTGGAAAAAATTCCACACAGAGGCTACACAGATGGTTCCCTAAATAATGAAGCAGATGCTGAAAGTGTTTATCAAGGTGAGCGGAACGGGAGGAATTCCGGCTATGAGATTGCAGGAACTGTGATGGAAGTTGAAGACGGAAAGTCTTTCACCATGCTGACTCATAATTCTTTTGACCGAAATAAGACCTTGGAAATTTTGACATTTGACGGAGGAGTGATCAAGATTTCAACCCAGGAAATGAAGGACTTGAACAACAAGCCGGTAAAAAGAGCAAATCCCAGCAGACTTTTTCGTTTTGCGTGTTCAGAAGCAGCAGAACAATCAGCTGATGTTTCTGGAATTTCCCAAGTCCAGCCACTGAACGTAGTCCGTTTGAAAATTTGAAAAATAACAATTATTTTATTTTATTCTGCCTCTGGATATTCTGGTTATAGAAACACTCCTCGAAAAAAGAAGAAGAAGAAAATTGACAAGAGGGCCCCGACTGGCAGTGTAATAACCCATGACATGAAAATTCCACCTACAACCCTCAAATCCAGGGCACCAATTCCGCGTGCCAGTCCGACTCCCATTACGGCACCAACTGCAATTTGAGTAGTTGAAACTGGAATTCCAGTCCGGGAGGCAATTACCACTGTAGCTGCAGCTGCAAGTTCTGCGGAAAAGCCACGTGTAGGCACGAGCTCAGTGATTTTACTGCCGATTGTTTGCATCACCCGATAACCCAAAGTCGATAATCCAAGAACTATTCCTACAGCGCCTGTCAATAAAATCCAAAGTGGCAGATTTGATTTCTGGGCCATTTCGCCACCGCTTTCCACAATACTGACAATTGCAGCCATTGGACCAATACCATTGGCAACGTCATTTGATCCATGTGCAAAAGCCATTGCGCATGCGGTGAAGATCATCATTATGCCAAAAATCTTTTCAATTTGAGTAAACTGATCATGAATGCTCTCTGCTTCTTTCATTTTAAGTCGATTGATCATAAAACGGACAATTACTGCTACTATAACTCCGAAAATTACTGCAGCAAAAAAACTTTGTCCGACACTAAAAGTAATATCTAAATGCTTTAATCCTTTGAAAAGAGTTACCAGCGAAAGCAAAAATCCAACAAGAAAGACATAAACCGGTGCATATCGTTTTGCGTTCAGAAAAGGAGTGTCTGAATCAAGAATAAATTTCTGAATACTTCGCATCAGGAGGTATGCGAGTGTTCCGCCGACAAGCGGTGAAACAATCCAACTGAGGACTATTGTTCCTATTTTTGACCAGTTAACAGCATCGACTCCAATGCCGACCACTGCAAATCCTACTATTGCACCAATTATACTATGCGTGGTAGAAACGGGCCAGCCCATCCAACTGGCGAATGTTAACCATAGTGCGGCTGCAAGCAGGGCCGATAACATTCCCCAGACCAGAATCTCAGGCTGATCCATGATTGGAGTAGGATCTATAATGCTTTTCCGGATTGTTTTTGTAACATGACCTCCGGCAAGGAATGCACCAGAAAATTCAAAAATTGCTGCAATAATAATGGCCTGTTTGACGCTGATTGCTCCCGATCCTACAGATGTTCCCATTGCGTTTGCAACATCATTTGCCCCAATACCCCAGGACATGTAGAAACCCAGAACCACAGCCAGGATCATAAAAACTGAACCGTATTCAACAAGCATTATTTCCCATTATTATTGAATGAAAAGTCAGAATTAATTGTTAGTTGGAAGCAATCATCAAACGTAAACGGTTTCCTGTTTTTTTGGAATAATCAGCAATGTCACCAATCAATTCAAAAATTTTATACCAAAAGACCACGTCTACAGCCTTCATACTGTCTTCTATATCAAACATTCTACGTACCAGTGCATCTTCTAAATCGTCTGCTTCTGTTTCCGCATTTGAAACCTCATCAATCATTTTTAATAATTTGTCGATCTCATGTCTCCCAAATCCTGATTCAAGCACATCTCCAAATTCTTGAGAGAGACCCTGTGCCATGTAACAGACTTGCTGACTTTTTTCTACAAACTGAATAAGTTCCTGACACAAATCAGTCGGCAGGCACATTCTTCTGATGGTAAGTAAATTGACGATGTCCTGTGTTACATCTGCAATGGTGTCCTGCATGTCAAGCATTTCCAATAAATCCCGACGATTAATGGGCATGAAAATATTACGTGGTAGATGGTTGCGGACCTCGTTTTTGATTATATCTGCTTCTTCTTCAGCAAGTGATATTTGCTGCTGAATTTCTTCGACTTTTGAATAGTTTCCCTGATGCAGTGCATCAAAAAAATCTTTAAGCGGGGCAACACTTTCAACCACTTTGTCCATGTGATCCCTCAGTGGTTTGAAGGGCGACTTTGCAAACATAGAACTGAGATTAATCATGAAAGATCCTTTTGCTAGTTTCCGGATATAGATTTAGACAGACAATATTTTTACTTTTCATGAGTTCACAGAGTTATTTTAAAAAGTATCAATCTTCATTTACTCCATTAGTCTTAAACCCCCCACTTTGCAGGTGCTGATCTTTGCGAGCCTCTTCGAGATCTGACGCAATCATTTCTTCAATCATTTGCTGTAAATCAAGTGTCGGTTTCCAACCCAGTTTTTTTCTGGCTTTAGAAGCATCACCAATCAGTAAATCAACTTCAGTCGGTCTGAAATAAGTGGGATCGACAGAAACAACAGTATTTCCTGTTTTAGTATCACGACCTACTTCATCAACACCTCTTCCGGACCATCCCAGGGTGATTCCAACTTCTGCAAAAGCTCTCTCAGCAAATTCACGGATTGTGGTTGTTACTCCGGTAGCCAGCACAAAGTCCTCCGGCTTTTCCTGTTGCAACATACGCCACATACCATCTACAAAATCGCCTGCATGACCCCAGTCCCGCTTTGCATCCAAGTTCCCCAGATATACTTGCTCTTGAGTACCCATTGAAATTCGAACAGCTGCACGGGTAATTTTTCTGGTAACGAAAGTTTCTCCTCGAACAGGTGACTCATGATTGAAGAGAATACCGTTGCAGGCATACATGTTATAGGCTTCACGATAATTGACTGTGATCCAGTATCCATATAATTTGGCAACAGCATAAGGTGAACGAGGATAAAAAGGCGTATTCTCGTTTTGAGGTCTTTCCTGGGACATTCCGTATAGTTCACTTGTAGAGGCCTGGTAAAACTTGGTTTTTTCAACCATTCCCAAAAGCTTGATTGCCTCAAGGATTCTTAAAGTCCCAAGTCCATCTGCATTTGCAGTGTATTCCGGTGTTTCAAAAGAAACATGAACGTGACTTTGTGCAGCAAGATTATATATTTCATCTGGTTGTATTTCCTGAATTATCCGGATCAAATTTGTGGAATCAGTCAGGTCACCGTGATGCAAAATAAAATTACGTTTACTTACATGGGGGTCCTGATACAAATGGTCTATTCTGCCTGTATTAAAACTGGAGGAGCGTCTTTTAAGCCCATGAACTATGTATCCCTTTTTGAGAAGAAGCTCGGCAAGATAAGCTCCGTCTTGACCGGTGATGCCTGTGATAAATGCCACTTTTCCCATTTTAAGTTTTTTGATTATAAAAAGTTATATGTGAAATTAAGTTTTTGTGGAGGATGACAACTCGTCCGCATGTAAATTTTTCAGGGCTTTGCCGACCCGATCCAAGGCAGTTTGCAGATCTGCAGTTGAAATATTCAACGGCGGCAAAAAACGCAATACATCCGGTCCAGCAACCAAAACCAAAACGCCCTCTTCCTGGCAGGCTGTGACCATTGTGGAGGCTTTACCTTTCCAGGCCTTTGATAACACGGCACCAAGCATCATTCCACGACCACGAATTGTTTCAAACAAACTAAGTTCATCGTTGAGTGCTTCCAGGTTATTTTTGATAACTAAGCCTTTTTTCTGTACCTGCTCCATCATTTGCGGAGTATTAACTTTTCGGAATGCAGCACTGGCAACAGCAGTGACAATCGGGTTCCCTCCAAATGTTGTTCCATGGTCTCCGGGTTTGAAGGTTTGCGCAACCTTTTCAGTGCAAAGCATTGCGCCAATGGGCAGTCCACCACCCAAAGCCTTGGCCATGGTAACAATATCCGGTTTCAGATTTGTCACTGAATTATCCGGCTGTTCAGAATCTTCAGAATTTTCCCACTGGTAGCCGAATAATTTTCCTGTACGACCCATCCCACACTGAATTTCATCAAAAATCAGCAGTACATCATGCTGGTCACAAAGTTTTCTTAAATGGGACAAAAATCCTGGTTTTACAGGATTGACACCGCCTTCACCTTGGATTGGCTCAATCAGTACTGCGCAGGTTTGTGGCCCAATCATTTCGGTTGCTGTATCAAAATCATTAAATGGACAGTAGCGGAATCCTCCGGGAAGCGGCTCAAATCCCTGTTGATATTTTGGCTGTGCAGTTGCAGTAACTGTTGCTAAAGTTCGTCCGTGGAAGGAACCTTCAAAAGTCAATATTTCTCGTTTCCCTGCTGGTTGACTTAAACTTGAATATTTTCGTGCAATTTTAATTGCCGCCTCATTAGCTTCTGCTCCTGAATTGCAGAAAAAAACCCGATCTGCAAATGTAGCTGTCACTAATTCTTCAGCCAGCTTAATTGCTGGTTCTGTAAGATAAAGATTGGTCGTATGCCATATTTTCCCAGCTTGTATATTAAGTGCCTGCAGTAGGTCTGAGTCAAGGTGACCTAAGCTGTTGACAGAAATACCTGAACCTAAATCAATATACTCATTTCCGTCACTGTCCCAAATTAGTGCTCCTTTACTGTGGGTTAAAATCAGGTTTGGTGCATATGTTGGTAAAAATACCTTTTGTGCAGTTGCCAGAAGATCAGCGGCTTTTGGGTTGTTATTTAGTTTTAATTCCGACTCTTTTTCAGTGCTGGTCTTCTTTAATTCTGCTTCTGCAGTTTCTGTTGCAGAGAATTTTTTTGAAACAGTACTTCCTACATTCAGCAGACGCTCACGATTTGCCATACAAAATTCAACAAAACCCTGTTCGCCAACTGCCAGTCTAATCATGCGCGGCAAAGCCTGATACAAGCGTCTAAAAGCAGTTCGCATCACAACTTCGTTTTTCAGGGCATCAGTCGGTAAATTCCCCAGCTTTTCTTTGATCAACTTTTGGATTCGTGGTAGTTGTTCTTCCAGCAGCATAGTTGTGTTTGTTCAATGATTTTTCTTTTTACTTTAGAACTTTTTCCAAAGGTTTTTAGCTTTTTTCCCCGGGGAATAATTAACAATTCATACTAAACTATGTCTATTATTATTTCAATCATAGAAAGGAAGAAATCTGTTCAACAATTACAAACTGAATTAATTCACAACTTGCCTGTTTAACTGAATTTTTGATAATATAATTCTGCATTTATGCATTTACCAGTTGTATTATGAATGATACCAGAATCCATTTTGGTATTTGAGACACAGCCATCTTATTGAACCAGTTCTTTGCTTTATGTTTTTGCTGTGCAGGTCTATAAAGTATTAAAAATGTTTGCTTAAATGACTGAGTAAGCCATCTCCCCCGAATTTATCAGGTGGTTGTTTTCAGCACAAATTGAAGTATTCAAACTGACCAGGGCCCATAATTTATTCAAATTCAAAGTACCTACATTAAATTTAATTTGGACCAAACGTGACTCCTCTGAAAATAATTCAAGGCTGGGTTGTGCGCTATCCCAAACGAATTCTGTTTTTAACTCTATTCCTGGGGGCGTCAGTTGTTCCCAGCTTGTTGTTTCTTAAAAATGATCCCAGTCCCCATCTTCTGCCAGTTAGCCATCCTGCACGTCAAGCGCTGCAGCAGCTTCGTGAAGATTTTACTGGTACAAATTCTGGTGTTTTTATCATGCTGGAAGCTAAGGACACGATCTTTAAAACCAATACGCTGGAACGGATCCAACGACTGACCGAAGCAATACAAAACATGCAGTTGCTTTCAACTGAAGACTTGGAGGCTTTGAATGTAATAGCAGAACAAATGTCCGGAAAAGAAGGTCTACGTCTGCAAAAGCTGCTTCCGAAAGAAGTTAAAGATCTAAATGACATGTTCTGGATGGAGTTTGAAGAAATGAGAGAAACTCTGGAAAATGAAGGCCGCTGGTTTCCGGAATGGAATTCCCTACTCCGGAATATTGAAGTTCGTTCTGCTCCGGTAGTGGAGGTGACATCGATTTCGAACACTGATGATATTTATGGTTCAGAGGAGGGGTTGACGATTGAGAAGATATTTGAAGTAATTCCAGGAACTCCGGGAGAGATGAAAAGTTTGCGCCGCAGAGTTTTAGAAAATGATTTGTTCAGGAATTCCTTCTTCAGCGAAGACGGGCGGCGTACAGGAATTTTTGTTGAATTGGCAATGGACGAAGATGATTCTGAGATTCTGTATTCAACTTATATTGCATTGGAACGTATTTTTGAGGAAAACCCTGGAATTGATAAGCATTATATTGCAGGGTTTCCCATTGTTGCCGCCACTCTGCGTACAGTGATTGATCAGGACACTCAGCGCTTTTTCCCTTTTGTTGCTTTGCTGGCAGTCTTTTTCCTTTGGCTGACATTCAGGAGACCAAGCGGGGTTGCTGTTCCAATGCTGGTGGTTGGATTTTCGATATTGTTTACGCTGGCAATTATGGTTGTTTTTGAGGTTCCTCTCAATACCATCACCTCGGCTTTGCCGGTTTTCCTGATTTCGATTGGAGTCGCAGACGGAATTCACATGTTTTCTGAATACCGTGAAAATCGTATAGAGGGACTTCCCCGTGAAAAAGCTGTCTGTTTGATGCTGGATAAACTTGCTCTACCTGTGACAATGACTTCAATCACAACGGCAGTTGGTTTTTTATCGCTCACAGTCAGCGACATAGTACCGATTTTTACGTTTGGAATTTTTGTTGCCGTTGGAACATTACTGGCAATGGTCCTTTCTCTGATATTTATTCCCGCATTGCTGATGGTACTTCCGGAAAAAGTATCAGCGTCTCAGGAAGGTTCCGGAACAGATGAAAACCTTTCCAGAGGAGTACATCAGGTGAATTTCATGGATCGTCTTTTTCAAAAGTCTCTTGACGTTATGACAGCATGGGTTCTACGAAACGCACGACCAGTTTTGTTGGCAGCACTAGCGATTTCCGCAATTTCAATTTATGGACTTTCACAAGTGAAAGTGGAAAGCAGTTTGGAAAGTTATTTTCAGGCAGATGCACCTTTGGTGATTGCAAACCGTGCTATGGAAAAAATGTCTGGAAGCCGTACGATCAACATTGTGATCACAAAAACAGGTGAAGAAGAACCTTGGAAAAATCCGGATAACTTGAAAGTCGTTGAAGAATTTCAGGAATTTTTAGCAAATGAACCAAGGGTCAAGCGGACACTCTCGCTTGTTGATTTGATTAAGCGTATCAGCTATGCTTTTAATGAGAATCGCAAAGAATTTAATCGACTACCGAACGGATTTGAATTTCTGGAAAGTGAGGAGATATTTGAAGAAAACGGCCAAACCGAAAAGCGAACTGTAAAGAGAGAAATCAGTGGGCGGGATTTGATAGCACAGTATCTTGTGCTCTATGAAAATTCCGGAGGTGATGTACTTTCCGACGTGGTTGACAGCGAGTATCTAAATTTAAATTTGGCAGTTACTATCAGTTCTAATTCAACTACGGAAGAGGAAAAACTTCTGCAGAGTATTGAAGATTATGCGGTCCGGCAGTTTCCGCAGGGTTTTAGCATGACTTCATCAGGAATGGTGCCGATAAATGTTGCAACAAGCAATGAAGTAGTGACTAGTCAAATCCGAAGTTTGAGCGGTTCTATATTAGCTGTATTTTTAATGCTGGCTTTGATTTTTCGCTCAGTTTCCAGGGGATTAATGGGAATGATTCCCCTTGTCTTTACGGTGCTGTTTAATTTTGGAGTAATGGGGTTTTTTGGTGTTCATCTGGACATAGGTACCGCCCTTGTCAGCAGTATTGTGATTGGAATTGGTGTTGATTACAGTATTCACTACCTATCCAGCATGTTTCACGAATTAGCTGATGGTACAGAACTACATGATGCAATATCAAACACGGTCAGACGCAGTGGAAAAGCCATCACGTCTAATGCAGTAACTGTAGGTTTTGGTTTTTTGGCTTTGAGTGTCTCAGAATTTTTACCATTAGTAACACTGAGCTGGATGATTTGGCTAACATTAAATATCAGTGCGTTGGCAACCATGATTTTAATTCCGGCACTTGCCGTGACATGGACGGATGTTTTGAAACTAGTGCCGTCACAGAATGATTAATTAGAGCTTGATCAAAAAATATAATCAATTGTAATAATAGTTATTTACTTGTAGTTTATGAAAAAGATTTAATAAAAATCTGTCAGTTTTCAGTCGTCTGCTATCAGTATTTTGGGTCGAATTATAAATCGGATAGCTTATAGCTGATTCTCTGCTGATTCAAAACCTGCTGAAACCATAATAAAAACTGGACGAGACAGATTCACGTTCAGAGATTAATTAACAAAATTATTATTCCATTCATGTCAAATTCATTACGTATATTTCATCAGTTACAAGCTGATTTAAATCAAATCATTTTAGGACAGGAACGCCTGATAGAACGCTTATTGATAGTACTGTTAGCAGACGGACATCTCTTAGTTGAAGGTGCCCCCGGTCTGGCAAAAACCCGTGCAATTAAAGCTCTTGGTGAGAAAATTGAGGGAGAATTCCAACGTATACAGTTCACTCCGGATTTATTACCTGCCGATGTAACAGGGACGGACATATATCGTCCCCAAGAGGGTAGTTTTCACTTTCAGTCAGGACCGGTTTTTCATAATTTAGTCTTGGCAGATGAAATTAATCGTGCTCCCGCAAAGGTCCAATCGGCTCTTCTGGAAGCTATGGGCGAAAGGCAGGTAACGGTTGGTGGACAAACGTATCCTCTTCCGGATTTGTTCCTGGTGATGGCTACACAAAATCCTATTGAACAGGAAGGGACGTATCCTCTTCCTGAAGCGCAGCTTGACCGTTTTTTACTTCACGTATTTATAGACTATCCCTCAATAGAAAATGAATTAAAAATAATGCGCCTTGTCCGAAAAGAAGCTTTGAGTGAAATTCAAATTTCATCGGATAAAAGTCCGAAATCTGCGGTTGATTCAGGAACAAAATCTGCAGGACGAAAAATTTCTGCAGTACATGTTTTTGAAGCAAGAAATGAAGCACTGAATATATACATGGCGCCTGAAATAGAACGTTATTTGGTTGAGATTATTGCAGCCACAAGGATTCCGGAAAAATATAGCGATGAGTTGGCACGTTTGATCACCTGGGGTGCCAGTCCTAGAGGGTCGCTGTCACTTGACCGGTGCGCCCGTGCCCGTGCCTGGCTGCATGAACGTGATTTTGTCACTCCGGAAGATTTGCAGGATTTAAGCGGTGACGTGCTGCGTCACAGAATTATTGAAAGTTATGAAGCTGAATCTGATGGTATTACCACCGATGACGTGATTGCAAAAATTCTTGCTCAGGTGGCCGTTCCTTAAAAATTGCTTCTGTGCTTAATCTTGCATGAATATGGTAAATTCAGGAGATTATTTTCAATAACAGGCAGGTTTTAAATTCTCCAAACTAATGCTTCACTACATTGCATTCAATTACCAGAATTAAATAATCCAAAAATATCAAAACAGATACCATTTTATTATATTTGTAATTGGCAATTCAAAACAATTATTTGACTTTCAGTCAGAATATGATTTATTCACAAATAAGCAGACAGCACAGTGAACAATGAAATATCTTGACCCAACGGCTGTGGTTCTGTTTTTTGTTGTTTCTCTGGCAGGCATAGTTCAACATTCCTTTTTGCTTCAGTTGAATTCTGATTGGAGTGAGCGGTTGTTCCAAGCCTATGCACTTGGTGTGGGTTATGACGTGATGAACGGAGCTATTTTCAGCATGTTAGCTGTGATTTCTCCTTTTCCAATCTTATTTAGGAAAATTTTCTTCAGCATTCTTGGTCTTGGATTATTTGCTTTCCTGTTCACAGATTACCATTACGTTTTGATTTTTGGTACCCACCTTCCTTTTTCTACCATTGAATATTTGAATGATAGCGGTGCATTTTTGTCATCCGCAGCACATGCAGTAAATGACATAACTTTTTGGATTTTATTCGTTTTCCCTTCTGTGATGCTGGTGTTTATGCTTTGGCGTTTTGGGAAAAAACGGAACAGTTGGAAAGAAGATTTTAAGTGCAGGGCATCAACGCTCCTGTTTATAATTTTAATTGGGGGGCCTGCTGCAAGTTACAGTAATTCCTATGTTTCAAAAAACATGGAAAATCCGCTTACATCTGCAGCATTGCAATATTTTTATTATTCCAAAGATCGTGAACCTGATAAAAAAATTCTTCGTCCTGAAAAATCTCTAAAAATAGTGGAGACATTAATTCAAGGTAAAAAACCTTCAGGAAAAATATGGGATAATTATCCGCTCGTGCGAATACGTGAGGCAACAGGATGTACTGGACAGAATCATTCTGAGCTTACTAAAATTCTGTGTACAACTGCAGACAGACCTAATATTTTAATATTGTTCCTGGAGTCATTTAGGGCTGCGGAAGTAGGTGTTTACGGCAGCAAGTTGGGGCTTACTCCGGAGTTTGATCGCTGGTCCAAGCACGGAATATTATATAAAAACTTTTTCGCAAACGGTTTTCAAACCAGACATGGACAGGTGGCCACCTACTGTTCTTTGTTTCCAAATTACGGTGCTGCTGTTATGAAGCGCTACACCGGGAACAGCTTCATGTGTCTTCCGGAATACCTAAAAAATTCAGGTTATTACACCTCATGGGTTTACGGTTCTGATGCAAACTTTGACGGACAGTCAACATTTTTGCCAAAAGTCGGCTTTGATAAAATTGTAGATGAATTTGATTTCCCAAACGAGGCCGTGACACTTGGCTGGGGGATTTCTGATGAAGACCTCTTCCGGAAATGGGAAACTGTTTTAGACAGTGAGCCGGAACCATTTTTCTCTTCAGCTTTAACTACAACCAATCACCATCCTTTTGAAGTCCCGGATAATTATCGGCTTCAAGCGGGAGATTCAGTGACAGACCGCTACCGAGAATCTTTACACTATACTGATGCCATGTTGGGGGGCTTTCTTAAAAGGATTTCCAAAAAACCGTGGTTTAAAAATACCATTATTTTTGTGACTGCAGATACTTCCAGTTATCAAAATGCGGAACAGCATACCAACAATTATGAAGAATTTGTTAATCTGCATTCTCAAGTTCCGTTACTTATTTTATCAGGTAAATCCACAGCCCTAGGAAAAAAATCTGAGGGACTTATTATCACTCAACATGCCAGTCAAGTGGATTTGGCACCTACAATTTTGGATATTTTACGTAAAAAATACATAGTTCCCTGGGTAGGGCGCTCATTGTTGAATTCAGTTGATTTGCTGACTGATGTGCCTCAACGTGCATTTACAAATCGTCCTGGAGCATATTGGGCGGTCATTGAAGAAAAATCACGTTATTATCGTGAAAATGACCAGCGAGATCATTTTTTTGGAGATCAGGACAATCAAAAAGGACTGCACTTGAAGGAAATTGGATCATCCTGGATTGAAACTATTCGCTGGGTTTTGCAGGAAAACCGAGTATGGCCGGAAAAATAAAAAAATGAAAGATGCTGCTGAAAAAAATGGAATATTTCTTGGAAAAATGGAGTTGCCGGAATTGGTTAGGATTGCCCATAAGAAAGGACTGTTGTTGACTGCAGAAAATGTTGGATCACTTGGAGGTCCATATTTGACTAAACTCAAGGGAAGAGGGATGGAGTTTGCTGAAGCCCGCTCTTATCAGTACGGAGATGATGTGCGTCATATTGACTGGAGGGTGACGGCACGAACGGGCACGACACACACTAAGTTGTTCAGGGAAGAACGTGAGCGTCCAGTGATGCTGGTTTTGGATCTGTCCCGCCGGATGTTTTTTGGAACTCGCCAAAGATTAAAATCAGTTCAAGCAGCCCGTATTGCTGCTTTGACCGGTTGGAGGGCACTTCTACGGGGAGATCGAGTTGGAGGTGTTATATATTCAGAAGAAATGCATCGGGAATTCAAACCAAGAAGTGACCGTCGACATTTTTTACGTTTGCTTTCAAATATTATGACTGAGCATAATCGAATTGCAGACAGGATGAATAATAATGAATGGAGTTTTGGTAGAAATTCTCTTTTTGCCCAGGCATTGAGGCGGGTGCGACAAGTAGTACATCCGGGAAGTTTGATTTACATATTCAGTGATTTTTCTGGATTTAATGCAGAATGCCGGAAGCACTTGTTTCAACTTTCCAAACAAAATCAGCTGGCTGCCTTTTTAATTTCAGATCCTCTGGAAAAAGAAGCACCATCTTCCGGACGTTATGCAATGAGTGACGGTGAGGCTGTTGCCTGGGTTAACTCCGAAAATTCAAAAACACGTCAACTCTATGCTTCCACTTATGAAGATCAGCTAAAAAGTTTAAAGCACGAATTACAACTCTGCAGGCTAAGCTTGAAAATGCTGAGTACAGTGGACAATGTTTCACAGATTTAATGAATCAATCATTTTGATTACAAACAATTTCAAATGCCGGAAGAAAATCCTCTAATAAATTTAAAAGACATTCACTTACCACCAGCTGTTGCAATTTGGCCTCCGGCTCCAGGCTGGTGGATTGTGGCAGTAGTACTGCTTTTGATTTTTGTGTTTTGCGGAATGTGGATCAGTCGACGTTTTGAACGGCGAAAACCCAAAACTGAAGCTCTGCGATTGTTAAAAAATCTGCAAAATCAACAAAATAATACCGAAGAATCATTGGAAATACTCAGGGATTTATCGCAATTACTGCGTCGGGTTGCATTGACTTTTTGTGCAGATGAAAATGTAGCTTCACTGCATGGATCCGAATGGTTGGAGTTTCTTGATAGAACAGGAAAAACCACTGAATTTACTCAAGGAGCAGGGCATGTATTTGGAAAGGAACTTTATCAGCAAAATCCGGAAATTGAAATAGATGTTTTGTTTCCAATGGTAAAAAAATGGATTATGGATTGTAGTCAGCAGCATTGAACAAAGCACGGAAAATGTTTTTATTTGAGAATGGTGTGTTTGAATTTATTTGGCTTTGGGTGGCGTGGTTCTGGCCACTGCCCTTATTGTTTCGTGTTCTTCCACCAGTTGATAGGTCAGTTCAGTCTCTTCGTGTACCTTTTTTTCATAGAATTACAGTTTTGCCTAAATCCGGAATTTCAGCTGGAAAAAACTCAAAAGTCTTGCTGTTAGCCGGATTGGTCTGGAGTTTGATTGTTCTGGCAGCACTGCGGCCGCAATGGGTTGGGGATCCAGTAGAATTACCTGTTTCCGGCCGAAGTGTGATGCTTGCGGTTGATCTTTCCGGAAGTATGAAAGAAACGGATCTGGAACTTCACGGTGAATCCGTGACGCGGCTGGCTGTTGTAAAATCAGTTTTGAGGCCTTTTATTGAGCGGAGAAAAGGCGACCGGCTGGGGCTGATTCTGTTTGGAGATCAGGCTTATCTGCAAACTCCACTGACTTTCGACCGGAAAACATTGCGGCAAATGCTTGAAGAGTCTGAATTAGGTCTTGCCGGACAGAGAACTGCAATTGGTAATGCAATCGGACTGGCCGTAAAACGTATGAAAGATCTTCCGGATAAAGAAAAAGTATTGGTGTTGCTCACAGATGGTCAAAATACCGCCGGTGAGGTTACTCCTGAAGATGCAGGGCGTTTAGCTAAAGAAACGGGGCTACGGATCCACACCATTGGTATTGGTGCAGATGAGGCATGGATAAGGGCTTTTTTCGGCAAGCAAAAAATTAATCCATCTGCAGAACTTGATGAAGCAATGCTGAAATCTTTAGCAAGCCAGACTGGTGGTACATATTTTCGGGCGAGAAGTACAGAAGAACTGGAAAAAATTTATGCAATGATTGATAAAATTGAACCGTTGGAAATAGAAAAAGAGGTTTTCCGTCCCCGTCAAGCCTTGTTTATGTGGCCGCTGGGTTTTGCAGTACTGATAGTTGGAATATGGTCAGCCGTTTTATTGATTAGAAACTAATCATATTTATTATGTTAAGTTTCGTAATTGATCTAAAAAGAAAGAAATATTTAGCCGTCATTGATCAGATAATTTATAAAGAATTTTCTGACTGAAAACAAAGAGCTGAATAATAAGTGCATCTGTTATTGTTCATCTCGGGAGTCATGAAATTTTGTAAGATACTAATAGTATTGACTCCGGTATGTCATCTCGACTGAAGGGAGAGATCTGATAAAGTACTGATTTCTTATAAAATACTTCACATACGTTTGGGATGACACGCTAAAACTCGTGATTGTCTAGTTATTCATTCAAAGCAAGTATAAATCATGAACAACCCCGGCTCAGGTGAATTTTCATTAAAGCACCAGCCTAATATTCGTTAATTATTTTGTTATCAGAATTTCAATTTTTACGCCCTCTGTGGCTAATAGCAATACCAGTTCTCTGGTGGATGGTTTTTCGTTTCCTTGGAAGATGGTGGAGCAAAGGAAACTGGGAAGATGTGGTAGAACCGCATTTGCTGTCGTTTCTTGCAACAACTCCGGCAAAGCAAAAACGGAGTCTGCTGCCATGGATCATCTGTTTAGTCGGTACTATTCTTTTGCTGGCTTTGTCCGGACCTGTCTGGCAAAAGAATCTACAGCCACTGCTGCAAAAATCACTGGCCAGAGTACTGGTTTTGGATTTATCTTATTCCATGCTGGCAACAGACATAAAACCAACACGGTTTGAGCGAGCACGTTTCAAATTGAAAGACCTGCTAGGACATTTTGTTGAAGGTGAAACTGCACTTATCGTATATGCAGGAGATGCATTCGTTATCAGCCCATTGACCCATGATCCTGTAACCATTGCGTCTCTTCTTACGGGGCTTCATCCGAATATTATGCCTCTTCCCGGAAGTCGTTCAGATCTTGCAATTGAACTTGCTGCAGATCTTTTAAGCCGGAGGAATGGCGGTACTGGACATATCATCTGGGTTACAGACGGTATTGAAGTACAGGATATTCCAGCAGCAGAAAATGCGGTTGGTTTGAATCGCCTGTCAATTCTTGCAGTTGGAACTGAATCCGGCTCACCGATCCCCTTGTCTGGAGGAGGGTTTCTTAAAGACAAAAAAGGGGGAATTGTAATACCAAAACTTTATTTAAAACCTTTACAAAAATTAGCCGCTCAAACTCATGGTGCCTTCACAAAATTGAGTCCGGATGATCGGGATGTGGAGCAAATCATTGCAGCAGAAACTGCTGCAGATGATTATGTTGAAGACAAACAGCAGAGAACTTCTGATAAGTGGAATGAAGAAGGACCATGGCTCTTATTACTTGTCTTGCCCATGGCAGCGTTGCTGTTTCGTAGGGGTCTATTGTTTTCAATTGGATTTGCAGTATTACTTGGAGTCACAGCAAGGCCTTCTTCAGCACTCGCATTCGGATGGGATGATTTATGGTTACGACCGGACCAGCAGGCAGCTAAATTGTTTCAGCAAGGTGAAACGAAACAAGCAGCTGAACTTTTTGAAAGCTCGGAATGGAAAGGGGCAGCGGCATATCGATCTGGCGACTATGAAAAAGCAATTGAGCATTTTTCTCAACAGAATCATTCACGGGCCAATTTCAACAGTGGAAATGCATTGGCCTTTGCAGGACGGTTACAGGAATCACTGGAAGCTTTTGAGCGGGTTTTAGCAGATAATGCGCAAGACGTAGATGCTCAGTACAATCATGATTTGATTGAAAAAATACTAAAAGAACAACAAAAGAAAAAACAACAGCAGGAGGGACAACAGGGTGCAAATCAAAAAAATAAACAGGATCAACAGGATGGCTCTAGCCAAACTCAGGAAAAACAAAATGCACAGTCCGCCCAGGATTCTTCTGGTGACAATGCGGGTACCAGTGATCAGCAGACTGCAGAGGCCGTAAAAAATAATGCTGAAAAGGAATCAACTGCAGAGAAAAATAATGAAAAATTTGATGAAGAAAAAACTGAATCTCCAAATAATGAAGAAGGGCAGAAAAAAATTGATGGATCTGCCGAAAAAGAAAACGCAAAAAACAAGAAACAGGATTCAACTCCGGTTGATCTTGCCAAACAGCAATTCCTTGAACAATGGTTGAGAAAAATACCTGATGATCCCGGGCGCTTGTTACGCAACAAAATGGAAAGGGAATTTCAACGCCGCGGAAAACAAAATTTTACAAATGAACAATATTGGTAAATGATGATAAAACTATTTATTTTGGGAATCTTGATATTGTCCGGTAATCCAGCTTGGGGCGATGTTACTGCATGGGTAAATAAAAATCCGGTAGTGGTAGGAGACATGTTCCAGTTACATGTAGAAGCAAAAAATGTTGATGATGCCGAGGAACCAGATTTAAGCGGAATTACCGGTTTGCAAATTTTGAATCGAAGTGTGCAAAATCGAACCTCCATCGTTGGGACTTCTATCACAAGAACTTTGAGCTGGACCTATATTATGATTGCTCCATCTTCCGGAGATTACCTGATACCAGCCCTCCAGGTAGGAAATGAGCAAAGCACTCCCATTGCATTAAAAGTGACTGCATACTCACAGAATCAGCAGCAGAAATATGTTAGTCTTGAAGTGGAGGTTGTTCCCAAAAAAGTTTATCCACAGCAGCAGATTCTCGTCCGATTAAGTATTTCTCGAACTGGAGTACAACTGGAAAATGAAACGATTACACCGTTTGAACTGAAGGAAGCACTAGTAGAGGAGCTAAGTCAAAAATCCTACCAGACTGTCAAAAATGGGAAAAAACATAAGATTACTGAAATTTTATATGCAGTGATTCCGGAAAAAAGCGGGACACTTGTTATTCCACAGGTTCGTTATCAGGGTGAAATAATTCAAAGAGGTCCATCACAAAATAATTTTGGTAATTTAGGCAATCTTTTTCAAAAACGTGGACGAAGAATATTTAGTACAAGTACAACGCAATCAGTTGAAGTTAAGCCGCTGCCGTCAGGTTTCAAGAACTGGTGGCTGCCGACAGACAAACTTGTGATAGAAGAAAAGTGGCAGCCGGATCCTCCGGTATTTAGAGTAGGAGAACCGGTGACTAGAACTCTTGTGATTTTTGCAAATGGTGTTTCTGGGAATCAAATTCCGGAATTAAAATTTGATTATCCTGTTACTTTGAAGGGATATGCAGATCAACCTTTAATTGAGACAGAAAAAACGGAAAAGGGACTTAAAGGGATGCGATTGGAAAAATGGGCTCTTATTCCAAGTCATCCAGGAAAAATTGAACTTCCGGGAGTTTCTGTCAGTTGGTGGGACATTAAAAGTGATACGCTTCAGACTGCAGTCATATCTCCAAAAATATTTGATATACTTCCTGTACCAGAAAATTTACAGGAAATACCTGAAGAGGAAACTCCTGAATTACAGTCAAATCAGGCAGCAACTGCAAAAGTTCTACAGGAAAAAGAAACGGCAATAGAATCATTCCCTTGGAAGATATTGGCCTTCGGTTTAGCATTTCTTTGGTGCGCAACAATGTTGATGTGGTTTATAAATAAAAATAATAAAGCTGCTGCTGTCACTAAAAATAAAAACAAATTTATACAGGATCGGAAGAACGCTCTTAGAGAAGCAACTAGAAATGCAGAAAAAGCTTTTCGTTCCGGAGATCCCGGAATTGTGCAAACGGCACTTTTAAAATGGGGTACTGCAGTTTGGACTGATGATCCTCCGCAAGGTTTAGAACAAATTGGGGAAAGAATGCCGGAATTAAAGAATGGAATAAATGATCTAAATTCTGTACTCTACGGAAATAATCAAACAAAAGAAAGTTCATTGGAGAATTTATTTAATGATTTTCTCAAGGTTTCTTTATTAGATAAAAAATTTAATAATAACAAAGGACAGTCACAGTTGGAACCTTTATATCCGGAGTAGATATGATTGAATATTTGAGCGCCTTTTTAAACGCTTATTTGACAGAAAATTTATTAGAATTAGGATTGACAACAGGCATGGTTGAATCGCTGGTGCGCGGAGGATTAATTTTGCTGGTACTTTTGTTGAGCTGGGTTGCTCATAGAGTTTCCCAGGGACCTATAAATAGGTCAATTGAGAAATTTGCACACTATACCATTCAGCAATGGGACGATATCCTGGTTGAAAAACATATTGTTAAACGTATACTTTACTTTATTCCACTAATACTGCTTTATGTACTGTCCTCACCAATATTGACAGGAACATCACTGCTGCCGTTGAGTCAGACATTGATCAGTGTTTTGTTTTTGATTGCCGGAATGATGTTTTTGGATGCAATACTGAGCGCACTGTTGGCAATTTACGGCAAATCTGCAATTGCAAAAGAAATTTCGATTATTCCTTTTGTGCAGGTACTTAAGTTGGGGCTGTATTTTGTAACAGGAATTTTGCTGTTGTCTTTGCTGCTTCAAAAAACTCCGCTCTACTTTTTAAGTGGTTTAGGAGCCTTAACTGCAGTATTGATGTTTGTATTCAAAGATGTGCTGATGGGATTTGTTGCAGGAATTCAGTTAATTGCTAATAAAATGGTGGCTCCGAAGGATTGGATTGAAATGCCTAAATATGGGGCAGATGGAGATGTGATTGAAATTACACTCACTACTGTCAAAGTCCAAAATTTTGACAATACTATCACAACTATTCCAACTTATGCACTTATCAATGAGTCATTTAAAAATTGGCGGAATATGAATTTATCCGGAGGTAGAAGAATTAAAAGATATGTAAATATTGACCTCGGCAGCATAAAGTTTTGCAGCAGTGAAATGCTGGAACGATTTAAACGTATTCAATTGATCAGTCAGTATATTCAAAACCGGCAAGAAGAAATATTGGTTTATAATAAGAAACACCAGGTTGACGAAAGCACACTGGTTAATGGCAGAAGATTAACAAATATCGGAGTATTTCGCTCATACGTTGAAGCATATTTAAGACAGCATCCCATGATACATAAGGATATGACTTTCCTCATACGTCAGCTTTCACCAAGTGAGAATGGATTGCCGATTGAAATATATGTTTTTTGTAAAGACACTAACTGGACTGCCTACGAAGCAATACAGGCTGATATATTTGATCATATTTTGGCTGTAGTTCCCGAATTTGATTTACGTGTCTTTCAAGAACCATCAGGCTCAGATTTTCAAAAAATAGCACTGTAGTTATATTGAAAATATAAGATAACAATTATTTTAAAATTATGATAAATATGTATAAAAAATATATAAATATATTATGTATATATATTATTTTTTCATTAACAAATATGATTCAGTCGTAAAAAAATCCTCAAACCGTTTCACTTCTAGCGTAATGAGAAATGTTGTTTAAGTGAGAGTACTAATATCATTAAAATTTATCCCTACGGTCGAAATGAAAGTTTAGATTTCAGACTATTTTCGGGACAGTCAAATTTAAATTCTTTATAAATTATAATTATGGCTTGGATAACTATTATTAAGCATTCAGAAGCAAAAGGGCTCCTAAAAAGACAATATGACTCAGCAATTAAACGAGCAGCTAAGATTTGGAACATCGTCAGCATTATGAGCCAGAATCCACCAGTTTTGAAGGATTCAATGAAATTCTATCAAACTATTATGTTTGGGGAATCTCCGCTCTCACGTTCTCAAAGAGAAATGCTGGCTACAGTTGTTTCATCTGCAAATCATTGTATATATTGAATACGTTCTCATGCAAACGACCTCCGTGTTGAGGTCGCAAAAGAGATTAAGGATCCTGTTGCTACAGATGAGTTTGTACGTCAAATAGCTCAAGATTGGAAGAATGCGGGACTAAAATCTGCCGATTATGCACTTTGTGAATATGCTGAGAAGTTGACTTTAACTCCTGCTGAAATGTCCGAAGCTGACATTAAACATTTATTGGATTTAGGATTTAGTCAAACTGCAGTTCATGATGTGGTTCAGGTAATTAGCTATTTCAATTATATCAACAGAATAGCTGATGCTCTGGATGTAGATTTGGAGCATGATATTGTTTCATGGGAACAGTAACTTTAAAAGCAACGAAAACTATATTAAGCATGATCGTTAGTCATACTATTAAATATAATGCAGGATAAATTGTTATTCAAATTCACGGTTATTGCAGACACCCATATCCGTCTGCTGGATTCTGCAGAGGAGGGTGGTTATCCCTCAAACCGATTATCGAACGATCGAGCAAAAAATATAGTACAATGCCTTAACAGAATAAAACCGGATTTTGTGATTCATCTAGGCGATTTGGTCCGGAATATTCTGAGTTGCAGGTAGTTGCACCAGGTGAAGAATTTGGTAGAAATGACACTGCTAAGTT